>Ga0105048_10012841_pt1 | contig 13105 bp, 13 predicted proteins | sample MAT05_FD_78382 | JGI IMG/M metagenome (GOLD analysis project Ga0105048, IMG submission 78382) | Freshwater microbial communities from Lake Fryxell liftoff mats and glacier meltwater in Antarctica - MAT-05 | ecosystem: Environmental > Aquatic > Freshwater > Ice > Liftoff microbial mat | place...
CTGGGTGTACGGGAAGTAGACGACCTTCGCACCCACCTCGTCCATCTCGTGTTCGAGCATCCGACCCTTGTCGGTGTCCTTCCAGTCGTCACCTTTGAAGATCACGTCGAAGCGGTGCTCGTTCCACACGACGCGCTTGTCGCGCGACGTATCCGTGACTGCTGCGTCGACATAGGTGATGGCACGAACGATCTCGATCCGCTCGTCGAAGGGCACGATCGGGCGGTACCCCTTCATCCGCTCGACGGCATCATCGACCACAACCCCTGCAACCAGGTGGTCGCAGCGAGCCCGAGCGCGCCGGAGAATGTTGAGATGCCCGATGTGGAACAGGTCGAACACCCCAGGGACATATCCGATGATCCGTCCACCAGCAGGCGTGTCGGTGACGATCGGCGTGGTCATGTCGGGGGCACCTCACAGGCTCGGACCCGGCAGCGGGCAGAAGAAACACCACCACAGATCGGGCGGAAACGTGACGATACGTCGGAGTCTTGACAGTTCGGAAACATCTCGCTGCAACCTCGTCGTTACGCTACCGGGCATGCCAGTGGGCGGGCACGGACGATCAACGTCCATGGGAGTTCTCCGATGAGGGTGGCCATGGTGGGCACTCGTGGGGTCCCTGCGCGCTACGGCGGCTTCGAGACAGCCGTCGAGGAGGTCGGTCGACGCCTCGTCGACCGCGGCCACGAGGTCACCGTCTACTGTCGGCGTCCCTTCGACGGCGGTCCGGTCGACGACGAACACCTGGGTATGCAACTCGTGCACCTGCCGGCGCTGCGCACGAAGTCGCTCGAGACCCTCACCCATTCAGCGCTGTCGAGCATCCACGCCGCGGTGCAACGTCGCTCGCACGACGTGGCGTTCGTGTTCAACTCGGCGAACTCGCCGTTCATCCCCCTCTTCCGCATGCGCCGCACGCCGGTCGCAGTGCATGTCGACGGTCTCGAGTGGCGTCGAGGGAAGTGGGGTGGTGGCGGCCGCCGCTACTACCGCCTCGCCGAGTCGCTCGCCGTGCGGTGGGCCGACGCGCTCATCGCCGACGCAGATGGCATCGCCGCGTACTACCGCGACGAGTTCGGTGCGTCCACGGCCGGTATCGCATACGGTGCGCCGATCCTGCGTGACATGCCCTCCGACAAGTTGGCCTCGCTCGATCTCGAGCCCGGCAAGTTCCATGTCGTGGTCGCCCGCTTCGAGCCGGAGAACCACGTCGACCTCATCGTGCGCGCGGTCCACATGAGCAACGCTCTGCTGCCCGTCGTCGTGGTGGGCTCGTCGCCGTATGCCGACGAGTACACGAATGGCATCCGCGAGGTCGCCGACAGCGACAGCCGGATCCGGCTCGTGGGCGCGGTGTGGGACCAGGGCCTGCTGAACCAGCTCTACGCCCACTCGGCCAGCTACATCCACGGCCACAGCATCGGCGGCACCAACCCATCGCTGCTGCGGGCGATGGGCGCCGGCGCGCCGGTGATCGCCCTCGACGTGCGCTTCAACCGCGACGTGCTCGGTCCGGCCGGCACGTTCTTCTCCGACGAGGCCTCGTTGGCGAACTCGCTCGTCACCGTCGAACGCCACCCCGACATCAGCCGACAGCTGGGCGCGGTGCTGCAGCAGCGCGCCGCCGAGCACTACCGGTGGGACGATGTGGCCACCGGGTACGAGCGACTGGCCGAACGCCTGGCTGCTGGCGAGACACGCCGCAAGGAGAGCAACGGTTCGCGTCTCGATGCCCACCACTGGAGCTTCGACCAGGTGCTGAACCCGGTCGGCGGCAGCGGGGCCGACGGGCGGTTGCCCGACCTCGTCACCGACTTCGCCGCAACCGAGCACCTCACCGCAACCGAGCACCTCACCGCCCGACCACGGAGCGACATGCCGTCGTGACGACGGTGGGCGACGCGGGCGGCGTCACCTTCCGTTCCTCCCTCAGTGCTCTGCGGCGTGCGCAGAAGACCTCCAAGGGCGCACCTGCCTACTCGCGTCTGGTCAATCGACCGCTCGGGCGTGTGTTCGCGGCCATCGCCCACATGCTGAAGGCAACGCCGAACCAGGTCACCTGCCTCAGCGCTGCGTTCACCTTCAGCGGCATCGCACTGATCGCCCTCGTCGAGGCCTCCCCGGCGGTATCGATCGGCGTCGCGCTGCTGCTCGTCGTCGGCTATGCACTCGACGCCGCCGACGGCCAACTCGCCCGTCTCCGCGGTGGCGGCAGCGTGTCGGGCGAATGGCTCGACCACGTGGTCGATGCGATCAAGATCGCATGCCTGCACACGGCCGTCCTCGTCAACTGGTACCGCTTCGAGGACGCCTCCGATCGACGGTTGCTGATCCCCATCGCCTTCCAGATCGTCGCGTCGATCATGTTCTTCGTGATCATCCTCAACGACCAGATCCGCCGGGCGCAGCGCGGCGACACGAAGACGATCCTGCAGGGTGAGGGCTCGTCGTCCACCCTGTACTCGCTCGCCGTGATGCCTACCGACTACGGCCTGTTGTGCGTGATGTTCGCCCTGATGCCGTGGACGGGCTTCGTGTGGGTCTACGGGCTGCTGCTCGCCGCCAACGCAGGGTTCATGGTGCTCGCACTGGCGAAGTGGTACCGCGAGATGACCCGCTACTGATCTCGTCGTGCACCAGGTGCCCGATGCGTGCGCGGAACACCTCGGGCGTGTAGCGGGCGAGATACGTGGCTCGGGCCCGCCTGCCCGCTGCGGCGAGCTCGTCGGTGGTGAGGCGTGTGAGCAGGCCAGCGAGCTCGTCGGCGTCGCCGGGGGTGAACAACCAGCCGTCGCTGCCGTCGGCGACGATGTCGACCGGTCCGCCCGCTCGACTCGCGATCACGGGACGGGCCTGACGGAACGCCTCGAGCAGTACGAGTCCGAACGGTTCGGGTTCGTCGGACGGCAGCACCAGTGCATCCGCCGCCGCGACATACGGCGCCACGTCGGGCACCTCGCCCACGATCCGCACCGAGGCAGGGTCTGCCAGCTCGGCGACGAGCGTCGCCACGTCGACACGCGCACCCGACGGCGGCGGACCGCCGAGCACGGTGAGCCGGCCGGGGCAGCCGGCGCGTCCCCACGCCTCGATCAGGGTGCGGTGACCCTTCCAAGCGTTCCAGCGGCTGGCCACCACGTAGTGGGGACGCGCGCTGTCCGCGTCGGGTGATGCAGCGGCATCGGCCGGGTGCGGCACACAGTTGTCGACCACGACCGACGCCGGCGATCGCAACGCCGCGGCCCGGTCCACCGCCGGCGAGATGGTGATCCGCAACGTGGTGAAGCGGGCGAGCGCGCGCAGCAGGCTCGCCTCCTTGCCGGCCCACATCTCCTGCACGTGCAGGGCGACCGAGCGGATCCGCAGGCTCCTCGCGATCGGCGCTGCCAGCAGACAGGCGCTGGTCATGCAGTAGACGAGATCGGGCCGCTCGGCGTGCAGTGCCCGGCGCAGCGTCCACGAGCGGCGGGCGAGTGCGAGCAGACCCCTCGGCCGCAGGTTCGCCCGACGAATGATCGGCAGGGGCATGTGGGCGAACTCGATCCCCGCCCGTTCGAGCTCACTGCACAGCGGTGTGGGCCCGTGCGTGATGTCGTCGGGCAGCCACACGACCACGTCTGCCATCGGGGAATCGTCGGCCCCGCGGATGCCGGCGACCACCTGCAGCAGGATCCGGTCGGCCCCGTACATCTCGTCGGACGAGTGCACGACCACCACGCGACGACGTGCCGCCACACCATCAGCGCTCATCTGGTCGCCCTCATCTGGTCGCGCTCATCTGGTCGCGCTCATCTGGTGGGAGCCGAACCCTCGAACACCACGGGCGACACCGACGCCAGGTAGCTCACGAGGATCGACACGCGGTCGCGTCGGTCGAGCGGCACGTCGAACACGTACACGCCGGTGACGCTCGCTCCGGGTGCGAGCTGGCCGGCGAAGCGCTCGACGCCGGGACCGCTGAGCGGCGGGGAGGAGGCGTTGTCGTCACCCGAGGTGAGATCGACCACCACAGATGCCATCAGCACGGGCTGTGTGCCGCCGTTCGTGGCCACCATCGTCACGCGCACCGCCGGGGCGGCGATCTCACCCGGGCCTGTGGCCTCGCCCTGCACCGCCTCGAGCTGCTCGACGCGGAAGGTCATCCCCGTGCCCGTATCCGCTACGTCGTCCATCGACACCGGGGGCGCCGGCACCACGGTGTCGACCACCACGGTGTCGAGGCTCCCGGTGATCACGGCAACGGTGACGAGGGGGCCATCGATCGGCGGCACGGTCGACGCGGGCACGGTCGACGCGGGCACGGTCGACGCGGGCACGGTCGACGGCAGGGTGCTCGGCGTCGCGGTCGACGCCGGTGCCGTGCTGCCAGGCCCACCAGTGGAACTGGGTGGCGTCTCGGTCGTGGGCGTCGACACATCGGACGTGTCCGTCGCCGTCGTCACCGCATCGGTCTCGTCGTCGTCGCCGAGCAGCCCGACCGCGATCACGATGGCGAGAGCGCCCACCAGTGCCGCACCCGCGATCCACCACCGTCGCCGGTCGCCCGCTGGTGCTTCGTCCACTGCTTCGTCCATCGGTTCGTCCATCGGTTCCTCCATCTCGCCCATCTCGCCCATCTCCATTCCGTCCGACTGTTCGCCGGTCACGGGATCCGCCCGCGGGTGAGGTCGGCGACCAGCGTCTGGCGGATCGCCACTCCGCCCGCAAGTGCGAACAGTGCCATGACGAACGGGATCGTGCTCGGCGACCATCCCACCGACACCGCTACGGCAACGCCGCCGAGCGCCAACACCGAATCGGCGACGCGGGCAATCAGTGTGACGGACTGGCGTCCGCGCACGGCCGCCAGCACCCCGTACGGCGTCGCGGCCGCTGTGGCGGCCGCGTAGACCGCCCAACCCAGCACGCTCCACCGATCGAGGTCGAACTCGTCACCCACCATCGCCCCACCCACCGATGGCGCGAGCAGGGCCGCCACCACACCCATCGCGAGTGACACAGCGGCCAGCGCGAACACCCCCCGATCGGCCTGGTGCAGCAGGACACGGGTGGCGGTTTCCTTCGTACGGGCGAAGCGGGCGAACAGGTACGAACTGGCGCCGTTCACCGCCAACATCGCCGGTGCGACGAACAACCGAGCGCCCTCCAGCTCGCCGTACGCGGCGCGGCCGATGCCGGCCACGGCGATCACGCGCATCACCGCGAGCATCGCCGGACGCACCGACACCTGCAGCGCCCGCCACTTGCCGTAGTCGAAGACGAGGCCGCGATCGGCGTGACCGCGAGCCCACCAGCGGTCAGCCGCTGGGAGCACTGCCACCGCAACCAGCGTCGCGAGCACCTGGCCGAGCAGCATCCCTTCGAGGAAGTGGGCGAGCGTCACGTCGTGGCCCGTCCACGACACCACGGCGACGACGCCCACCGATCCGATCAGACTCGCCAGGTCGACCAGCACGATCGACCAGAACCGCATCGACGCCATCAGCGTGCGCCGCAGGGTGTCCTCCACCACGAACGCCATACCGGCGAGACCGAAGATCACCGCATCGGTCCACGAGAGGTATGCGGATCCACCCAGGCCCACCACCGCCACGAGGCCGAGCGACACCGAGAGCACGACCAACCACCACTGCAACCCGGCCCGCACCCGGGCATCGGCACGATCGAGCACGGTGAGCGAGTCGCCCACGAACCCCGACACGACGGCGGTGCCCAGCACCACCAGACCGAACAGCACCGCGAACACGGCCAGGCCTTCGCTGCCGAGGAGGCGAGCGGCGAGGATCTGCAGCAGGAAACTGCCCAGCGCCTGCGAGAACTGGGCGCTGACCGCACCGACGACCGCACGACGAGAGCGGCCTGCGCGTGCTGGCTGATCGGGGGTCGTCGACCCCGATGGAGCGTCGACGATCACGGCGACGGGTCACTGCCGCGCTCGTCGCAGGCGTCGCCCACGAGCACCACCCACGCACCGGTCATGTACAGCATCAGCGCTGCTGCACTCACCCCAGCGCCCACGTACTCAGCGGTGATCGCATTGATCAACTGACACACCATCACGCCCACGATCGCGACCGTGTCGAACGTGAGCGCCTCGGCGCCTGCCACACGCCGCACTCGGCGCCGCAGCCGCCACCCTCCCGCGAACACCAGCACGACCAGGCCGCCCCACCAGAAGATGCCGAGCAACCCCACGTCGACCAACACGTTGATGTACGCGTTGTGGGCCCCGCCGAGGCCCGTCTGTTCGAGGAACACACTCCGCGAGGCGGTGAGACCCATGCCGTGGAAGGGCCGCGCCTCGATCACGTCGGCGGCGATCGTCCACACCAGGGTGCGGTTGTTGAACGACGCGAGTTCCGACGCATCGGAGTCACGCAGGTAGAACGCGATGATCGGACCACCGACCGTGAGCGCCAGGGCCGACATCACCACCACCGCAGAGACCATCAGGTCGCGCTTGCCGGCAGCGCGCAACCACAGCACGAGCACCACCAGCAACGCCACCAGCGCAGCGCCGATCGAACCACGTGTCCGCGAACGCACGAGGAACACCACGTTCAACACGAACAGCAGCGCGTACACCCACCTCGCCCACGGCAATCGCGCCACCCGATGAGTGAGCCACATCGAAAACAGCAGCACGGTGCTGATCGCGAGCATCGATCCCGCCACGACGCTGTGGGTGAACAACCAGGTGAACCGACCGCGCTGCTCGTTCGACGTGGGTGCGACGTACACGAGGCCGATCGCGATCGATGCGCTCACGAGCACGACGTAGCCGTGGACGAACCGGCGCATCATCGCCACGTCGCCGTCGTTCACGAACTGCAGCACCAACAGCGCGATGATCACGAGCTGCCCACCGCGCACGAGCGCCAGCAGGGGCGATGGCGCGTAGAGCGTGCTCACTGCGGCGGTGAGGCACCACCCCACGGTCCACATCAGGATCAGGTTCGGTCGCATCTTCGGCTTCAGCCGCAGCAGCAGGTAGACACCGATGAACGCATAGACCCCGAGCTCGAGCACGATGAACGGGTCGGCCGAGCCCGACACCGCAGCATCGTTGGCACGCCTGCGGAGCTTGTACTCGGTGGCGATGATCAGCGCGAGCGGCATCCACCAGACCACCGAGGTGACGAACGACGACTTCGATCGCCAGGTCACCAGGCGCGACGCGCGAGCCTCGGGTCGCTCAGCGCCCTGGTCCGTGGTCGTCGCTTCCGTCACCCCGTCGTCTCCGTCGTCTCCGTCGTCTCCGTGGTCAGCGTCGTCAGCGCGGGTCGACGTCGTAGATCACACCGAGCAACGGCGCGCGCAGCACGTCGAGACGCCGGCGCAGCGCCGTCAGATCGCTCGATGGGGTACCCGACGGCACCACCAGCACCACACCGTCGGCGACGCTGGCAAGTGCCGAGCCCTCGGCACGGTCCATCATCGGAGGAGCATCCACCAGCACCACGTCGAAGCGTTCCTGCAGCTTCGTGAGCACCGCACGCGACGTGGTGGAGCGCAGCAGGCTCGACGCGTGGTCGACGCTCTGTCCACAGGAGATGAAGCTCATCGACGGACCGTCGGGCAGCTTCACGGTGCGGATCGCCGCCATCTCCGTGGCCAGTCCGCCGAGCAGGTCGGTGAGGCCGACCGAGCTGAGACCCGCACCGAAGCGGGCCGACAGACGTGGCTTGCGCAGGTTGCCGTCGACCACCAGCACGGTGCGGCCCTCACGCGTCCACGCCTCGGCGATGCCGGCGACGAGATCGGAGTGGTTCGATGTCTCGAGGCTGCCGGTCACGACGACCACTCCACGGTTGGTGGCGCTCGCGAGGTTCGTGGCGAGCACGTCGACCCCGGCGCTCGACGAGCTGTTGTCGAGCAGGCCCATCAGGGGCGCGCCGAGCTGGGAGGCGGCCTCCTCCGGGTCGTTCACCACCGGCCGGCGCATGGCCGCCAGCCAGGCGACGGCACCGGTGAGGATCAGCCCGAAGGCGAAGGCGGCGAGACCGTACTGCACGACCGGGATGATCCGCGAGCCGTCGACGGCGCGAGGTGCATCGACGAACTCGACACCGGCATCGAACAACGCCGCCTGCTTGGCGGTCTGGGAGATGTCGACCTCGATCTGTCCGATCGATCCCGTCGTCTGGCCGGGCTCGATCTCCGCCAGCAGAGCCTGGCGCTGCTGCTCGAGCTCACCGATGGCGATGTCGGCCCGACGCTGGGTGTCGGCGCGCGTGAGCGAGGTGTAGGCGTCGGTGACCGCCGAGCAGACCTCGAACGCGATCGTCGGGTCGTCGTAGGTGCACGTGACGACGATGCTCGAGCTGTCGGCCACGGTGGTCTCGACGATGTCGCGCAGCTGGTCGACCGTGAGCCCCTCGCCCACTGCGTTCGCGACCTGCCCGAGCGTGGTGTCGCTCTGCGCGAACCCAGCTCGTTGCTTCAGATAGGTGGTGACGTCGGTGGCCGCCGTCGTGCCGTCGCGGAACACCGGCACGCCACGGGGGTCGGTGAGATAGAGGTTGGTGACCACCTGTGTGTTGCCACCTGACTGGAAGGCGAAGAACGCTGCGAGCAGGGCGAGGGCGATGCACACGGGCACGGCGCGAGTGCGGTACCGCCAGAACGCCTCGACAGGACCGGCAGCCGTTGATTCGGTGGGGGTGGGCATCTGTACCTTCTCCGACTGCTCGATCGGGGGTCGCCGGACTGGATCGAGGGTGATCCGGCTTGGTATCGGCAAGAAGTTCGACGAACAGTAGCGATTTCCGGTCGCGGGAAATCCGCAGCGATCCAGCGCCAGCGCTCGCCACTGCGTCAGGACGGCAGGGGGATCGAGGCGAGCAGCGCCGGCGAGAGCCGTACGGTACCGGCCGCCAGCCCACTGCCTGCACCGTGGTGGCGCACCCACCCGAGGGCATCGTCACCGCCGAGCACTTCGAGCACTCGTTGCCGCACGGCGGGGTCGGCAGTGGTGCAGGTGATCACCGGCACGCTCGGCAACCACGCACCGGCCGGGTCGTCGACCACCTCGATCACCCGCGTCTGATTCGCGATCAGCAGCTTCGGCACCAGCCGGCGGCCGGCCCACGCCTGCAGCTTCGGGGTCAGCTTCGACAACTCCACCCGGGGCGCCTCGAACCGCTGCTTCGCGAACTTCACCGGTCGCTCGCCCCACAGACACCGCCCCGGCTCGATCAGCCCGCTCGTCACGAGCGGTGGACCATCGACGTCGTCACCCACCGCACCGACCAATCCGTAGTACTGGTCGCGGAAATCAGCGGCGAACGTCGCGATGTCACCGAGACACCGGTCCGACCCGGTGGGCAGCAGCGCCGGTTCATGCAGGAGCAGGGCGCCCCACGAGCCCGTCCACCGCGCCGCAGCGATGGGAGCGAACGACGCCCCGTTCGTCCGGCTCACGTCGCCAGCGACCATGCCGCGCTCGAGCACGATGGCGCACGTGCGCACCACGGCGTCGAACATGAACGTGTCAGACCACCATGCGTGCACCACGGCTGCGTCGGCCACCACGCGGTCGCGGATCGGCGCCGCATCGCGAGTGGTCAGCATCGACTGCGGCAGCACGAGACCCACCCTGCCACCGTCGGGCCGGGCCAGATGGGCGGCCAACGCCAGGAACTCCGCTGCCGTGTTCGCGTACGGCCCGCCCCCGAACCGCGACGCGCCACCCCGGCTGGTGGCCGACGCCAGTTGGTTGAGGAACGGCGGGTTGCCGATCACCACGTCGAAGCGCCGGTCGCCCCAGTCGAGTGCGAGCGCATCACCGTGCACGATCTCTGCGTGCGGTACGGCGGTCCGCGCCGCACGCACCGCGGCCTCGTCGACGTCGACACCGGTGAGCTCGACGTCGGGACCGAGCCGGTGAGCGATCGCGGTGAGGAACCGCCCGTCACCGCAGGCCGGGTCGAGCACGGTGATCCGCCGCCCGGCGCGTGACCCCGCCGGGAGTGTCAGGGCCACCACGTGGTCGACCAGTGCTTCGGGCGTGTACCACGCCCCGAGCGCCTTGCGCCGCACCGGGTCGGCTGCGGCATCCGGGCACATGGCCACGAGCGTAGGGCCGCTCGTTTGCACCGAAGACGCACGAGAGCCATAAGGTCGCCCACCGTGACCGAGGCAGACGGCCGGTACCTCACGTTCTCACGTGACGAATGGGCAGACCTTCGCGCCGCGACCCCGCTCACACTCCGCGAGGCAGACCTCCAAGAACTCCGCGGACTCACCGACCGGATCGACCTCGACGAGGTGGCAGCGATCTACCTGCCACTCACCCGGCTGCTCAACCTCTACGTGGCCGCCACGCAGAACCTGCACAAGGTGTCGGCCGCGTTCCTCGGCACGCTGGCCCCCAAGGTGCCGTACGTGATCGGTGTGGCGGGCAGTGTCGCCGTCGGCAAGAGCACCTTCGCCCGCATCCTCCAGGCGCTGCTCGCCCGATGGCCCGACCACCCACAGGTCGGCCTCGTCACCACCGACGGCTTCCTGCACCCGAACGCCGTACTCGCCGAACGCGGGATCATGAACCGCAAGGGCTTCCCCGAGAGCTACGACACCCGTCGCCTGATCGAGTTCCTCCGCGAGCTGAAGAGCGGCGAGCCGCAGGCGAGCGCACCGGTGTACAGCCATGTGGTCTACGACATCGTCGACGGCGACGAGGTGGTGGTGCGCCGCCCCGACATCCTCATCCTCGAAGGCCTCAACGTGCTCCAGGTCGGGTCGGCCGACGAGTTCGTCAGCGACTACTTCGATTTCAGCATCTACATCGATGCCGACGAGAGCCACATCGAGGAGTGGTACGTCCAGCGGTTCCTCAAGCTGTGCGAGACCGTGTTCCAAGACCCCAACAGCTTCTTCCAGAACTACGCCCACCTCAGCCATGACGAGGCGGTCGCCACGGCGCAAGGCATCTGGCAAGAGATCAACGGCAAGAACCTGCGCGAGAACATCGCCCCGACCAAGACCCGTGCCAGCCTCCTGCTCCGCAAGGGTCTCGACCACCGCGTCACCGACGTCTCGCTGCGTCGTCTCTGATGGGTCGTCTCTGATGGGTCGTCTGACCCGTCGCGTCAGTGAATGCCGAGCAGCTTCGGCAGGTCGGCCAGCGACGCGAGCTCGGTGAACAGCTCATCGTGGTCGACGTGTTCGAGGTCCCAGAGCAAGTGGTACGGCACGTGCACCGCATGGCCCCCGAGGGCCATCACGGGCAGGATGTCGCTGCGCACGCTGTTGCCCACCATCAGGAACCTGCTCGGGTCGACACCGAAGCGGGCGAGCAGGCCGGCGTAGGTCTCGGCGTCCTTCTCGAGCACCACCTCGAGGTGATCGAAGTGGTGGGCCAACCCGCTGGTCGTGATCTTGTGGGTCTGGTGCACGAGGTCGCCCTTGGTGATCAGCACCAGCCGGTAATGCGACCCCACCTTCGCCAGCACCTCGGGCACGTGCGCCAGGAGGTGCACCGGCTCCTCCAGCTGGGTGCGGGCCATCTCGACCAGCTCGGCCACCACCGAGGTGGGCACGGCGCCACCGGTGATCGTGATCGAGGCCTCCACCATCGAGATCGCGAACGCCTTCACGCCGTATCCGAAGGTGTGCAGGTTCTTGCGTTCCACGGCGGTCAGCGCCGCCTTCACGTCGACCCCCTCGGGCGCGTGAGGGCCGACGAGGTCGACGAAGCGGAGCTCGTTGGCCCGGAAGCCGTCCTCGCTCTGCCACAGGGTGTCGTCCGCGTCGAACCCGATCACGTCGAAGTTGGGTGTCGGATGGGGTGTCGGGTGTGTCATGAGCGGTGCAGTGCGTTCAGGTAGTTGTAGACCGTGATCCGGCTGACGCCCATGGCGTCGGCGACGTCCTCCACCGCTCGCCGCAGGGTGAACGCCCCCCGCTCGTCGAGCAGGCGGATCGCCTGCTGCTTCTCCTCGCGCGACAGCAGCGGCAGGCGCGAGCCGAACTCGCGCTCGACGCCATCGATGAGCCGGTCGAGGGCGCCGTGCAGCGGGGCCATCCGCACGACGGCCACCTCGACGCCCTCCCACTTGAGCGGGAGGTCGCCGGGTTCACGCGACGCGAGCGGCACGATCTGCGCGCCGAGCGCCTCGATGACCGGCTTGACCGCCAACACCAACGGGTGGCGGGGCACGCGGGTCACGCGGGTCACAGGGCCTCGAGACGGTCGGCGGTGCGCTCGGCGGTGAGCGAGACGTGGGTGGCACCGTTGGCGAACGCCGCAGCGATCACCGCGCTCGCCACATCGCCGGCGCGTTCGGCGGCGACGTCGCAGCTGCTGCCGAACGGGCCGAACTCCACCCTCACCCCGAGCGCCTCGGCCGCAGCGACGGCTTCGAGCACGTGTGGGCCGGGCTGGCCTTCCACGAAGGGCTCGATGGTGAACTCGAGGGTCAACACGTCCGACATGGTATCCGGCGCCTGCGACGCCCCTGCCGGGGGCAGGCTGTCGCGCCGATCAGCCCATCACGCGAGCGAGCTCGGTGGCTCGCTGGGTGCAGTCGCGGCCTGCCGCGTCGAAGGCCTGCGACAAGCGCGCCAGGGTCGACCGGAAGCTGCCCGACCACTCCGCTTCGAGCTGGTCGCGGGCCGGACCCACCCAGGTGGTACCGCCGAGGGCCGACTGGACGGTGTTGGTGATCGCGTCGATGTTGTCGATCTGTCGTTGCAGCTGACGGCCGAGGGCGGTGAGCTGCTCGGGGTTGGCGCCGTACATGGGCATGGTGGGTGTCTCCTTCGTGACGGGTGCTCGCAATGAGGGCAGCGGGCACCGCCGATCGGAAGACGAATCCGAAGCCTGCCCGGCGGCTGTTCAGGAATCCGGGGCGTCCCCCAGGAGTGGCAGCACGATCGGCAGCAGGAGCGCGATCGAGTCGGGGACGAACGTCGCCGACCCGCGGAGATCGGCCAGCTCGCCCGATGTCACCCAACGCGCCTCGGCCACCTCGCCGTCGGCGAACCGGAACGGGCCGTCGTGCACCACCCGGTAGGCCTGTGCCAGCTCGGCCACCGACTCGTCGACGAAGCGACCGGCGCCGAGCGGTTCGAGCACCACATCGTCGCCGTCGATGCC
>Ga0105048_10012844_pt1 | contig 13100 bp, 12 predicted proteins | sample MAT05_FD_78382 | JGI IMG/M metagenome (GOLD analysis project Ga0105048, IMG submission 78382) | Freshwater microbial communities from Lake Fryxell liftoff mats and glacier meltwater in Antarctica - MAT-05 | ecosystem: Environmental > Aquatic > Freshwater > Ice > Liftoff microbial mat | place...
CCTCTCGGCTCTAGATGCTCAAGTCCGCCTGCAACTCCGCAACGAGATTCGCCGCATCCAACAGCAACTGGGGATCACCACCCTGTTTGTTACTCACGATCAAGAAGAGGCTCTATCCATTTCCGATCGCGTAGTGGTCATGGCTCAAGGGCAAATTGACCAGATGGGAACCCCAGAAGAAATTTACCTCACGCCCCAAACCCCCTTCACAGCCTCCTTTATCGGCGCAATGAACCAGATTCCCGGTGTTTGCGATCCAGAAGGAGTTTTAGTAGATGATAGTTTTGACCATCCCTCAGGGAAATCTCCGGGACGCATCCTCCGCACCCAAAGCCACAATCTAAACGTAGGATCGCCCGTGGTGGTGCTAGTCCGACCGGAAAGCATGGTGGTCACTAGTGTCGACTCCTCACCAGAAATCGGGGTTAACCAACTCACGGGCTTAATTGCAGGGCGAACTTTTCTGGGATCGGTTTCTCGGTTATCGATACTCGTGGGGGATTACTACCTCAATGCAGATTTACCGACTAGTCAGCAGGATCGCTTTTCTCCCGGTCAAGTAGTCCAGATCAACTTCTCTCCCGAGCAGTGCCGAGTCCTCGCTGTGGGTGCAGGACAAGTCGTGACTCCTAACAAAGTGATTTAGCCCTTGAGGCGATACAAAAATCAGGAAAAACTTATGGTTAACCTTGAGCCCAAAATTAAACTCGTAGTTTTTGATATGGCGGGAACAACTGTCCGGGATGAAAATGAAGTGCATTTGTGCTTTATGGAGGCGGCAGAGCGATCGCACCTCCCCGCCGACCCCCAGAAGGTCAACTCCATGATGGGTTGGTCAAAGTTACAAGTTTTTCAAACCCTGTGGGCAGAACATTTAGGGGCAGATCATCCCGATTATGGCGATCGTGTTTCTAGCAGTTTTGCTGAATTCAAAACCATTTTAGAAGACCATTACCAAACTTCCCCCGTCATGCCGACAGAGGGTTGTATGGAATTATTTTACTGGTTAAAGAATCACCAAATTAAGATTGCTCTCACCACGGGTTTTTATCGGGAAGTCACTAATATTATTTTGCAAAAACTCCTTTGGCATGGAGGTTTAGATGATAACTATCTAGGGGACGAAACATCAATTATTAATTTCTCCGTTACCCCTTCAGAAATTTATCAAGAGGAAGGACGACCAGCCCCTTTTATGATCCAAAAAGCTATGGATCGCCTAGGGATCAGGGATTCTCAAAAAGTGGTAAATATTGGAGACACACCTTCAGATCTCGCCTCTGGATTTCGGGCTAATTGCCTGTTTTCCTTCGGAGTAACTAATGGTAGTCATACCCAAAAGGAATTATCCCAATATCCTTGCGATCGCCTCTTTAGTTCCCTCAAGGAATTTCAGCAAACTCTAGAAACCCTAATTTAAGGGTATTTCACCCCATAGAGGAGAAAAAAGCAGAAACTTTCGGCTTAACCACCCAAAATCAGGGTGTTAGGAAGAAACTTTTCGTAAATATTTTAGATTTAGAGTTTGAGGTAAATCTATGACAGAAAGCAAGGTTAAATCTAAGGTTAAATCTACAGAGGTGGCGATCGTAGGGGCAGGAATTGTGGGGCTTGCTCACGCCCTAGCACTGGCAAAACGAGGCTTGCAGGTAACGGTGTTCGATCGCCATCCCTACGCTGTGGGGGCATCAATTCGCAACTTTGGAATGATCTGGCCCATTGGTCAACCGGAGGGAAATCTTTATCAGCGGGCAATGCGATCGCGGCAAATTTGGCTAGAAGTAGCAGCACCAGCAGGGATTCATCTAGCGCAAACCGGTTCTTTGCACCTAGCTCGTTTTCCCGATGAGGCGGCGGTGCTAGAGGAATTCTACGCTACTACGGGCAAAGAAAACTATGGGGCGCAGATTCTGAACCCGGAGCAGGCAAGAGATAAAAGTCGAGCAGTGGTGATGGAAGGTTTGCTGGCAGCCTTATGGAGTTCTACGGAAATGATTGTAGATCCAAGGGAGGCTATTCGCTTGTTGCCGGGATTTTTAGCTGCTCAGTACGGGGTGAGTTTTCATTTCGGGACAGTAGTAACGGAAATTGCGGCTCCCTACCTAGTGGCTAGGGGAGAGCAATGGCGGGCGGAGCAAATTTTGGTTTGTAGTGGGGCAGATTTTGAGACCCTTTATCCGCAGGTTTTTGCTGTCAGTGGTATCACTAAAGTGAAGTTGCAAATGTTACGTACTGTGACCCAGCCTGATGGATGGCAGTTAGGAGCTTCCTTATGCGGTGGGTTGACTCTCACACACTACGGGGCTTTTGCCCATTGCCCTTCCCTGACGGCTCTGCGCGATCGCATCCAAGCCGAAACTCCTCACTTTCCCCAATGGGGTATTCACGTCATGGTGGCGCAGAATTTCTTAGGGGAGCTAATCATCGGCGATTCCCATGAGTATGGTCTCAATCCTGAACCCTTCGATCGTGAGGACATCAACCAATATATTCTCGATTACCTAAAAACCTTGGGGAATTTTCCTAGCTGGGAAGTAGGCGATCGCTGGCATGGCATCTACGCCAAAATTCCCGGTCAAACTGAATTTATCCAGCAACCAGAATCTGGGGTGACCATAGTTAATGCCCTCAGCGGTGCAGGTATGACCCTATCTTTTGGCGTGGCGGAAGAGGTCGTAGAGAAATATTTCAACTAGCATCGGAATCAATCCCTAATGCTCGTAGGCGATCGACTAAGGCTTGCGATCGCTCTATTTCTTGCTTTAGTAAATCCTCAGCTACTTGGGTTTCTTGACGGGCGATCTGCGCCTGCTGTTGAGCGATCTCAAATTTTCCAAGATGCTATCGCCATCTATGGGATAAACAAAAGCAAAGAGGAATTTTTATTTTGTACCTTTAATTTGCTCAATAACCTGAGCTATTGACTGGAAGGGAATGGGTAAGAGCAAACATCATTCCCTAGGCTTGGGTGTAGGTATCCCATCTGCCAGATTCTTTCCATAGTTCTGAGGGTTGCAAGGCTGGCAGCAGTCTCTCTTGGGGGCCGATCGTATTCATTTCCTGCTGGACAATTTCGGAAAGCTTTAAAATCAATTATCTCTAGACTATCAGATTTTCAGCCCCATCCCTTCTAAGCATAGCTTAGAATCAAAAATCCTCAGTAATAGATACAATTAGGTGATTGGTAAGATGTGTAGGGAAAATGCTATGTATAACTCAATACGGTTCACTTAAGAAAAGTCTGAGGTATTAAAAATGCCTGTATCTCCTGTAAACTCGTGAGATTAAATTCGTTTAAGAGCGTTAACTGAACCGTATTGGCTTATAAATAGGAAATAAACTAGATGATTACAAATTTTATTCCTTTGTTATTAATAGAGATAAGTTGGTAAGAATATAACAATATTGCAGTAAAAAATAAAATGTAATTTTCAAGAAAATAAAGTTCTATAATCCAGAGATTCTATAAGAATTTCCTATGAGACAATCTAAGGAGGACAAAAGGTGGGATCATGATAGACTCAGACATTTAGGATATAGTTGAAAATTTATTCTTCTTGATCCCCGCTTATAACAAAGCTACTTAATTAAGGACGATATCACTACTACACCAGAGTATTTACCACTCTTTTAGCCTATGCCATTTTTTGGAATTTTATGGGTTGCTTCTTGGATTAATTGTTCGATTAGTTGCGGTTTTCCGGGATCGCTCATCACTAATTATTTATCTTCGGCATTTAGAAATAAACCCCTAGCTAGTATTAGTAATCCACTAGCTAAACCATCTAGTCAGACCTCCCAATCTACAGGTTTTATAACTAATGCAGAAGCTTCTTCTGCTATGTTCCCTAATGCTATCCTTGGCTCTAGAGCAACCCTCTTAACAAAGACCCCTATAAGTTCTGCCCTTTTAACCTCGTCCCTAGTTTCTTCGCCCAACTTTGCCATAACTACTGCTTTAGATACAGCTAATAAATTATCCCCGGAAGCCAAGTATATTGGTGGGGGTCTTAAGGCTGGCGAGGAAAGTTTTTGTTCAGCAGAAGTTCCTCCTCTAGATTATTCTTGGGCTAATCTGCCTACTGTAGAAGGGGAAGGGAAGGTATTGTTGGACACATTTAATCAAGGAACAGCTAAGGGATCCGTTTCTTACAAAATTTTTCAGATGTTGAATAGTTTGTTCCACTGGCAGGATTATTTTGCTGGTCAACCTAAAATTAATTCGGTTTCAGTAGTCGTTGCGAGATCAGATAGTCTTATGTCTCAACAGGCAAGACGTAATTTTTGGCTACTTTCTCAGAAATCCTCAGAAAACACCCTAAGTGATGCGCCTCAAACTCTGGGATCGCCTCTTGCCATTCCTATTCCTAAGTTTCAAGTTTGGTTGAAGCGTCGTTTAATTGCTGAGTTTAATCAGAAACTAGATGCAGATTTACTGGCGCAACGGTTGCAGCAGTTAGTTGATACTCCCAATCTGGATCCTCAGCAATTGCAACCGGGTTTTGTGAATGGTGAATCTGCGGTTAAGTTGGGCGATCGCTTACTATTCTTGCTAGATGATGCTTTCAAAGATACAAAAGATACTAAGGATGCTCATAACAATAAAGAATTGATAGCTATTAAGCTGACCAATAGCCTTCGGTTAGCTTTAGGCTCTCCTGCCTTGGGGATTGCTCAGGCACAGATAAAAATCCATGGGCTATCCGAGACTAGCAATATAATTAGTGGTCTAGCTTCTTGGTATGGTCCTTATTTTCATGGACGACAAACTGCTAATGGGGAAATTTATGATCAACATGCCTTAACTGTGGCTCACCCATCTTTGCCTTTTGATACTTTTTTAAAGGTTACCAACCAGAAGAATAGCAAGTCGGTGATTGTTAGGGTTAACGATCGCGGTCCTTATGTTCCTCCACGGGTACTAGACTTATCTAAGATTGCAGCTCAATGTATCGATAGTGAAGATAATGGGGTAGTAATGGTAGAAGCTATGATTATGCAGCCAACGGGGGCAAGAAGACTAGAGAAAAAATAGGAGTATGATACTTAAATTATGAAAACTATTATTGTTGTTGCCACAGGTAACCCCGGCAAGTTGCAAGAACTTCAAGATCATCTCCAAGGAATAGATTGTGAGCTACGGCTAAAGCCAGAGGAGTTGGAAGTAGAGGAAACAGGCTCTAGTTTTATAGAAAATGCCTGTCTTAAAGCTAGCCAAGTTGCTATAGCAACTGGATACTGGGCGATCGCTGATGATTCTGGCTTAGAGGTTGAGGCTCTAGATGGAGCACCGGGAATTTACTCCGCTCGTTATGGTGATTCAGATTCCCAGCGGATTGAACGCCTCTTGGGAGAGCTGGGCAATGAATTAAATCGGCAAGGACAATTTGTCTGTGCTGTAGCTTTGGCAAGTCCTGATGGAGCGATCGCCACTGTGGCGGAAGGCTTCTGCTCTGGAGAAATTCTGCGTCGTCCCCGAGGAACTTTGGGCTTTGGGTACGATCCTATTTTTTATGTGCCTGAGTATTGTCAAACTTTTGCCGAAATGCCTCCAGAGCTAAAGCGATCGATCAGTCACCGAGGTAAAGCTCTTCAAATATTGCTAGCAGAGCTTCCAGAGATACTATAAATAAAATAGATTGCTGTAATATTTAGGTTGACATTCTTATTTCTAAATTAGCTCTTGAATACCACCCAATCTTATCTCCAAGTTTTTACCAGTCGCAAAATGGCTGCAATGTTATTGTTGGGTTTCTCCTCTGGTCTGCCCCTATTTCTAACTAGTACCACTCTCCAAGCATGGATGACTAAAGAAGGCGTAAATCTCACCTCTATTGGTTTGTTTAGCTTAGTAGCTCTGCCCTACTCCTTGAAATTTATCTGGTCGCCCCTGCTCGATCGCTACGTACCTCCCTTTTTGGGGAGACGGCGGGGCTGGTTAGTCATCACCCAGATCGCTCTAATTATTGCCATTGGCTTTATGGGTTTCCAGCAGCCCAAGCAAGCTCTGCAACTCCTGGCTGTGAATGCGATCGTGATTGCTTTTTTTAGTGCATCTCAAGATATTGCCTTTGATGCCTACCGCACCGATGTGTTGGAGGAGCCAGAAATGGGGGCAGGGGCGGCGATTACGGTTTTGGGTTATCGGCTGGCTCTGGTGCTAACGGGATCTCTCGCTTTAGTTCTGGCCGATCGCTTGCCTTGGTCGGTAGTTTACTTGGTGATGGCGGCGTTAATGCTAATCGGTATAGCGAGTACCTTTTTTGCCCCAGAACCGACCAAACCCATTCATGCTCCAGAAACCCTCTTAGATGCGGTAGTTTTACCTTTCCGGGATTTCTTCCAGAGTCATGGGGTAACTCTTGGGGTGTTGAGTTTAGTATTTATTACTTTATATAAATTTGGGGATGCGATCCTAAATAGTATGTCCACGCCTTTTCTGCTGCAAGTTGGATTTTCCCAAACCGACTTGGGGTTAATTCGGGGCGGCATGGGTTTGATTGCCACCTTGGTGGGAACACTGGTGGGGGGGGCTTTAATTAGCAAACTGGGGATCTATAAATCTTTATGGATTTTTGGGATTTTGCAGTGTGTGAGTAATTTGGGTTATGTAGCGATCGCCCTCACTGGAAAAAACTACGAACTATTAGTATTAAGTATTAATACCGAAAACTTCTGTGGAGGCATGGGAACCGCCGCCTACGTTGCCTACCTGATGAGCCTGTGCAATCCCAGTTTCACCGCCACTCAGTACGCGCTCCTTTCTAGCCTTATGGCAGTGAGCCGCGATATTTTAGTAGCTCCCGCCGGGATAGTTGCCGAGCAGACAGGATGGGTTACCTTTATGATTATTAGTATAGTTGCCGCTTTGCCGGGTTTGATGCTCCTACCTTTGGTGGCTCCTTGGGGAAAGAAGGCAGTCAGCTAAAAAAAATTGACCTGAGATCATGAAGGCGAAAAGTTAACCTTGAATAGTACTACCGTCAGTAATTGGCTAAATGTTGAAGCCATGTTCGACTTTGCGCCCTTATTACTATTTATGGCAAAATCAATTAATGTTCAATAAGTATGGATAGATGATTTTTTGAGAACCGCGCTATGTTCAGCTCTCAAAAAATCCCTGAGTCTTATGTAAGCGTAATGCGCTGTAAATTACAGATTATAAGTTGGGTTATAAATAATGCAAGATGCTTGGTTACGTTCCTTGGTTTGGACAGATTATCGACTAGCGGTGTTGTTCACCCTAATTCTCCCTGTAGTAATACTTATCTGGGCAACAGTGCAGCAGTCAAATGCGATCGTCCGGCTCTTACTTGTCTATTGGCGGGTATCCAGTTTATTATTAATTACCGTTTATCTACTAATGCCCGGTTGGAGCGTGGGTTACGTCACCGGATTTGCAGCTCGGCTCTTAGTTCCCCTGAGTTTGTGGTTCTGGGTTGATCTCAATGAAGATATTACCGAACAACCTCCTTCTATTTTGCGGTTAGTCCTCACATCTTGGCGATGGGCTGTAACTGGTTATTGCCTGCTAGGAGCCTTAATATACGTGCCTTTTCTCTCCTGTGCTTTCTCTAGGGAGACTAGAGCTACGAGTTTTTGTCAGGTTTGGTTAGAGCCGTCCTTAGCTTATAAAGGGATTTTTCATGGAGCTTATAAGCCAGAATTTATGGCATTCTGGGGAGGCGTGGCTTTCTTTATTTACCTGATGTCTTTTGCTTATTTCATCATTGTGCGTCTAGGAAAACAGGGAAGATCGGCGATCGAGCAGTAATTACAGTGAACAGTGAACAGTGAACAGTGAACAAGGATAACTAATGACTGATCTATTGTTAAGCGATCGCCCTTATCAACAAATACAAAACTAAATTATTTACTGATAACTGATAATTGATTTATGGATAACTGATAACTGATAACTGATTTATGGATAACTGATTTATGGATAACTGATTTATGGATAATTCACCGGGGATACGGTTAGAAGAATACACTAAGCATAATCCTCAGGAAGTATTGCTAGTTAGGGCAGAAATTGAGGGGGAAGCTGATGAAATTATGATTTTCAAAGGGTTTTCTAGTTCCTTGATGCGCCCTACTGCCTACGATCCTGATGTGCCTGTGCTGCCAGAAACAGCTAAGATTATAGCGATCGATCGCCTCCGTAGTCCCTACCTGACCGATGCGCCCAACTATATTCAGCAAGGCTTAACTTGGGCAGCCATGGCTGAGATTCTGGAATAAAATTATTGATAGATTTATTAATAGGCTAACTATGAAAGTACCTCTTACTGTGCTTGCTGGTGTGACGATCGCATCTCTCCTTTCCCTGATTTCTAATCCTGCTCAGGCAGCGGATCCACGAGATATCAAAAAGCTGCTAGAAACAAAACAATGTATGGGCTGCGATCTCCGGGAAGCCGACCTTAAGGGTGCAAATCTCCGGGATGCTAACCTCCTGAGGGCTAATCTCCGGGGCGCAAACCTCAGTAAAGCGGATTTAACTAATGCTAATTTGTATGCAGCAGATTTGACAAATGCTAATATCCAAGAGGCAAATTTAACTAATGCCTTATTGAGATTTGTTGACCTTACCGAAGCTGGTTTACTGGGAGCAAATCTACAATCAGCTAATCTAACTTTTGCCAGATTAACTAATAGCAACCTCCGTAATACTAATCTGTTGGGAGCAAATTTTACTAATGCTCGAATTCTGAATACTGATTTTACCGGAACTAATATTACCCAAGCCTTGGGGTTAAGACCATGAGGAAATATTTAGCTCTAATTTTGGTTGTCATCCTAGGGTGAGAGACGAGTTCTAAGCCAAGTACCATCGGTTTGGAGTTGATAGAGGAGACGATCGTGCAACCTACTAGAACGACCTTGCCAAAATTCCATCATTTCTGGGATCACTCGCCAGCCGCCCCAATGTTCTGGACGAGGAATTATTTCCACCTCTCCATACTTTGCTTTTAAATCTGCCAAGTTTTGCTCTAATACCCTGCGATCGCTAATCACTTTGCTCTGGGGAGATGCCCAAGCCCCCAACTGGGAATCTCGGGGACGACTATGAAAATAAGTATCCGAGGCTTCGGGAGATAGCTTTTCAGCCCTACCTTCGATTCTCACTTGTTGCTCTAGATCGATCCAGCAGAAAGTTAGAGCTGCCCACGGATGAGCCTCCAATTCTTGGGATTTACGACTTTGGTAGTTGGTATAGAAAACAAAGCCCGTGCGATCGTACCCCTTAAGCAGCACAATGCGACTAGCCGGTTTCCCCGTCAAACCTATCGTAGCTAGGTTCATGGCATTGGGATCGGTTAACTTAGCATCTATGGCCGCCTCAAACCAGTTCTTGAATTGGCTGAGAGGCTCGATCGCTGCTGCTATTTCAACTAATTCTTGAATCCCATAATTTCTTCTCAGATCACCTACATCTCGATTCATATATCCTGATTCCTAGATCCTAGAAAACTATCTTCCTTTTAGAGCCTTAGTGAAATTCTGCCGATAAGATTTATTGGCAACTAATAGGGCTGGCCACAGAAAAGATAGAATGAGTTTATTAGGCAAATTAGGACTAAAACTAGTCTGATTAAACCCCGACCAAAATTTCCAGACTCCAAAGCCATAAATACCCACTAAGAATAATAACGCGATCAGTTTCATAAATAAGCCTCCCAAAAATCTTAGAACTAGGTTAGTAAAATTTACTGAAATTCAAAAATTGTAACTACTAAAAACAAATAAGAGGAGAACAGCCTTAAGATAGAAGGGAGCATCCCAATTTCGTAAAAACACTGATGAAGAATTCCAAAACCTTTACGCTGCCTTTAAGCAAAATGGTATATCTGCAAAAGTGGGATGCTCCCAGATAGAAAATAATAAACAGCTAATTACTGTTATATCTAATATATAGTCTAGCCATATTTGGGCTTTCTCATCAAGTAGACATCATCAAAACCTTTAGGTAACGTGGGGCATTTTTTTCAGAAAAGAACTAAGCCAACAACAATACTACATTAAGGAGCAGTTATGCGAGCAGTATTAATGGCTGGTGGTTCAGGGACCAGGCTCCGCCCTCTGACCTGTGATCTGCCCAAGCCCATGGTTCCAATCCTCAATCGCCCGATCGCCGAGCATATTATCAACCTGCTCAAACGGCATAACATTACAGAAATAATTGCCACCCTCCACTATCTGCCCGATCTCCTCCGGGATTATTTTCAAGATGGTAGTGATTTTGGAGTCCGTATGACCTATGCCGTAGAAGAAGACCAGCCCCTAGGCACGGCGGGGTGTGTTAAAAATATTGCAGAACTTTTAAATAGCACTTTTTTAGTAATTAGCGGCGATAGCATTACGGATCTCAACTTAACTGAAGCGATCGCATTTCATCATGCGAAAGGTTCCCAAGCCACAATTATTCTCACTAAAGTTGCCAATCCCTTAGAATTTGGCGTAGTCATCACCGATGAAAATCAACATATCCGCCGCTTTCTCGAAAAACCTTCCCCCGGAGAAATCTTTTCTGATACCGTTAATACAGGCATCTATATCCTAGAGCCAGAAGTTCTGAATTATCTCCCCCCAGATGTTGAGTGCGACTTCTCAAAGGATTTATTCCCTCTCCTCCTAGAAAAAGGAGAGCCTATGTATGGTTATGTGGCTGATGGTTACTGGTGCGATGTCGGAAATTTAGATACCTACCGAGAGAGCCAGTACGATGCTCTCCAGAAAAAAGTCTATCTAGAATTTGCCTACTCAGAATGGCAAGATCAAGTGTGGATCGGCCAAAATACCCAGATTGACCCCACTGTAAAAATTTCTCCTCCCTGTATCATAGGTAATAACTGCCGGATTCTGGGGCGGGTAAAAATAGAAGGAGGCACAGTAATTGGGGATAATGTCACTATTGGAACTGACTCAGACCTAAATCGACCCATTATTTGCAATGGAGTGATGATCGGAGATGAGGTAGATTTAAGCGGCTGTGTTTTGGGGCGGGGCGCAAGGGTCGATCGCCGCGCCCATGTTCTTGAAGGAGCCGTAGTCGGTTCCCTGTCTACCGTAGGGGAAGAATCTCAAGTCAGCCCCAACGTCCGAATTTGGCCCAGTAAAAATATTGAAGCCGGAGCTACTCTCCATACCAACCTCATCTGGGGACATACAGCTCATCGGAATTTATTTGGGCAGCGGGGAGTCCAAGGTTTAGCGAATATTGATATTACCCCTACCTTTGCCGTAAAGCTAGGAGAAGCCTACGGTTCTACCCTCAAGCCTAATTCCACAATTATTGTCTCTCGTGATCAGCGGAGCATTTCCCGCATGGTGTCACGATCGCTCATTGCCGGGTTGATGTCCGTGGGCATTAATATCCAAAATTTAGAAGCAACGGCGATCCCGCTCTCCCGCACGGTTGTTCCCAAATTCGGGGTCTCCGGGGGCATCCATGTGCGAGTACATCCCGATCGTCCAGATTATATCCTGATTGAAATCTTCGACTCCCAAGGTATTAATATTTCTAAATCTCAAGAAAAGAAAGTTGAAGGAGCGTACTTCAAAGAAGAACTCCGCCGCGCCCAGATCCACGAAATTGGGGAAGTGAGCTATGCCGGCTCCGGCTCTGTAATTGATATCTACAGTAAAAGTTTTCAGAAACATCTAAATGTAGAAGCAATTCGCCATAGTGGATCGAAAGTGGTAATTGACTATGGCTATGGGGTTTCTGGGGCGATCCTGCCCCTTCTCTTAGGGAAATTTGGTTGCGATGCCGTAGTCCTCAACGCCAGTCTTAATCAAGTAGGTTTATCTAACGAAGAAAAGGAAGAACTGTTAGTACAGCTAGGAGAAGTAGTTAAAGCCCTGAAAGCTAACTTTGGAGTCCAGGTTGCGGCTAATGGAGAGCAGTTGATCTTAGTAGATGAATTGGGTTATGCCGTCCGGGGGGAAATGCTCACCGGGTTGATGGTGAATATTATGCTGACAGCTAACCCCCGCAGTTCAGTAGTTGTTCCGGTGCAGACTTCTTCCGCGATCGAAGAAATTGCCGATCGCCATAACGGTAAAGTTATTCGTACCAAAGCTAACCCTACAGCCCTCATGGAAGCCTCCCAAACCAACCCCAACGTAGTTCTAGGCGGCAGTGGAGCTATGGGCTTCATTTTTCCCCAACTCCACCCCGGCTTTGATGCCATGTTCTGCATTGCCAAGCTGATTGAAATGCTCATGGTACAGGAGCGATCCTTAGCTCAAATCCGCGCAGAACTTCCCATCGTTACCCATAAATTCCAGATAGTGCGCTGTCCTTGGAACATCAAAGGTGCTCTGATGCGGCACTTAATTGAAATTCATGTCTCTAGAAGCCTAGAATTAATCGATGGTGTAAAAATCTACTTTCCAGCCCCGGCAATACTCGACTATCAAGCCAATACCCCTGCTTCTAGTCCATCCACCGCCCCTAGAAATAGAGATAAGGATCATTGGGTTTTAATCCTACCCGATGCCGGGGAACCCATGGTGCATATTTTTGCCAATGGGACTGATGCTTTGTGGGTAGAATCAATTCTGAGTGATTACGTTGCCCATGTAAAAGAGTTTGTAGCCCAAGAGTTACATTAGGATAGGGAGCAGAAATCCTAGGCAAGTAGATTGTAAAATATCTTCACTTTTCGAGTTGGATGCTTCACAGTACATTCACAGTACAATTGTCTTATTAATTAGGAGAGAATTAATCCATGAATAGCTGTATTTTGATGGCACAAATTATTAAAGAGCCGGAACTGCGCTACACCCCAGATAGTCAATTACCTTTATCTCAAATGCTAGTTCAATTTCCGGCTTTAAAGCCAGAAGATAGCCCCGCAACTCTCAGAGCTATAGGCTGGGGAGATTTAGCGACAGAAATCAAGGAAAACTTTCATGAAGGGGATCAGGTTATTCTCCAAGGTCGCCTGCAAATAACTTCTGTCGATCGCCCCGAAGGATTTAAAGAAAAACGGGCAGAGTTAAGCATCACAAAAATCTACAAAGTTGGAGATTTGACTGGCTTTACCGCTACACCACCTGCCTCTAGCTATACCTCCAACCCCCCCCCC
>Ga0105048_10012845_pt1 | contig 13100 bp, 10 predicted proteins | sample MAT05_FD_78382 | JGI IMG/M metagenome (GOLD analysis project Ga0105048, IMG submission 78382) | Freshwater microbial communities from Lake Fryxell liftoff mats and glacier meltwater in Antarctica - MAT-05 | ecosystem: Environmental > Aquatic > Freshwater > Ice > Liftoff microbial mat | place...
CAAACGAGCAAACGCAGCTAGAAGACCTGAACTACTTTCAAAAGCTTTACTACCATCGGCTTGGCACCCCCCAGTCTGATGACATATTGGTGTACCATCGACCCGATCAAAAAGAGTGGATGTTTGGCACCCAAATTACGGAGGACGGGCGTTACCTGCTGCTCTACGTTTCTCAAAGCACCAAGGCCGAAAACCTGCTGTTCTATCAAGATCTGAGCTGTCCTGATGCACCGATTGTAGAACTGATTAACGACTTTGAAGCCAGCTTTAGGGTAATCGACAACGAGGGTGATCGCCTCTGGCTACGCACCACGCTAGATGCACCGCGCGGTCGCGTCATAGCTGTGGATTTGACCAATCCAGGCCGTGAGCACTGGCAAGAGCTGATTCCCCAAGCGCCTGAAACCCTAAAAGGGGTGGGCGTGCTGCACCACCAGTTCATTGCTTCGTATCTCAAAGATGCCCACAGTCAAATCAAACGCTTTGCCCTAGACGGTGCCTACTTAGGCGATGTGGCGCTGCCGGGATTGGGTTCGGTGGGTGGGTTTGGCGGCAAACCCGCCGATACCGAAACGTTTTACAGCTTCACTAGCTTTACTACTCCCACTACAATCTACCGTTACAGCCTGATTACGGGTGAAAGCACCCTGTTTCGTCAGCCCGCGATCGCCTTTAATCCTGCTGATTATGAAACTACGCAAGTCTTCTACCCCAGCAAGGATGGGACACGGGTACCCATGTTTATCACCCACAAAAAGGGGCTGATGTTGAACGGGCAAAACCCGACGTATCTTTACGGCTACGGGGGCTTCAATATTTCGCTGACCCCATCGTTTTCGCCGAGCTTGATGGTTTGGCTAGAACTGGGTGGCGTGTATGCCATGCCCAACCTGCGCGGCGGCGGTGAGTATGGCGAAGAGTGGCACGAAGCGGGCACTAAGCTAAAGAAACAAAACGTTTTCGACGATTTTATCGGGGCAGCGGAGTGGTTGATTGCCCAAGGCTATACCTGTTCAGAAAAGTTGGCGATCGCCGGAGGTAGCAACGGTGGTCTGCTTGTGGGTGCCTGCATGACCCAGCGCCCCGACCTGTTTGGGGCAGCACTGCCTGCTGTTGGCGTGTTGGACATGCTGCGTTTCCACAAATTCACCATTGGATGGGCTTGGTGCTCTGACTACGGTTCACCAGAGAACGCTGAAGAATTTCAAGCCCTGTATGCCTACTCTCCACTTCATAACCTCAAACTTGGCACCGCCTATCCTGCCACTTTAATTACTACCGCCGACCATGACGATCGCGTCGTACCTGCCCATAGCTTCAAATTTGCTGCGGCTCTGCAAGCCGCCCACCAAGGAAATAACCCAGCGCTGATTCGAATTGAGACTAAAGCTGGACATGGTGCCGGAAAACCAACGACCAAGCAAATTGAAGAAGCTGCCGATAAATGGGCATTTTTGGTGCAGACGCTAGGGGTAGAAAGCTAAAGAATTGTGTTGCGGCGCATTCTTATCGGTATAGAATTTTACCTGAATCGGTGTTCTATGCAGCAATTCTCAATTAACGGCTGAGAAGGGGAACAGGCTTAGCCCGTTCCCCTTCTCACAGTTCTGCACGCAAGTCGTTTAGCACCGCGATATGAACTTAAGTAACAAAATATACAAAACTCAAGCTATACCTGGTTTTTAGAAGTATTTTTATGTCAAAAAACACCAATACAGATTAGGTCAGGTTAATTTAAGCACCCCTAAGTGGGCAAGATCTCTGTAATGATTTGGCTCTCAACAGCCTACGATAAAGAGCCTATGACTTACACGTCATTAAGCTGTGACTTCTCAATCGTCTTCAATGATACGTGCGAGAGACTGTTGAGTAGTCGTAACGGGTTAGCTTTCTCCCTGTTCTCCCCTTCTTAAAGTTCGTTAGGAAAATTGTCGATGGCTACTATTATCGGAACCGCTGGTGTAGACTTCCTCGTTGGCACCACCACGTCAGACTTAATCTTGGGCGAAGATGCAAACGATACACTGCTAGGTGAAGCCGGGAATGACGAGCTGTATGGCAATGCAGGTGATGATCTCCTGTTAGGCAAGGCAGATAACGATTTGCTCAATGGTGGTGCAGGAAATGACACCGCATCTGGAAATGACGGTAATGACCGACTGATTGGTGAAGATGGCAACGATTTTCTCTATGGAGACGCGGGTCAAGACCAGATTTTGGGTGGGCTTGGCAACGATACGCTAGTAGGAGGTGCCGGACGCGACACCATGACGAGCGGGCAAGGTCGAGATGTCTTTGTGCTCAGCAATGGGAGTGGGGGCGCGCAGTTAAGAGCAGCAGATATCATCACTGATTTTCAGGATCGACAAGATCAGATTCGCTTGGCTGATGGTCTGACGTTCAGAAACCTCAGCATTACTCAGGGCACGGGCAGGAATGCTAGAAATACAATTATCCGAAATAGAGTTACAGGAGAGTATCTGGCGGTTATTCAGCAAGTCAATGCTAGAAATATTACTCGCAGAGACATCAAACTGATCACCTTGCCAGCTCAAGACACGGCGGCTCCTGGAGTTGCTAATTTGGCGATCGCCACCCCCAACATCACGACAAGCGGGGGCACTACCCAAACCTTTACCTTGCAGTATGCTGATGCGGTTCAGCTCAATAGCGCTAGCTTCAGCGCTGGAGATCTACTGATCACGGGTCCCGAAGGCTTTAGTCAGGCTGCTAACCTAGTTAGTTTTACGCCCGCAGGCAATGGCACCTCTCGCACTGTCACCTATCAGATCGCTGCTCCGGGTGGCACTTGGGATGCTAACGACAACGGCAGTTATCAAATTACTCTCCAGACTCAACAAGTTTTTGATACCAGTGGAAACTTTATTCCAGCCACAGTGCTGGGTAACTTTGCGGTAAATATTCCGATTCCTCCCAGTTCTATTTCGATTGCCGTTGCCCCTAGTACCCTGCCCGAAGACGAGGGCACTGCACTGGTCTACACCTTCACCCGCGCAGGGTACATTCGTAATAATCTTCCTGTTTCGTTTAGCTTAGGCGGCACAGCGGTTCGCAATACCGATTACGTTCTCACAGGCGGCACGGTGACCGGAAATACAGGAACCGTTACGTTTGCGGCCAACTCTGCCACCGCTACTGTTCGGGTTACACCAACGGCTGACAATCTACTAGAGACGAATGAGGGTGTCGTTCTCTCGATCGTACCGGGTACAGGCTACTTACTAGCCCCTGCCAGCAGCGCCACGGGTACCATCACAGACGATGAGAGCCAAATTGCCTTGGCCATTACACCCACTAGTGTTACCGAAGACAGTGCTACTAATGAACTGACCTATACCTTTACTCGCACAGGCTTCACTAATCGCCAGATTGTCGTTAACTTGACCTTGGGGGGTACAGCAGCGTTTGGCGGTGCCAACGGCGATTACACCATCTTGACCTCCCCTGGCACGATCAGCACCTTTGCGGCAGGTGCTAGCTCGCTCACCTTTGGGGCAGGGGAAACCAGCAAAGTAATTAGGGTTAAACCCGTTGCCGATGGTTTGTTTGAACCTGATGAAACCGTTAACCTATCACTGGCTAACGGCACGGCTTACATCCCTCTATCTACATCTCCAGTTCAGGGAACTATCCTCAATGACGAAAGCCAAATTACAGTAGCGGCTTCGCCCACCTCGGTGTTAGAAGATGGCACCTCAAACTTGGTCTATACCTTTACCCGTTCTGGCTTTACAGGCAGCGTCTTGACCGTAAATTTCTCGGTGGGTGGAACCGCTGCATTTGAAGGTGCAGAAACCGACTACACCGCCTCGTCTAACGCGGGCACCTTTACCTTCGGTGCTACTAGTGGCAGCTTGAGCTTTGCTGCTGGCGAAACTACTCGAACGGTGACGATTGACCCCACCACAGACAGTCTTCAAGAACCCAATGAAACGGTCGTTCTAGGAGTTACGAACGGGACAGGATACGTTGTGGGCACCCCGACTGCTGCCACTGGAACTATCCTCAATGACGAGGGCAGTGTGAGCTTAAGCATTAGCCCTGCTAGCGTCGTAGAAAATAGCGCGACTGACTTGGTTTACACGTTCAACCGTTCTACGTTTGTTAGTAGCCCTGTAACCGTGAACTTTACCGTTGCCGGAACCGCAGTATTCAACACAGACTACACAGTCTCTGCACCCACGGGCACTACGATTACCTTTGACGGTACCACCGGCACCATTGTATTTGGCTCAGGAATCACATCTCGAACGCTGAGAATTACGCCCATAGGCGACTCGGCTCAAGAGCTAGACGAAGACATTGCCATCACATTGCAAGACGGCACAGGGTATACCTCGGAAACCATTGATCCGGTGGTGGGTACTATCCTCAATGATGATGCAACGGTCACCCTGTTGGTAGCACCCGGTAGTGTTGCAGAAGATGGTAGCACCCCTCTGACTTATACTTTTAACCGCGTTGGAGCCACCTCGGATGCATTGACCGTCAAATTCAACGTGGGGGGAACAGCCACCTTTGGTGGAGGAAACGATTACACCGTCAGCGGTAGCGCCTCCTTTAATGCGACGCAAGGAACCATCACCTTTGCACCGGGACAAGCTGCCGTCACGCTGGATGTTACACCCGTTGTGGACTTGACGACGATTGAACCAGATGAAACGGTGAGTCTAGCCCTGGTAGCGGATGCAGCCTATACAGTAGGTACTGTAGACCCAGTTCAGAGTACGATTCTTAACGATGATGGCGTTGTTAGCAATACTAACGACAGCGGTGCTGGATCGCTGCGTCAAGCGATTTTGGCCGCCAACAGCAGCACCTCACTGGTCAATCCTACTATCACCTTTACCGGAGCAGCTCTGACGGGCACGATTAATCTAGAATCAGCATTGCCCGACCTGGCTCGCAACATGATTATCGATGGCCCTGGCGCTGTTAACCTGACGGTGCAGCGCAGCGGTAGCGGCAACTATCGAATTTTTACGGTGCAAAATGGGGTGACGACAACCATTCAAGATTTGACCATCGCCAATGGTAGTGTGAGCGGGGGCAATGGGGGTGGAATTCTCAACAACGGTAATTTGACCTTGCAAAATAGCCGTGTTAGTGGCAACACCGCAGCGCTAGGAGGTGGAATTTACAACCAAAATGGCACCCTCACCCTCAACAACACAACGGTAGCTAGCAACACTGCAACCAGTGCTGGGGGAGGGATCAACATTCAGTCGGGTACGGTGAATCTGGTCAACAGCTCTAGTATTGAAAGCAATATGGCAACCAGTATTGGGGGTGGTATTGCAAACTCAGGGACGCTGAATGTGACGGGAACGGGAACTACCAGAATCTCATTCTCTGGAAACCAGGCGACCAATTCTGGTGGGGGTGGAATCTACACCTCTGGAGTTACAGCCGTAGACTTTAGCAATTTTGTGAACAACCAGGCCAGCACCATTGGTTTAGGGGGAGGTGCGATTCTCAACGCTGGCGGCACACTAACGGTGGGCAATAGTGTTTTCAACGCTTCGCCGCTCAACTCACCCAACAACATTGCGGGTGGGTTCACAAACTTGGGAGGGAATACGCCGTTGAATCCATAAATAACCTGTAGAGACGCGATTAATCGCGTCTCTACGATTAATCGCGTCTCTACGGGTTATCCACGATCGCCCCTTTTACCTTTTCTGCGGTTGCGGGTGCGAGCAGGACCCCGTTGCGGTAGTGACCAGTCGCTAAAATAACGTTTTTATATCCAGTCAATCGTTCTACTACTGGGGCGGGTCGATTTTGGGGGCGCGGGCGTAAGCCAGACCAGGTTTTGAGAATTGTGGCGTTGGCTAGGGCAGGGCAAAGGGCGATCGCCTCTGCCATCACTCGTTCCAGTTGAGCTGGATCTGCTGTCACGTCGCCTGTTTCAGGGGGAAACTCCACTGTTGCCCCTACCCAGTACTCCCCGTTTCCGAGGGGCACAAGGTGGATGTCGTTGCCGGTAATGACGGGCTGAAAGGTGCGATCGCCCAAGGGTACGTCTAGTTTTAACCGCACTGCTTGCCCTAGCACAGGACGAATTTGGAGAGTGGAGGTTGAAGGTTGAGTAGACAGGGATTGAAGCAGGTGTGTAGAACCAAGTCCCGCACTCACCACCACCCAATCTGGTGAAAGGCTACCTTTGTTCGTGTAGAGCTGACAGCAGCGCTGAAGGGGTTCCGAATGGGCAGATGGTGGTTGAGCAGACGGCTCAATCGGATGAGAACTTAAGCCTGTCACAGTCGTGTTGAAGTCAAATTCGACACCGTTCTGTTGAGCCGCCGCGACTAATGCCAGCGTTAGAGCTGTGGGATCAACCTGACAGTCTTGAGGAGAGTAAACGGCGGCAGTCAGGTGTGCCGTTGCAATGTGGGGGCAGCGATCGCTCACTTGCTCAGGAGACCATAGTTCTAACTGCCATCCCTGCTGGTGGCGCAGCTCTGCAAGCGTTTCCCAAATTGTTAAATCATCGGCAAATTGCAGTAGTAAAATGCCCTGCCGATTGACTGGAATGGAGCGCTCCGTTAGGGCTTCTAGCTCTGGAATTAAGGTGCTGTAACGCTGCATACTGGCATGGCGCATTGCCCAAGCGTTGCCTTTTACCTTTTGACTGACTACGCCCATCAATACCCCAAGAGCCGCTCCAGTTGAGGCTTGAGCAGGAGGCTGCCGATCGATCACCGTGACTGTTAACTCTGCCACTTGGCTCAGCTCGTAGGCGATCGCCGCTCCCACTACGCCGCAGCCAATTACAACAACCTGAATCATCCGTACATTGCCTTGATAAAGTCGCTTAAAACATTGATATCCCGTAGGCTTAGCCCACGAGATATCAATGTTTGGCATTGCTTAATCTGGGTATGATTTTTTTGAAAGGGGCGCTCATCGCCCCTTTCAAAAAAATCATACATAAAATCAGCAACACCCAATTTTTTAGAATTAGCGGTTAGATATTATAGTCATAGCCATAAAGCTTAGGACATGCCAGCGTCATTCCCGCGCAGGCGGGAATCCATCTGCTAGATAGGTGCGGGGGTGGATTCCCGCCTGCGCGGGAATGACAGGGAGGCGTCCTATTGATTATGGCTATCGCTATAGTTGACCTGCAATCTTAACCGTCTTCTCCAGTGGGGATCAAGTTTAAGAAGGCATCAAAATCCTTTAGGGCTTCGTTGTAGTTGAGAAATGCCTTACGAGAATCGGTTGTGATCGTGGCCTCATCAATCTGGTTGAGGTGGCCAAAAACGGCCTTCGCCGCAGCCAATGCAGCAGGGCGGGCTTGCTTGGGTTCTAACAAGCGAGCCATGTTGGACAGTTTGAAGCGTAACTCACCCAACGGGCCGTGAATGTACGATTGCACATCTGTCCATTTCTCTTGTTGTACCAATGGGGGAATGTCTAGCATCCGCGCCCGCAGATCTTCCACATCAGCCGAGTATTTCTGAATTTGAGCCAGTTGCGTTGAGCTGTAAAGCGGCCCTTTAGCAACGGGTGCTCCTCCACAGCTAACCAAAAAGACAGCGATCGCTGCCAACACTAAACTAAGAACTGACCGATATCGCTTCATGACCCTATTTCTTTAAATTGCTAACATTTTTTCTATTCCTATTGTGGCAGATGGCACAAGTGATACAGCCCTAGATTAGGATGACATTGGTAGTCACAGTGACGAATATGCGCTCTTTCTGGTCTGATCCATATTTGTGGATTCATCTAGCGGGTCTTGCTGCTTTGCCCCTGTTTTTGGAACTTTGCTTCTTGGGCTTGGCCGTGGGCGATCCGGTTTTGCCCGTCTTCCTGGAGGTGCTATTCGTTGCTGGGGTAGGCATTGCACCTATTTTGTGGATGCAATGGCAGCGACCTTTTTGCATTTTTAGCCTAGTTGCTCTTGCGATTAAGCCAGAGTTTTTGACTGAGCAGCAGCGGCGGATATTACGACTGTTCAAAGGTACTGAAGGCCAAGTGCTAGCCGGGATCAGCGCGATCGCCCTGTTGTTTCTACTATGGCAGATCTACCGCGTTGCCCCACTGGGTACCGACGCGGCGGCGCTGTTTCCCCAAACGCGACTGTTTGGCTTGGGGTTGGCGGCGATCGCGTTCTTGTGTTGCAATTTGTTTTTACAAGTGCCGCTAAGCGTGGCGCGCGTCATGCTGGCTAGCGATACTAAGCTAGCCAGTTTGATTCCTTACCCTGTTGAACAGATTGCTAGCGACTTCACGCTTTTGGGTTTGCGAGTGAAACAGATTGTTCCCCCGCTGCTGGCAGATGCGCCAAAACCGATTAAGCCCGTCACTCCACGCGCTCAACGAGTCCCCCGATCTCCTGTGTCTGGGGCTTCTGTTCTTGCTGAGCCAGACGCGCGATCGGAGCTATCTCCCTGGGACGATGGTTCAGATACTCCAGATTCGCCAGTAGAACAAAATGACGCGATAAAGCCCAGTAGTTTGAGCGAACTGTTAGAGGTGGAGGAAAACGCTACGGCTCCTCTGACGAGTATCTCAGAGTTGGATGTTTCGGAGATGGGGTCTGATATTCTGCCAGAACAGCCTGGGGAAGATGTATCAATGGCTACTTCTGCGTCTGAAAACGAGTCTGAAAGCGAGTCGGAAAGCTTTGAATTAGACGTTGCAGAATCCAACCGTCTTGAACCGGAAACCAAAGACATATCTGAGCTATCTGCCGAAGCTGGGTTCAATTTTTCCCCAGGCTCGCCTGATGCTGATCACAATCCGACTACAGACTCTGGCGATCGCCCCGACGGTTAGGACAAGGACATAGTTGTGGGTGTGCTGAGCCTACTCACAACTATGTCCTAATTCATCTGGCGATCGCCATAACTTGAATCTACCCTGAAGCTGGCTTGAACCTAAGTTGAACATTGCGTTTCAAAGGGTTTCCGAATTGATGGTGTCTGACTACACAACTGATTTTTCAGACTACGCTATTGTGTAGTGAAGATCCAAAAAATGACTTCTCCTCACTCCCACCCCAGCAGATTTTGCGAGGTTTTATGTCGGTTTCTTATACCAGTTCCCAGCAGCTCCCAGGCGACACGGCTATTTGGGATAATTTGAAGCGGGCGATCGCTGCCAGTTCGGGTTTTCAGCGTTGGCAACTAGAACACAATCACGACGTTCAGTTGTCTGCACCTAGCTTAGAGCAACAAGTTCGCCGCTATCTACGCGAGACATTAGAAACGCTGGCCTATTGAGAGCCCGCCTGGAACCACGTTCTAGAACGATTGCAAAGCCTTTTTCCATTAGAGATTTTTTCATCAAAAAATTTTACATACTAAGGAGCGCCAAGCTTTGAGCCTGGCGCTCCTTAGCGTTTTAGTACTCAATTGAGTACTAAATGTAATAGCCTGCCGTAATGCATGTTGCACTGAGACTGACGGCATTCCTTAATCTGGGTATAATTTTTTTTGAAAGGCACGCTCAGCGTGCCTTTCAAAAAAAACATACCTGAAATCAGCAGCACCGGATTGACCAATACGCTTATTTATCTAAACGTTTCTGATCGCGGGTCTCAACGCGCTGTTCTAGCCGAAACAGCCACACCATTAGCGCTACTACACCAATCTGGAGCATCAAATTTGGCAGTGCGGCTGCGGTGTCTCGTCCTGCTAATGCCTGCGTTAAAAAGATAAATGCCCCAATTAGTCCCGATATGCCAAGCGATCCATAAACAAATCGCCTCAACCCTCGGTAAGGAGCTTTAGATTCTGCTTTCAAGCGCGCATAGAGTTCTGGGTCTTTTTGCTGCAATTGTTTGCGTCGTTCTGAAGGAGTTTCGTCCATAGGTTAGCTAGCCGGGAAATGTAGCAGTCTGAAAGTTTAAGCGTCCCCTACTCTCCGCTGGCTGAGCGCAGTCGAAGCCAGCGGAGAGTAGGGACTCGTGACCCAAAACTAGTGGTGCCTCTGAGCGGTATACCAGTTCTGCAAAACCAGTCGATGAATGTCTTGCCACGGTAAATGAGTGGTGTACGCTATTTTGGCACAGTCTTCATATTCAGGCTGGGTATTGAGAATTTCGCCGCCCGGTTGAGCACGAGCAATCTTCACCCGCACTGCGCCATGAACCGTATTGACTGAAATTATCTCCCGATGGAGTGCGGTACGTTGCTGTAAGGAATGACGAATTCCCAGGGTTGACGTTTCTTGAAATAGAACGCGTTCACAGTTCTCTGCCTGAGCAGGATGGCAAATTACGGTAAGCAGCGTGCCTAAGCGAGATTTTTTCATCATTACAGGCTGTGTGAACACATCCACAGCACCCGCTTCAAATAATCTGTCAAACGCATAGGCGATCGCCTGGGGATTAGCATCGTCAATCTGAGTTTCTAAAACGGCGATCGCTTCGGTCGCAGGGGGTGAGAAGGACTTTTGGGCTTGCGGGTTGGAGCTTTGAGATAAGTGAGTGATGGGCTGATTTGAGCTGCCTTCTCCAATCCACAGCCGCAGAATATTTGGAATTGGCAGGTCGCGAGACCCCGCACCTAACCCAACGCGATGGATTGTCATGGGTGGGGGCGCACCAAATTGAGCGGCTAGGGTAGTGGCGATCGCTGCTCCGGTGGGGGTTACCAATTCTCGGTCGATGCCGTTGCTGTATACTGGCACCCGACGCATTTCCCATAGCTTTAACACGGCAGGCGTAGGAACTGGCAGCCGACCGTGAGCTGCCCAAACCGTCCCACCGCCAGTGGGCAGAGCAGAACAATAAAGCTGATCAATCCCCAACCAATCGAGTCCTAAGCAAGTGCCTACTATGTCTACAATCGCGTCCGTCGCGCCCACTTCATGAAAATGCACCGCTTCGGGAGGAATGCCGTGTACGGCTCCTTCTGCTACGGCGAGTTGACGAAATACCGCTAAGCTCCAGTCCTCGGCTCTGGCAGAAAAACCAGCAGATTTGATCAGGTGCTCAATTTCAGGCAAATGACGACTGGTATGAGTAGCAGCATTTGTCGAGGGCAGATGGCTGACTAGCTCGGCCGTCGGGGAGTTAGGTTCGTGCCCTTGAGAATGGTTGTGCGGGTGTTCGTGCGAATGCTCGTGCTCATGACGGTGCTCATGCTCATGGAAGGGAGGCTGCTGGGAGCGATCGCTTGTTTCAGTCTGCTCATGCTCAGGCGATCGCCCGTCAGTACTGGTAGAGGGGCGGTGAAGATCTAATAATTCACGTTTCTCAGTGGCAGTAATTTCTGCTGGGGGCGACTGCTGATATCCTGCAAAGGTGGGATGGGGATCAACCCCTGGCTCGGCATGAGCGACATTAACAGGGTCGGGGGGGCGATGCAACTCAACATGAACCTTCGTAGCGGCTTGACCGTTACGATACACCGTTTCTGCTCGTAGAGTGTATTCGTGCGAAATGCCCAGACGCTTTAGCTGTTCTGCTAAGTACTCTAACGGCACACCCGCGTGAACCAGGGCTGCCAGACACATATCCCCCGCCACACCTGTGGGACACTCAAGATACGCAATTTTCGTCATAGTGGTAGAGAGAGGGGGTCAATCTTCTTCATCATCAGCGAGAGTAAATCAATGGGCAAGCTTCAGCAGGTTTTCTATGGCTACTGTCTACACACTCCATCCAGAGACACCGCAAACGCGCACTGTAGGACAAATTCGGGATGACCTGCGACAAGGAGCCGTCATGCTCTACCCAACCGACACAGTGTACGCAATCGGCTGTGATTTAACGGCTAAGTCTGCTGTGGAGCGGGTGCGGCAAATTAAGCGCATCTCTAGCGACAAGCCGTTAACCTTTCTCTGTTCGTCACTGTCCAACATTGCCAGCTATGCCCATGTCAGCGATGCAGGCTATCGGTTAATAAAACGGTTAATCCCAGGGCCTTATACATTTTTACTGCCTGCTACCAAGCTAGTACCTAAACTGGTTATGGATCCAAAACGCAAAACCACAGGCATCCGAGTGCCCAATCACGCCATCTGTCAAGCCTTGCTGGGGGCGTTGGAAAATCCAGTGATTTCTACCTCTGCTTCGACAGTTTTTGGGCAGTCAGGAGAACGAGTGTCAAAAGCAGAGTTATTTGATCATCTCGATAAATTAGTAGATATCATCATTGATGACGATTCAGCGGTAGGGTTCCAGGTTTCTACTATGCTGGACTTAACGGGTGAGGAACCTATTCTCTTGCGAAAGGGTCTAGGATGTGAGGCGGTCTCCGGGTTGGTTGCAGAGGCAGAGCGTTGACAGGTAACGGTTTGAATAGAGTTGTGATTGGGTTTCCATAATCATGCTCCAATTAAGTTAAGTAGATGGGCGTAATTAAATATAAAACCTTAAAAGTCTGCGCCACCCGCGCAGCGGGTGGCGCAGACTTTTAGAATCTTGTTTTTATTTAGGTTGAACTACTTAATCCGGACTTTTCAGCTAGTCGCCGATCGCACGATCGCCCCTAAACCACTTCTACAACTGTCACCCTATTTGAGTGGACAGTAACAGCGATTTAGAGGTGTCGCCATGTCTGAAGTCCCCAGAGAAAAGGGGGTTCGCCAATGATGGAGTAGCCTGGGTTGAACTCAATCGGTTACATGCCAGCCAAAAAAGTGACATACCCACGTCTAGTCTCACCGTAGTCTCCGAGAACTGGCGTGTAGATAATTATGGCAATCGAGGATGGGACGGTTTCTGAACGTCGGCACTCATCTTCGGCAGTTGCTCTACCCATGTGTGCATTACCTCAGGTCTAGTCATGAATGTCGAACCCGCGAAATCTCCAAGTCCTTCCGGCGTAGAAGAGTCTGACTCCTCCCAAACATTGAGCCAGAACGCCCTATCAGAGGATGTTTTGGCTAACCTGACTGCAGACGTTTCATTACCAGACGAGACTGTGAATGCTGTTTCGTCAGATCAGCCCTTAGACCAACTTGAACCTTTACCGCCGACAGAACCCCCCGTCGAAAACATTAGGCTGGTGCAGCGCTTGTTGACCGAGTTGCAAGAGGCTCTGTCCCTATCACCCTCTGCCGCTCCCTCTGCTAGTGCCAAGGCAGTAGCTACTCGCATTGTGTCTGAGGTAGAG
>Ga0105048_10012849_pt1 | contig 13099 bp, 11 predicted proteins | sample MAT05_FD_78382 | JGI IMG/M metagenome (GOLD analysis project Ga0105048, IMG submission 78382) | Freshwater microbial communities from Lake Fryxell liftoff mats and glacier meltwater in Antarctica - MAT-05 | ecosystem: Environmental > Aquatic > Freshwater > Ice > Liftoff microbial mat | place...
CAAAAAACCCTGAGCCCCGAAGCGCATGCGGGAGGTCGACACTACCGCCGGGCCGCAAAATGCTCATACCGCGCCCAATCCTCCGTGCGGGCCGCCTCAAACAGCGAGGGCCACGCGATGAGCAACTCACCGTAGGATCGCAGCAACCCTTGGATCATCGGGCGCACCGTTGCTGCTTTACCGAATTTCCACATGTCCATCGGCACATCGAAATCCGGAAGCGCCAGCGCCTGCTGCGTCATCTGGAGGTAACTCTCCACATCCCGATGCCAACCGTCGCATTCGGGTGCCTGATCCAACCGCAGGTGTTCCAACCACGAAAGTTCCGCGCTTTTCATCGCAACGATTTTCGGATGGATAAAATCCAAATAATCCCGTTCCGAAGACGACCCGATTTCCACAAGATAACGCCCCAGAGCCTCCATCCGTCGTTCGGGATCCCAAACTCCCACAGGCGGCGCTGCCGAAAAAATCACCGAGCGCAGCAGATGCGCAAACTCAAACACTCCCACCGGCGGTCCGGCCAGGAGCGATTGCGGGTTCTTCAACCTGCGCTCCCCGCCCGGATCATGCCGCACCGCAAACGGCAACTGCCCCACCAAGGCATCCGGCAAACAGTGCCAGAGCGCCGCCCCCCACGAATAATCCTCCGCATGCAGCACCGGGAAAAACGGCGGCAAAATCGTGCGGGCATCCTGGGCAAAAGCCATGCCCGGCGTCATGGTCGCATCCCCGACGAGCAGGCTTTGCGCGACGGCCGATTGCACCCCGTGAAGCATGGCCTCCTCGTAGATCGATTCCGAGGCCGTGAGACGCTCCAGGTTCTTGCCCGTGAGCGAGAGAAAATAGACGCTGGTGGGAATTCCCGGGTCTCCGGCATGACCACAAAACGTCGCGACCACCCGCCCTTTCCCTCGTTTCCAGCGGGCCAGAAACCGGCCCGGGTTTCCCAAAACGCCGCACAAGCGGTGTTCATGAAGCAAATGTTGCTGCGAAAAACCTAAGATTTTTTCGTGTGCAGAAAACATACTTTCGCTGGACTCAACCAAACTTTTGCAGGCCGCATTGATGTCCGGATGGAAATCCCGCCGGAACGCATCCCGAGATGCGTAGAGCGCAAAGCCCTCGCGAAGCGAAGCCGGTTGGCGCGGTGCCACGACAACATCATCGTCGATACTTGCGTAGGCTTTTCCCGCATTTCGCATAAAAAGAAAGTTGCGATTTGCGCCGCAGGAAAATCCCGTTTGAAACGGATCACTCAGCGAGAAATTCACCACCTTTTCCGGCACCCCGGACCGCTGAACCAGCGATTGAATCACGTGGTTCACTTTTTCCTTATCATACGTAAAAATTTGCGCTTGTTCCTCACGTTCTAATTCACCAATCGCATTTTTCAGATTTTCCGGACTTTGCGATGCGGCTACGTAGATCGGATGGAGCGTTCCATGGTTCCGCGAGTTATTCACATGGCTTTTGATCGCCCGGCGCAGCCGTTCCACGTTGCCACTTGTCGGGATTCCCAAACTCTCTATCTTGATTTCACCCAACCCCGGTTCGCAGGGCACGCTCCGCAAATCTTCGGCGCTCAAAAGCAAACCCTGCTCCCGCCAAGCGCTGGCCAGTTCCACCAAGCCTTCCACCTCCAGGCGCGTGATCTGCCGGTTCTTTGCGTAACTCCGCAACTGCTCGTCTAGCGGACGCATTTCGTCCCAACTCATGAGAAAGTCGAAAGCATAGGAAGGCACCTCCCATGCCTGTCCCCCGCCCTGCGCCCGCACCATGACCATCTCCGCCCCCAGAGGAGCACACTCGCCAACATCGGGAACACAGGGCAACTTTTCCATCCCACGCCCTTAGTGCCGACCTTCCCGCAGAGCAAGCTCGACCTTTCAAGTAGCAGGGTTAAAAATTCCCTTTCCCGCGCCACCCATGACCACTGCCAACAAGATCACCATTACCCGGATTCTCATGATCCCGGTCTTCGTCATGCTGGCTATTTATTACGGAAAAAGCATCCTGCTCGGGGAACCCAACGAGTGGTATCACGCAGGAGCCATCATCGTTTTTATCCTCGCCGCCCTGAGCGACGGCCTCGATGGCTACATCGCGCGTAAGTACAATCAGCGCAGCCAACTGGGCATCATCCTCGATCCCATCGCCGACAAAGGCCTTCTGCTCGCGGCCATCATCACCCTGAGCGTCAGCAAGTGGCACTACGAGTTTCCCTTGTGGTTCCCTGTCGTGGTGGTTTTCCGCGACATCGTGGGCGTCGCCGGGGCGCTACTTGTGAAATTCCTCACCGGCCACGTGCGGGTGCAGGTGTCCTACATGGGCAAAATCGCCACCGCCCTGCAAATGGTCGCCATCTCGCTCGTTCTCCTCCAACCCGACTTCCTCACGGACCGTCACGCCTTCTATTTCGCAGGCGCCAACTGGGAATGGCTCGATATCCCCGTCCTGCTCGCAGGCGTGTTCACCTTGCTTTCCGCCCTCGGCTACTTCATGGATGGCATCCGGCAGCTCCAGACGAGTGGCCACGACCACTGATTCCCGCTCTCTCTTTTGAAAAACACCGCGCCTTCCGATTCCCAAGTTCTGTCCCCACGCACCGTAGCCATCGTGGGCCGTCCCAACGTGGGAAAATCCGCCCTCTTTAACCGCCTCGCCGGACGCAAAATCGCCATCGTCCATGACATGCCGGGCGTCACCCGCGACCGCATTTCCGCCGAATGCAAACTCGCCAAGGAACCCTTCACCATTTTTGACACCGGCGGTATCGGGGCCGCCGTGGACGCCGATTTTACCGAGCAGGTCCGCACGGAAGTCGATATCGCGATCGCCACCTCCGCGACCATTCTGTTTGTCGTGGACGGTCAGAGCGGCATCCATCCCGTGGACGAAGAACTCGCACGCCAGCTCCGCCGTTCGCGCAAACCCATCATTTTGGTCGTGAATAAAATCGACCGCGAGCAGCACGAATCGCGTGCCGCGGAATTCAGCAAGCTCGGTTTTGAAACCGTGCTTTCCGTAAGCGCCGAACACGGCCATGGCATCTTTCCGCTCGTCGATTTCATCGAGCCGCTGCTCCCGCCCGCCGAACCGCTCGATCCCGACCTGATCCCGCCGCTCTCGATTACGATCGTTGGCCGTCCGAACGTCGGAAAATCCTCCCTCATCAACGCGATCCTTCACGACAAACGCACCATCGTCAGCGAAATCTCCGGCACCACGCGCGATGCCGTGGACATTCCTTACACCCGCGGCAAGCAACGCTACGTCCTCATCGACACCGCCGGCATCCGCGCTCGTCGCAAGGTTTCCTCGTCCGTCGAGGTGTTCTCCGTGATGCGCTCGGAAAAAAGCATCGAACGCGCCGACCTCTGCGTGCTGGTCATCGACGCTTCCGTGGGCGTCACCGCGATGGATCGCAAGATCGCCGGGCTCATTCAGGAGGCGAGAAAACCCTGCATCCTCGCGATGAATAAATGGGATCTCGTCGAACCCGAAGGTGCCGAGAAACGGAAGGAGGAAATCCAGCGCCTGCTCGAGGACATGCGGGCCAATCTGTTTTTCCTCAACTACGCCCCCACCCTGCTGCTTTCCGCCAAGACCGGCGCGCACATCGCCCGCCTGTTTAACGCCGTGGACGACATCCGCAAAGCTTCCCGGAAACGCATCGGCACCGGGCCGTTCAACCGCCTCATCCAGGCGCTCGTCACCCAGACTCCGTCCGCCGCGAAAAACGGCAAACGTTTTAAAATCCTTTACGCAACCCAGGTCGCGTCCCGGATCACCGAAGCCATTCCGCTCCCGGTCTTCATGTTTTTCGTAAACAACCCCACGCTGCTCGCGCAGAACTACCTGCGCTTCATTGAAAACTCGATCCGCGCTGAGGAAGCCTTCGAAGGACTTCCGCTCGTGATCCGATTTAAAGGCCGCGCGCCCCGCGAAAGATAGCGGCATCACGCCGTTCCCGCAGTTTCAGACTCGCGCTCCCACACTTTCTCCGGTAGCACGCGGGGATGTCTTTTTTACCAGGCCAGCTCCTGCTTGTGGGCGTTCCGGGAACGGAACTTGACGCGGCAACCGCCGCGATTTTTCGCGAAGTGCAACCCGGCGGCTTCATCCTCTTCGGACGCAACATCACGTCGGCGCCACAGCTCCGCAAACTGATCGACGATCTGCGCAACCTGTCGGAGGTCGAGCCGATCATCACCATCGATCAGGAGGGCGGACGCGTCTCCCGCCTCAAGCTCGTGGGAAACGAACCGCCCAACGCGCAGCAGTTGCGGGATCGCGCGGAGATCAATCTGATCGCACAGCACGGCACCATCACCGCCGGATTACTCCGCATGTTCGGGTTCAATCTCGATCTGTGTCCGGTGCTGGATATTTCCTTCGACGACGAAGCCGACAACTCGCTGAAAGGCCGCTGCTACGGGCGTTCCGTCGAGGAAGTGATCCGCAACGCCGGCGCTTTCAACGATGCGCTCCAGGCGGGCGGCATCCTGAGCTGCGGCAAACATTTCCCCGGCTACAGCCGCGCTCCGCTCGATGCGCATCACGAACTTCCGGAAATCCCGCTCACCCGCGCGGAACTCGAAGCCTATGAACTCGCCGTGTTCCGCGCGTTTTCTCATCGCGCGGACAGCATGATGATCGGCCACGCCATTTATCCGCACCTCGACAACTCCGGTCTGCCGACGTCGCTCTCGCCGGCGATCATCACCGACCTGCTGCGCGGCGAACTCGCGTTTCCCGGCCTCATCATGACCGACGACCTGGACATGGGTGCCATCGTGAATCACTACGGCGTGGAAACCATGACGCAGCTCGCTGTGGCCGCAGGCAACGATCTCGTGATGATCTGCCACCGCATTGGGGTGATCGCCGAAGCGCACCGTGTGCTCGCGGCTTTGCCTGCGGCAAAAATCGAACGCGCGCTGCAATCCGTGGCCGATTTCAAAAAGAAGATGTCGCCACCCGATCCGTGGGACGAACAAGAATTCCGCCGCCGCGACAGCCTGGTGTGGGACCTGCGCGTCGCAACGCTAGGTCAGGACCTGGCCGCACAACGCAGCGCCGAAGACGGCAAACGCTCGCCCGTCGAGACGTACTGAAACCACCGGCACACCAATCACTTTTCGCAACGCACAATCATCCACCATGCAACTTCGCAAACTCGGCAACACCGGACTCGACGTCTCCATCCTCGCGCTCGGCGGATCTTCGCTGGGCTCCGTCTTCGAGCCGATTGATGAAAACGAGGGCATCCGTACGGTTCATACCGCGATAGAACACGGCATCAACCTGATCGATACCGCGCCGTTCTACGGGCTCACGACCGCCGAAACCGTGCTGGGCAAGGCCTTGCGGGATATTCCGCGCGATAAGTATTTCCTCGCCACAAAAGTAGCGCGTTACGGCTACAAAGAGGCGGACTTCGATTTCAGCGCTGAACGCGTCACGCGCAGTGTGGATGAAAGCCTCACCCGACTCGGCATTGAGCACATTGATTTCATTCAGGTGCACGACATGGAGTTTGGTTCGCTGAACCAGATTGTGGAGGAAACACTTCCCGCCCTTCGCAAGCTGCAGGCTGCCGGAAAAGCGCGGTTCGTCGGCATCACCGCCCTGCCCCTCAAGCTTTTCCGACAGATCATGGATCGCGTGGACGTGGACCAAATCCAGTCGTACTGCCACTACTGCCTGAACGACTCCTCACTCGCGGATCACCTCCCCTATTTTCATGAAAAAGGCGTTGCCATTTTCAACTCCGCACCGCTTTCCATGCGGTTGCTCAGCGACACGGGCGCGCCCGACTGGCATCCCGCCTCGCCGGAGCTGCGCGCCGCGTGTGCGAAGGCCGCGCGTTACTGCAACGAACACGGCACCGATCTTGCCACACTCGCGCTTCAATTCTCCGTCGCCAACCCCGGTATTCACACCACTATCGTCGGCGCAGCGACTTCAAAACGCATCGTTCAAAATATCCGCGAGGCGCTGCAACCTTGCGACCTCAACCTCTTGGCCGAGGTGGAAAAAATCCTCGCGCCCGTGAAAAATCAGACCTGGCCATCGGGCCGCACAGAAAACAACTGATCATGATCAAACACGGCATTTTAAATCCCCGCATCCCCGATCTCATGGCGCGCGTGCGTCACACGATTTCAAAGTCATGAACATCATACGACTCGACGAACCCGGAAGGCTCACCTTGCTCCAGTCCGAGCCACCCGGACCGCCTCAACCCGGTGAGGCCCTCGTGCGCGTCCATCGCATCGGTGTGTGCGGCACGGACATCCATGCATTCGCCGGCAAACAGCCATTTTTCAGCTATCCGCGCATCCTCGGCCATGAACTGGGAGTCGAAGTGATCGCTGTGGGCGATGACGTGAGCAACGTGCGCGTGGGTGACCGCTGCTCCGTCGAGCCGTACATCAATTGCCAAACGTGCATCGCCTGCCGACGCGGAAAAACCAACTGCTGCACCGACATCCGGGTGCTCGGCGTCCATACCGATGGCGGGATGCGCGAGCAGTTTACCCTGCCTGCACGCAAGCTCCATCCCTGTGCAAAGCTGACGTTCGATCAAGCCGCGCTGGTTGAAACGCTGAGCATCGGCTGCCACGCCGTCGAGCGCGCGCAAGTGGAGCCTGACGACGTCGTCCTCGTCATCGGTGCGGGCCCCATAGGCTTGGCGGCGATGCAGTTTGCCATAGAAAAAGGTGCGCAAGTCATCGTGCTCGACATTAACGAAACACGCCTCGAATTCTGCAAAAAACAGCTTGGCGTGCATTTCATCATCAATGGTGCGAATGAAAATGCGCTCGATGCGCTGAAACGCATCACCAGCGGTGATCTGCCGGGCTGCGTCTTCGACGCCACCGGAAACCCGCACTCCATGGCCGCTTCCTTCGAGTTTCCTGCTCACGGTGGACGGCTCGTTTTCATTGGGCTCTTTCAAGGCGACGTCACTTTCAACGACCCCAATTTTCACCGCCGCGAACTCACCCTCCTGGGCAGTCGCAACGCACTCTCCGCAGACTTCACGCGCATCATCTCACTGATCGAGTCGGGTCGAATCGACACCACCCCGTGGATTACCCATCGCGCATCGTTTATGGACGTCGTGAGTCAGTTTCCCACATGGACCAATCCCCAGACCGGCGTCATCAAGGCAATGATCGAGTTGTAACCCTAGAAAGGAAGGTGGTGGTTGACCAAGCTTCAGCAATTCGTTAGGTGGAAAGCACCCTGCTATGTCAAATCGTTCTCCTGAAACTTCCCCCGCGCGACTGGATGAACTCAAGCTGCGCCCGAGTGAGCGCGTGGTCCGGTATTTACTCAAGGAATTTGATCGTCCGGAGCTTCAACATGGGGCGCGGTTGCCGAGCAATCGGGAGTTGGCCCGCCGTCTCGGGGTAAGCGTGCCAACTGTGCAAAGTGTGCTCAAAAGCCTGAGCCGGGAAGGGCGGATTCAAACGCGCCACGGCAGCGGAACCTACCTGCTTTCCCAACCACAGGTTTCCGGAGAACCGTTGCGCGTTGTCATTGCGGCTCTGCTGCATCCTGATGAAAAACTCAATGACCCGTGGCTGAATGCCATTATTTCGGGCTTCATGCCTGTGGCGTTACAATCGCATCCGACGACGTTTGTTGGAATCGCCCCGGAAAAGTTTGGAACCGATGAAAGTGTCACGGCACTTCTGGCAGAGCTGCCGAGTGCGGATGGCCTGATCATTATGCCCTACGCACTGATGCCGCAGGATCGGGATCGTGTGACCGCTGCGTATGAGGCGGAAGGAAAACCGGTAGTGCATTTGAATCCGCCCGAACCGAATTCCACATCGAACTTCGTAGCCACAGATTACCTGGGACCGGCGCGCCGCCTAGGACAGGTGTGGCGCGAAACCGGACGGAAACGCATCGCGCTTTTTGCCGTGGCGCAGACGTATGGATATGCGGTTTCTTCGCAACTCCGCCTCATGGGACTGGCTTGCGGGATCGGCGAAGCGTTGGGTGAATCGGTCTCATTGCAGGTGCTGACGCCGCAAGTGCCCGGGGGCGATGCAGCGTACCGCGTGATGAAGGAGCATCTGAAAAAAGGTGACGCGGTCCCTGATGCCATGCTTGTGGCCTTGCGCAACGCGATCCCCGGGATCAAGGCCGCACTGGAGGAACACGGGTTGCGCGTTCCGAAAGACGTGAGCCTCGTCTCGACGGAAAAACTCGCCGCCCGGCAGGTGGGGGATGGTGGCGACACGCTGATTCACGAGCCCGCTGTGGCGCTGAGCGCGCACTTGATGGGCATGCTTTTCCAACGCATAGAGAACAATGGCGCGTCCGTTCCAGGGGTTTATCTCCCGGCGAATTTCATCGGAGGCAGCACCACGCGGCGGCAGGAAAACAAGTTGCTCAAAATCGAGTGACACGCAGCGGATTTGGTGCGCTGGGAGTGCGGCGTTTATCGTGGTTCGCCGGGTGCCGGGGCGAGGTATTCCATTCGTTGGCGATGCGGCTCCGATAGGAACGGATGGGCTTTCGCCTCGCCATCCAGGTTGCCTACGCCCTGCATGTTGCTTTGGCCGGCAAGCACCCAGACGTCTCCGACGAAAAAGGACGGCACGGCGACCTTCGCTTTTCCGCATTCCAAGGTGAGGCGAAATGGACCTCCCACCGGCAATCCCGGGAGTTGAATCTGAAATTTTGCCGCGCGCGCCGAGCCAACCCGGCGACGGTTCCATCCCCTGACAGTCCGGCCTTTTGCGACGAGCGTTGCGAGCACGGCACCAGTCTCCCGGCTTTCCCCCGCGACAAGCGCGTTGGCACCGCGTTTTCCCAGGCGTTAAAGGACTTGGCCTGCGGCGATGCCGCTGAGAATTTTCATCGGTCCTGAATTTTTATGATGCGACTCAGCCCATGCACAAGTTCGTCGTAGCTTGTTTCATCGATCTGCACGTTGCTGACGGTGTAAAAGTTGCCTTCCGCGTTGATGCCGAGGCGCCCGCTGAGTTGCGGACGTTTGGGATTGATGTCCAGAGTGCCATCGATGGTTTTGTGCAGGTCGAATTCGTCTGTGATGATCGCCTTGGGCTGGGTCACACGCCATGCGGTGACTTCGGGAAAAAGGATTTCCTTGCCGCTGGCCGGAAGCGTCGCGACGTCGTTCCATTTCCCGGCTTTGTCGCGGTAGGCAAACTGGATGTCCTTCGAGGCGCTTTTAGCCGGATAAACCGTGGTGATGGCGTGGGGGGCGGAACTCCATGCTTTCGACTTCGTGATGCGCTGATCGTAGAAATCGATCCGGATCGAGCGGTTGTCGGGAAGACTGATGGCCTGCTGCATGAGGTATTTCGTATCAGGATCCCATCCGCCGATGCCGCCTTCACCGGATAGGCGAGCAGTCTTTTCGGTCGGTTCGCCTTCGAACTCGGCATAGCGCAACGCGGTGTCGTGCATCCGGGTGATGATCGGTGTATGACCGAGCATCACCGGGCCGATACCCCCGGCTTTTGCGGGCCAGATTTTCGCGCTGAACTCGCCGTCGCGCAGGGTCGTTACCCGGCCTCCGTGCATGGAGAGAAACTCCAGCCATTTAACTTTGCCCGAACTCATCTCATTGGGGGCGGTTCCCCGGCGATTATTTTTCCAAAGCTGCATGGCCTCGGGGAAGGTGTCGTAACCGAAATCCGAACGTATGTAGCGCCCGTCTTTTTCGCGAAACGAGCCCTCTTTCCATAGCCTGGCCGTTTCCACGCCCATGGCCAGATCGTTGATTCTGGTGAGAAACTCGGAATGCTCCGGCGCGGAAACAAGTTTGCGTGCGGCGGCGATCCGGGCGGTGAGTTTTTCCAGAACGTCCGGCGTGAGATAGGTTTCGAGCGCCTTGCTGAACTCATCGATGTTCGGGCAGCCGGGTGCCTGATAGGAGGCTTCGAGGGCCTTGATGTATTCGCGCACTTCGGGTGCGGCGGGACCGTAATAGCCGTCGGTAAACTCCTGAATGACCTTGTCCGTGTCGAGCGAAGGATCGCTCATGAGGCGGCTCCAGATCCAGTTGTTCATCACCACAGCGTCGCTGCCCATGCTGGCGTAGTTGCCCTGAATCATCAGCCCGCGCACCCCGATTTTATGGTACGCCTTGATGTTGTGCGCCATGATGGACAGCACCGGATACGGCAGGAGGAAATTGGAGTAGTTGGCGCCGTATTCCCAGATGTCCACGCGGTCTTTGGCGAGTTCGCACCAGCGCTGGACGTTCAGCCAGAACGTGCGGTTGTGTCCCTTGGGATCATCCGCGGTGGTGGATGCGCTGTGCCGGAGGCGGGGCACATAAACGGAGACGTTGTCGCGCGGCACCGTTTTTCCCGGAGGGGCTTCCAGGCTCATGTACGCAAAGGTGCCGACTTGAATGCCGGGATATTTTTTTTCCAGAATTTCCGCCGCTCGATTGACCATCTGGAGGAGCGTTGAGCTGAGTCCGGGGAACGTTTTCCCATCGGGATTGGTCCACTTTTCCTCCTCGTAGATTTTCGTGCAGCGCTCGCACTCGCAGTAGCCGCCATACCAATCGCCCATGCCGGCGAAATAAATGAAGTCGCGCACGTTGCCCTTGCGTTTGACGACTTCCTTTTCGAGTTCCACGGCGAGCGCCTCACCGATTCCGGGGCTGCTGTAGCAGTAGTGAACGTTGTTGAATTCGCGGACTTCCTTAGTGATGGCCTTGGTCGCTTTGTCGCGGGTTTTGGCGAGGGGATAAACTTCCTTCGGATTGGCGTCGGCGAATTTGCGCAGCATCGGCTGAATGTTGTGATTGCCGGTAAATTTCAGAGGACTCACCACGCGCAGTTTATGGGCGAAATCATTTTTCGTCGTCGTGGCCTCCTGACTCATGATGTCGTGAATACGAAACGGAGGGGTCCATTTCACATCAAGGGCGGGAACGCGAACCTCCGAAAGTTTGGGGATCAGATCCTCGTCCCACGCCCAGAACCGGCAGCCGAGACGTTCCATGAGTTCGTAAAACCCGAAGCGCAGCCCCATCGGTGAGCGGGCTGCGATGGTGATCCGTCCGTTCTGGCTGCGAATCCGGAAGGTGTCGTCGGTCGCCTGCGGTTCGTTCTGCAGTTGTAAAACAAGCGTTGCTGCGGGTGGCTCGGCATCGGCAGGGAGCGTCGTGAATTCAACGGGCAGGCCGGTAATTTTTTCCAACACCGCGTTGAACGGTTTTTCCATCGGGTCGGAAACTGTTTTGTCGAGACCGAGAAAAACCACGCGAACCGGTTGCCCGTTCTGAGAGAGGATCACAGCCTCTTCAGAACGCCCCGACGGAGCGGAACAACACAGCAGAACAGCAAGCAGGAGGGGGAGCTTTCGTGAGAGGAGCATGTGATCAATAAAAGGCGTGGAACTGTGCAGAACAAGATAAAAAGTGATTTGACAGTGGTTTGGTTTTTATCAAGCTGCATGCATGGTTCGCTTCCTCTTGCCCCTCACCGGCTGGAGCGGAATGTTGCCATGCGTTTTCCATGAAAATACTTAACATCGGCCATATCGGATGGCTTGCCAACGATCAGAATGACCATGCACAAACCGTCGCCTGGTGCGATGCGGATGCGGCTCGGTTGCAGAAGCGGTGCGCCTCTGCGCCGGGAAATGCCGGCTACACGGATTACCGCGAGTTGCTCGGGCATCCGGGTGTGGACCTTGTGGTCATTGCGACCCCGAATGTTTTTCATTGCGAAATGGCATGCCGCTTTTAAAAAGCGGGCATCCATGTCTTTTTGGAAAGCGGCGTAACGGCGACCTTGCTCAGCAGTCACACGTTGAGTGCGCAGACTGACTTGCATGATGAGTGGATCGAGCGCGGCCACAAAATGCGCTGGGTTTTCACCGGAACAAAACAAAGTGTGTCCGTGGATCTGCTGCGCAAAAAACTGCTACTCAATCGTCTGGAACCCTATCCCGTCGGCACTGCCGGAACGCGTGCCGTTTTTGAAAGCACGGAGGATCTCAGCGCGCTGGGCGATCATCTTTTCCACGACATCGCGGCGATGCGGTTGGATTTCATCCGACGGTGTGCTGTGGGCGAACCGCCGTTGCAGGACATTCGTGACGCGTGGCGCACGCATCTGGTGTGTCTGGCGGCGGAGGAATCGGCGTTGCAGGAAGGTCGGCGAATCGCACTGAACTACGGGGATGCGTAACGATGATCCTAAATATTGGCGGCTCCGGAATGAATACGGATCGCGGCTGGCCTTCATGGGTGGCATCGACAAACATGTTCTCCGGAAGACCCGCGCGGATATCGTCGCCGAGTTGGAATACAAAATCCCGCCGATGGTGCGGACTGGCGGCTGCGTCCTCGGCCTTGATCCCCGTATCCCCAACGGCACCCCGCTCGAAAACTACCGGTTTTATATCGAGACCGCCTGGCAGATCATCGAACGCCACGCCGGAGACTGACGCGATGGCATTGAAATTGAACACCACGTAGTGCTGACGACGCAGAAACTCCATCAATGGCGTTGATTGCTGGCTTCAATATGTCCACTTTTTAATCACTTTTGAAGTACTCGAAAAATTGATTGACAGTTGTGCGGCGACCAGCCACATTGAAGGCGTTCAAAAAAATACGATTATGAATAAAAAATTCTTCGGTTGTTTGTTTGCGTTTGGGAGCTTTTGTTTGTCCGGCCAAGGGACGCAAGCGGCCTCGGTTACTTGGAATAACACGGCGACAGATTTCAATGCCGGGGGGAGTTGGACGGGATTGGCCGCTCCGGGAGCGAATGACATTGCCACATTCACTCCTGCGGCTGGTACGCAGCCTCAGCTAACCGGAAACCTGACCACGCAATCCCTGTTTTTTTCGGCAGCAACCACTTCTGGCTACAGTTTTACGAGTACCGCAGGGTCGCTGACTTTGAATGGTACTGGTGTTGATAATTCGAGTTTTGTGGATGCCAGGAACACCAGCGGCACTAACTCAATCAATGTTCCGATTATCATCGGATATGCTGCGGGACAAACCGCCCGCATCAACCAGTCTACCAATGGCACGCTTGAACTTTTAGGAGACATCTCCAGCACCAGC
>Ga0105048_10012851_pt1 | contig 13098 bp, 11 predicted proteins | sample MAT05_FD_78382 | JGI IMG/M metagenome (GOLD analysis project Ga0105048, IMG submission 78382) | Freshwater microbial communities from Lake Fryxell liftoff mats and glacier meltwater in Antarctica - MAT-05 | ecosystem: Environmental > Aquatic > Freshwater > Ice > Liftoff microbial mat | place...
AGTTCGATCGGGCTGGGAGACTCCGTGCCGATCGCCGATTTAGGGCGACTAGGCACTCAACGTCGGCATGAACTCCGGTGACACTCAGGGTCACACCTTGTAACCCTGAGTGTCATCGAGGTTCGTCGCGACAAGTCGGGTCGTTGGTGAATCTGGTGGACACTGAACGTCTTGCTTCTCGACGTTCAGTGTCCACCCGTTAATTCGTTATGGCGCTACGTCTTGGCTAGTTATTGCCGCAGACTTTGAGGCCGTACGCTTTGGCCTTTTCGGACGCGTCGGCCAGCGGGTTTTCATTGCCTGCAACGGCCGCCTCGGGGTCGTCTTCGACCCCGCTGATGCCATCGTCGAACGCGGTCAGGATCTCGTCCCAGCTGTCTTCGTCACCCTCCGGCGGGGTCAGTTCCTGGAGCTGGGAAAGCTCGTCCTTGATCGTGGGGATGTACTCGTCCTTGATGAACTGGACGAGTTCTTCGTCGGGCGCGTTCTCACCGAGATCGGTCGAAGAATCCGAGACCTTGTCGATCGCCGACTTGCAGACAGCGTTCGCCTGGGTGACGAACTCGGCTTTGGTCGGCGCTTCGGTGGTCGTACTCGCAGTGTCGCTGGAACTGTCACTGGAACTATCATCGCTGCCTCCGCAGCCCGTGATACTTCCCATGCTCACGGCAGCGAGGGTCAGCAGCAGTGCGATGGTCTTCTTGGACAAGACTTCTCTACTTTCTTTTGGCTAATTCGTGGGTGTACGTTCTTGGTCAGCTCTGGCCGCAGACCTTCAGGCCGTAATCCTTGGCCTGGGCGGTGGCGTCGGCGAGCGGGTCGGTCGCTCCGGCCAGCAGAGCCTCCGGGTCGGACTCGATCGTGTTGATGCCGTCATCGAGCGCGGCGGTGATCGAGTCGATCGCTTCTTCGTCGCCTTCTGGCGGTGTCAGGGCCTTGATCTGGCTGGACTCGTCCTTGAGCTCAGGCAGATAGGTGTCGTTGATGAAGGCGATGGCTTCAGCATCCGTTGCATCGGCACCGAGCTGAGACTGGGCCTCCGTGAGGGAGTCACTTGCGCCCTGGCAGATTTCGTCGGCCTGCGCAACGAACTCGGCTTTGGTCGGGGCGTCGGAGCTGGAACTGTCATCACTGCCACCACAGCCGGCGATTGCAAGGGCACCGATAGCGGTGAGGGTCAGGAGTACTGCAAATCGATTCTTCATCGGGCTCGTTTCTGTTCGGAGGCTGGGAAGGAGGCGCCGGTCAGTGCGCATCACAATGGGGGAACCCTACTCAGGTCAGATTGCTTGAGAGCTGCAGTCCAGGCCCGGCGCTGGGTCCGGTTGGCGACCGCGGTTCCGATGAACTGGTGAGGACCGGTTCCCGGAGCCGCCCTCTCGATCACCCGGGCGAGCATGTCGGCCTGCCCCAGAACCGGGAACATGCGGTCGGTGGCACGGGTGCCGTCAACCGCGACCGGCTGAACATCGATTTCGATCTGCCAGCTATCGGCATTGCGCCCGATCCTACGGAGTAGGGGTAGCCTTGGCCGATGCTGCGGCTCAGGATCTCCATCTCAGAAGCCGAACGGGACACAGTCATCGCCGGACTCAAAACGATTGGTGGCGTCGATCGGGTTACCGCCGACCGCAATGAAATAGACGACGAATGGGTAATCGACGCCGACCTCTCGCCTCGGGCTGCCGACAAAGCCCTCTCCCTGATCAACGAACTTGCAATTCCGGACCACTGCTACGTGATGGTCCGCCAGGAAGTGATCGCACCCAAGCGGGAACCGGGAACCACGATCACCACCGAAAAAGGATTCGCCTGGGCCGAAGTCATGGGCCAGGCCCGCGAGCACTCCCGGCCGATCGCCCGTTACGTGGTTCTGATGGCGGTGGCCGGCTGCATCGCCGCGATGGGCGTGATTACTGACAACTCAATCCTGATCGTTGGCGCGATGGCGGTCAGTCCGGACCTGCTGCCGATCTGCGCGACCTGTGTCGCGCTGGTCGGACGGCGCCTGCCGCTCGCCGGACGGGCGTTCGGCACCCTGCTGATCGGCATGTCGATCGTGATGGGGGTTGCCGCGCTGATCGCCCTGGTGCTGCGGCTTGTCGGCATTCTCGACGGAAACCCGGACCACTATCTTGGCGCCCTCGGCGGTCTGGTCAAAGCCGACTACTCAACCGTCATCATCGCCCTGGCTGCCGGGGTGGCAGCGATCCTCTCCTTCGAGACCCGTGCCGCAGCGGCCGTCGGCGTGGCGATCTCGGTTACCACCGTCCCGGCATCGGCATATTTCGGCGTGGCGATCGGCCTGGGTGGTGCGACGGACTCATTCTTCGCTCTCGGGACGCTCGCGATCTACGTCAGCCTGATGATCACCTCGGGCACGATCACGCTGGCCATCCAGCGCTGGGAGACCAACCGCGAGTAAACAGAGTTCTGCGCCTCGATTTCGCCCTATATGGCAAAACCAGGGCGCAGAACCCGAAGCATCAGGCGGTGGCGAACTCCGAAACGTCGATTCCGCGCTTGAAGATCTTTCCGGTCGGCCCCTTCGGAAGTTCGTCGACGATCTGGATGTGGCGCGGATACTTGTAGGCCGCAACCTGCCCCTTCGCGAACGCACGGATCTCGTCTTCAGTGGCGGTCGCGCCCTCCTTCAGCGATACGACCGCGACGACTTCTTCACCCAGGTCAGCATGCGGTGTGCCGAGCACGGCCGCTTCCCTGACGGCCGGGTGCTCGTAGAGGACCTCTTCGATCTCACGCGGGTAAACGTTGTAACCACCGCGCAGGATCATTTCCTTCTTGCGGTCGACGATTGAGTAATAACCATCCTCGTCAACCGTGCCGATGTCACCGGTGGAGAACCAGCCCTCGGGATCGATCGCCTTGGCGGTCGCTTCGGGCATGTTCCAGTAACCCTTCATCACGTTCGGGCCCTTGACCTGGACTTCGCCCTTCACGCCGAGTTCGTCGATGACCTTGCCGTAATCGTCGATCAGGCGCATCTGCACGCCCTCGATCGGCACGCCGATGGTGCCTGGCTTCTGCTCCATGTCCAGGCGCCCGAAAGAAGCAACCGGGGAAGTCTCGGAGAGGCCGTACCCCTCGATGATCGGTGAGCCGAAGCCCTCCTCGAAAGCCTTGAGGATCTCTCCGGGCAGGGCCGCACCGCCGGAGACGCAGAGACGCAGCGAGCTGATGTCATAGTCCTCGCGGTTCGGCGCGTGGAGCAACGCCGCGTACATCGTCGGCACCCCCATGAAGATCGTGACCTTGTCGCGCTGGATTATCTCCAGGGCCTTGTTTGGATCGAAACGTGGCAGCAGGGTAAGTTCGCCACCGACCCGGAACACGACATTCATGCCTACGGTCTGGCCGAAGATATGGAAGAGCGGCAGGCCACCGAAAATCACGTCGTTCTCAGTCGGGCTGAACAGACCGAGGATCGACTCGACGTTCGAACCAATGTTGTGGTGCGTCAGCTCCGCGCCCTTCGGCTGGCCGGTGGTGCCCGAGGTGTAAAGCACGACAGCGGTGTCGTCGGGCTGGACCTCGGCGATCTCTTCGACCGGGTCGGAGGCGCCGACCAGCTCGAGGAAAGGACCCGGGTCGACCGTCTGGACCTCAACGCCGGCTTCTTCACCGGCGGCAACGGCCTCCGCGGCAAAGTCGTTCCAGACGAGGATCAGCTTGGCGCCGGAATCGTTCATGTAGTGCTTGATCTCACGCGAGGTCAGCAGCACGTTCATCGGCACGACAATCGCACCGAGGCGCAGAACGGCGTAATAGACCATCGCGAAGTGGGGGACGTTCGGCAGCATCACGCAGACCCGGTCGCCCGGCTCGATTCCCTTGCTCTTCAGCAGACCGGCGACACGCTGGCTCAGCTGCTCCATCGCCGCGTAATTCAGGGCGATGTCATCAAGCCGGATACCGATGCGATCGGGGAATTTCTCCGCGGAATCGCCAAGAAGGTTTGCCAGATTTGGATTCAACGTACTGCCTCTCTCCTCGTTACTTGCCTTGTCGTGTGGAGCGCCGTCTCTCAGCAGCGAACCACCAGCAAACCCCATGCTATTGAGTCTGGGAAACTGGGAACCATGAGTTTCCAAGGGAAGGTCGCGCTGGTAACTGGTGGAGCCAACGGTCTGGGGCGGGCCGCAGCCGCGCGCCTGATCGGACAGGGCGCGAAGGTCGTGCTGGCTGACATCGAAAAGGAGACCGGTGAAGCCGCCGCGGCAGAGCTCGGCGCCGAGTTCATCCAGACCGATGTGACCGTGCCCGAGGCCAGTGTAGCCGCCGTCGATTTCACGCTCGAGAAGTTCGGCAAGATCGACCTCGCTTTCCTGAACGCCGGCATCGCCACCGGCTCCGGCATGATCGAACACTTCGACCTCGACGGCTACCGCCGCGCGATGGGCGTCAACCTCGATGGCGTTGTTTTCGGCCTGAACGCGGTCGTCCCGGCGATGCGCGAGAACGGTGTTGGCAACATCATCGCCACCTCATCGCTGGCCGGCCTCGCGCCGACCCCGTTCGACCCGATCTACGCTGCGAACAAACATGCGGTTCAGGCGATCTGCCGCTCGCTCGGCCCGGTCCTGATCGAAGACAACATCACCGTGAACGCACTCTGCCCCGGATTCACCGACACCAGGATCGTCGACGGAATCAAGGAGCACCTGGTTGATGGTGATGTCCCGATCATGGAAGTCGAGAAGGTAGTCGACGGCATCATGGAGCTGTTCGAAGCTGACTTCAATGGCCAGGCGTTCTTCATCCAGGCCGGCATGGAGCCGCAGATCTTCAAGTTCCGCAACGTGCCCGGCCCGCGCGCTGACTAGTCCAGCGGAACCTTCTTGCCCGGATTAAGCAGGTTCCGGGGGTCGAAAACCCGTTTTATCTCGGTCTGAATGCGGACCGCTGTTTTTCCGAGGGCTTTCTCGAGGTAGGCCGTCTTCAGGTTGCCGATTCCGTGTTCTCCGCTGATCGATCCGCCCATGCGGATGGCCATCTCGAAGATTTCGGCTGCAGCGCGGGCGCCCCTGGCCATCTGGTCCGGATCGTTGAGGTCAACCAGGAAGGTCGAATGGAGGTTGCCGTCGCCGGCATGCCCCCACGAGCACGCCTCGAGGCCGTGGCGCTCGCCGATCCGAACTGTCTCTTCGATCGCTTCGGCCAGCAGCTCACCAGGCACCACCACGTCTTCGGAAATCTTGCCCCCACGCTGGGCGGTCACCGCAATCGAGACGCCGTCACGCCAGTTCCACACTGACGAGATGTCTTTGCGTTCCGTGATTCTCGCGACGTCGCCCACGGATCCGTGCGACATAACCTCTTCGAGATCGTCGACTACCCGGGCAACTTCTTCAGGGAAGCCGTCTGCTTCCGCCAGGACCGCGAAGCCGGCGGAGGGAGGGGACCCGAACGGGAAAGATCCGATGCTTGAAGCAAGGGCACCACGATCCAGGAATTCGAGGGCAGTCGGCTGGATCCCCGAGCCCAGAATCGCACCGACCGCCGCGCATCCGGAAGCGACGTCCGGGTAGAAACCGACGATTATTCCACGACTCTCTGGCGCAGGAGTCAGGCGCAGCCAAGCCGATGTGATCAGACCGAGGGTGCCTTCCGAACCGATCAGGAGGTTCGTCAGGTCAAGTCCGGCAACGTCTTTGCGGACTGGCCCGCCCGATCGCAATACGTCGCCGGGAGGCACCACGGCCTCGATTCCTGTCACCCACTCTCCTGTTACCCCGTACTTGAAGGCATGGGGACCACCAGCGTTCGTCGCCAGGTTGCCGCCGATTGTCGACTGCTCACTCGCACCGGGATCCGGCGGGAACAGGAGGCCGTTCTCCAATGCAATCCGGTGGACGGTGGACGTACTCACCCCCGCCTCGACTTCCATTCGCCACAGTTCGGGGTCGATCGAGCGCACCCGATTCATCCGTTCGAACGCCATAACCACCCCGCCGTCCGGTACCGCTCCACCGGCCAGTCCGGTGCCTCCGCCCCGCGGCACTATCGGCACACCCCGCTCGTAACACCAGGAAAGCACCGCGGCTACCTCTTCGGTGCTCGCCGGCTCGACCAGTGCGTCGGCTACGCCGATTATGCCGCGGTTGCCGGTGCCGTCCTGTAACGCCTGTCGTATGGCTGGGCCATCGGTGGACACCTGGTCAGAGGTGAGGAGCCGCCGCAGATCGCCAGTCAATGCTGCTCCTTTTGCTCCCGCCTGTCTGGAACCTGTTTCCAAAGAATCCCACCCACGTTTGTTGAGGCATTCGGATAACTGCTGCTTGCAATGTACCCGACAATGTGCGTAACATGTTACCGGCTACATCCAAAAGTTCAAGGAACCCCGAGGAGAGGCGATACAGATGTCAAGCGTGGGTACAGGAATCAAGTCTGGTGGGAAAATGCTTGCGGAGCTAGTGCCACCAAAGATGCTCCCCAAGAATCTTGGAGCTACCGAGCTGGTCACGATCTACTTCGCGATCATCTTTGGTGCTTACGGTGCTTCACAGATGGCGGCCGGTGGTTGGGCCGCCTTTTCTATGCTCGGACTCGCGGCGGTCGTCTTCCTGCTGCCGGCTGTCCTCGCTTCCTACGAACTGGGAACACTGTTTCCGGGGGAAGGTGGCATCTACATCTGGGCCGACAAAACGATGGGCAAGATCCACGGGTTCATCGCCGGCTGGCTTTCATGGGTAGCCGTGTTCCTGCTGCTGCCGCTCGTCTCGACCGCATTTGCGCAGCACCTTCAGGTGGCACTCGGCGTTGAATGGGAACTGTGGGCAACTGTCGTCATCCAGGTTGCCGTGGTGTGTCTGATCACGATCCTCTGTCTTGCCAAGGTCAGTGTCTCACTCAACCTCATCAACAAGATCTTCTTCGTATCCGCAGGTACCGCCGTCGTAGTTCTCGTCTGTGGTCTGGTCCACCTCGCGACGGAAGGCAACGCAAACCCGATCGGGGCGGTTTCTGACGTAGCTACGCTCAACCTCGGCACATACGGATTCATTTTCAGTGCCGCCGTGCTCTGGCTCCTCGGTGTAGAGACTCCGTTCAACATGGGCGCTGAGTTCAAGGACCCGAAGAAGGGCATCGGTCAGATGCTCACGCTCGGTTCGATCGCCCTCCTCGTCGGATACTCGATCGGGATCCTCGGAACCTTGCTGATCACCCCGGTCGCCGACATCAACCCGACTACCGGACTGGCCGAAGCAGTCAAATCGGTATCCGGACTTCTCGGAGTGATCGTTGCCCTCGGCATCTGTGCCGCGGTCCTCTCCCAGGGGCTCGCCTACATGACCGCCTACTCCAGGCTTCTCTTCGTCTCGGGAATCGAGCGCCGGCTGCCGCGGGTATTCGCTCACGTCGGGCAGAAGTCCCAACAGCCGGTTCCGGCGATCCTGCTCCAGGCTGTACTGGCAATAGCCGTCATTGCCCTGTTCTTTTCATTGGGATCGCTCAACACCGCATTCCAGCTCTACCTTGCGGCGCTAATCGGGGTCTGGTGCCTCTCAATTTTCTACCTCTATACCGGCATCATCCAGGCCCGCCGCAACCACCAGGCGCAATACGCCGAGCGTGGCGACCAGGTTTGGAAGATCCCCGGTGGGGCCCTTGGGCTATGGCTGACCGCGATCGTCGGAGTGGCCGGCAACATCGCTGCCATCTACTACGTGTTCAAGTTGCCGTTCACTGATGAGATCTCGGCTGGCGAATGGCGCACCTGGGTTGCGGGGTTGATCCTCGCGGGAGTAATCTCGGGAGTCATCGTCTTCCTGATCAGCGAAATAAAGAACCGCGGCAAGTCAATCGATGATCAGCTCGCTGAGCTGGCCGTGGACGATTCGATTCCGGACTCAATCGCCAGCCCGGGAGCCACGTGAGACCGGGGGATACAGACCGAGTAGTTGCCGATGGTTCGAAGAGGGGAGTCTGAAAAGTGGGATTGACTGGTGGAGAGTTCGTTGCTGAATATCTGATTTCAGAGGAGGTGCCGTACGTATTCGGCATCCCGGGCCACGGAGACATGGCCGCCTTCGATGCTTTCAAGGATCGGAGCGACAGGATCACGATGATCGCTCCGCGGCACGAGCAGGCAGCCGCGCATATGGCCGACGCCTATTACCGGGCGTCGGGCAAGCCATTGGCCACAATGACGTCGATCGGACCCGGTTCGCTGAACATCGCGACCGGGCTGGCGACCGCTTTCATCGATTCGATACCGGTCATCTCCTTCACCGGAGGTCCGCAGACGTACATGCTCGGGCGGGGTGTTCTCCAGGAGCTGGAGCGCCAGCAGGACAATGTCTTTCCACACATCATGCAGCCGATGGTCAAGCGGAACTGGGATGTCCAGCACGTCGACCTGCTGGCCGACGTGCTGCCGCGAGCATTCAACAATGCGCTTTCGGGGCGTCCGGGTCCCGTCCACATCGAACTGCCGATGGATGTGCAGGCCGAGAGGACTGAAAAGCCGCTGCCCGACCCGGCAGGTCGTCGGACCGAATTCCAGGCGGTCCGGCCCGATCCGGCCGCAGTTGACGCTGCGGCGGCAAAGCTGCTCAAGGCGAAGCGTCCGGTGATCCTGGCCGGTGGCGGTTGCCTGGAGGCGGAAGCCGCAGCCGAAGTCAAAGCCGTTGCCGAATATCTCGATGCGGCGGTAGTGGTGACGATGATGGGCAAGGGAGTCTTTCCAGAGGACCATCCGCTTGCCGCCGAGCACACCGGATCGAACGGGACCGCTGTGGGCAACCACATGACCCTCGAAGCCGATGTGATCCTGGCGGTGGGGACCCGATTCGCGGAGCAGACTTCGTCTTCCTACAAGGAAGGAATGTCGTTCAACATCCCGCCGACCGAGATCATTCACTTCGACATCGATCCGACCGAGATCGGCAAGAACTACCCGACGGCGATCGGGGCGGTCTGCGACGCGAAGGCCGGCCTTGCTGACCTGCTCGATTCACTGGAAGACCAGGGAGGCGCAGAGGGCATCAGCCGCCCTGAGTACCGGACCGAAATCGCTACCTGGCGCAAGCAGTGGCACGAAACGCTGGTCGGACGCTGGACCGACAACCTGTCGCTGAGCCGGGTTCTTCACACGATGCGGGAAATCCTGCCCCGGGAAGCGATCGCGATCGCTTCGGCCGGACACCCTCAGATTCAGGCCTTCCAGGAGTTCCTCTCCTATGAGCCGCGGACCTGGCTGAGCCCGGGGGGCTACTCGACTATGGGTTACACCCTCCCGGCGGCGATCGGCGCAAAGCTTGCGCGCCCGGATGTGCCGGTGGTCGGCTTTGCCGGCGACGGCGACCTCCAACAGACGATCCAGGAACTCGCGGTCGCGGCCGAAACCAGAGCGGCGGTGATCATCGCCTGCCTCAACAACACTGGCTGGCTCTCGATCCGCGACTTCCAGCGCGGCATGTTCGGCGAAGACCGCGGGTTCGCGACCGAGTTCCGGTCGCGCAAGGGTGACCAGCTGATGCCGGTCGATTTTTGCGCGATCGCCAAGGCCTACAACTGCGGCTCGGAAAAGGTGACTACACCGGGCGAGGTGGCTGGCGCGATCGGGCGGGCGATGGCTTCTGACGGTCCCTACCTGATCGAGTTCATTCTATCCCGCGATCCGGCAGATACTGAAGGCGTGAATATCGGCCACTGGGATCTGCCGAAGCCGGCCTATCTCCCGTAGGAAAGAGGACCAATGAACCACGACTCACCACAACGCGATCCGGGCGGAATGGCTCAGAAGCTCCGCGACGAGTCCGATGACTACGTGATCAAGTGCATGGGCGATGTCGACATGGGCCTGGTTCATGGCGACGGGGTCCGGGTCACCGATGCCGACGGCAACGAATACCTCGACGCCATCTCGGCCGAGTGGGTCCTCAACCTCGGCTTCCGCCACCCCGAGATCCGCGAGGCAATGGAGAAGCAGTTCGGCAAGATCGACTACGTCTCTCCCGTTTTCGAAGACGAAGCCAGGACCGCTTATGCGAAGAAGCTTGCAGAGCTCGCTCCGGGGGCGCTGCAGAAAGTGCTCTACGGGCTTTCCGGGGCCTCGGCCGTCGAGGGGGCGATGCACCTGGCGATGCGGACCACCGGCGGCACCGACTTCGTTTGCCTGGATGCGGCCTTCCACGGTCGTACATTCGCGACTATCGGTCTGACCTACGTCCACCCCGGCATGGTCGAGGGGTCGAACAAGGGCCTTGACCGCTATCTGCCGAGGCAGATGAGGGTGCCGACATACAACTGTTACCGGTGCCCGCTGAACCTCAAGCCGGATTCATGTGACCTTGCCTGCGCGGACCACGTCGAGTTTGCGCTTGACCGCGGCCACCTCAACGGCCCTGCCGGAGTAATTGTCGAGCCGTTCCAGGCCAACGGCGGCATGGTGCCGGCGCCCGACGGTTACCTCGAGCGGGTACATGAGATGGCAAAAGCCCATGACGTGCCGCTTATCGTGGACGAGATTCAGGGCGCCCTCTGCCGCTGCGGTCCTATGTACGCCTCAGAGCGAGCCGGTATCGAGCCGGAGATGATCATCCTCGGCAAGGCGCTCGGCGGCGGACTTCCGCTCTCGGCCACGATCACCACACCTGAGTACTCGGAGCTCCTGCCCTGGGAGTACGGCTTTACCCAGGCCGGGAATCCGATGGCCTGTGCGGCCGGACTCGCCATGGTTGAGATCATGGTGCGTGACGACCTTCCTGCCAACTCGGAGCGCATCGGCAACCTGATCATGGATCAGCTCAAGGAGATCGAGAAGGATTCCAAGCTGATCGGTGACATTCGCGGACAGGGCCTGATGATCGGGGTCGAACTCGTGCGGGACCGTGACACGAAGGAACCCGCGTTTGAAGAGACCGACAAGCTGATGGCAGCCTGCCTGGAGCACGGTCTGATGATCGGCAAGACCGGCCCGGTGTTCGGGGCCAACGGCAATGTCGCGAAGTTCAAGCCGGCGGTCAACGTCACCGAGGAAGACGCTATGGAGATGGTCGAGCTCTTCGGCCGCGCACTGCGCGACGTCGAGGCCACTCTTTGAACGCATCCCAGCAATTTGGAGACATGCGCGATCTGCAGCTCTCGTTCATGGCCGTGCTCGACTACGAGACATGGCCAGCGGAAGAGGTGGCTGAATCGATTCTGGATGCCGGGTTCGATTCGGTTGAATGGACGATGTCCCACGTCGACTCGTTGATCGCGCCGGCTTCTGCCCTGGCCTGCCAGCAGGATCTGGTCAGCAGCGACGACGCGGTCGAGACGACAATCAGGGCGATCGACGCCGCCGCCGAAGCAGGCATCGGAGTAGTCAACGTGCTCACCGGGCCAAACCTCTGGGAAGGTGCACCGCGCGATCTCGTCGCTGACGAGACCACATGGACAAGGGTCCTGATCGGCCTCGAGCAGATCTGCGAACACGGCGAAAAGACCGGCGTGGCGATCGGACTCGAGCCCTGCTGGGGAACGCTTGCCCACGATGCGGCCACTGCCGACCGCGTGCTCGAAGCTGTCCCGATCTCGATCAACTTTGATCCAAGCCACTTCGTGATGACCGGAGACCCGATTCCCGAGCTGATCACCCGCTGGGGCGATCGAGTCGTCCACTTCCACCTCAAGGATGCCTTCGGTCGTCCCGGGTTCGAAGGGGAGGACTTCATTTTCTGCCTCCTCGGCGAAGGAGAGGTGCCTTGGCGGGAAGTGTTCACAGCCCTTGACTCGATTGAGTACGGCGGGGCGATGTCGGTTGAGTTCGAGGCTTACCGCTACTACGAGCAGATCCTCGGAAGTGACCCCGGGGCAGCGGCTCGCCTTGCGCGAGAACAGGTTGCCGCCCTGCTAGGGGAAACCGAATGAGCCCCGCTGGGAACAAAGTACGAGTCGGACTGTGCGGACTGGGCGAGATCGGCCAGTTCCACCTCCAGGCCATCCTCGATTCCGAGGATGCCGAACTGGCTGCGGTCTGCGAACTGGACCGCGCCCTGGCCGAGAGCAGCGTAGGGGAGGGCGTGGCCATATATTCAGACATCGGCGAGATGCTCGACCGGGCTCAACTCGATGTCGTCGACATCTGCCTGCCGCACAACCTCCACCAGCCGGTCGCGATCCAGGCCCTCGAAGCTGGCTGCGACGTGATCCTGGAGAAGCCGATGGCGGCCGATCTCAACGGCTGTGACGCGATCGCAGACGCGGCCCAGGTCGCCGGACGACGAGTAGGCATCTCCTACAACCAGATCTTCTTCGCCCCCCACCGCCGCCTCGCGGATTTGCTGACACAAGGCCGGCTGGGTGATTTGCGTTCCATCTATCTGCGGCTCTGGATGGGTGGAAAATACGGTGGGTGGCGCGAAGATTCGAGGCAGGTCGGTGGCGGGCTGCTGATGGACGCCGGGGTTCACCGGGTCTACATGGCGACGGCACTGGGTGGGCCAGTCAAGTCGGTGTCAGCCCGAATGGACCGGCCACGCTCCGAAGACTCGTTCGCCATGACCCTCGACTATTTAAGTGGAGCGACCGGCGTCATCCAGGGTTCCTACCACGGGCCGGACGGGGTCTTCGATGACCGGATCGAGGTTCAGGCAGAGAACGGCATGGCCGAAGTCCTCGGTTGTGAGGCTTTCTTCGAAGGAGACCTGACCGGCGACGTCCAGTTGAAAGTCAGGCTCGATGGTCGCTGGGAAGACGACCCGGCCCGGGATGCGTGGGACGAATCGGTGCGCAACTCAGTCTCGGCGATCCTCCACTCGCTTGCGGCCGGGACGGATCCCGAAATCAGCCTCGACCAGGGGCGCGAGACCATAGCCGTGATCGAAGCCGCATATCGTTCGGCCGAGCAAGGAAAACCGATCCCGATCGAGGATCTGAGACAGAGGAGCACCCGGTGAACATGAAGTCCGGAGTTCTCGGCGAGATTAAATCTGAACCAAGCCTGACCGACCGGGTCCGGGATTCGATTCGCGAAGCCATAATCGATGGCCAGCTGGTCCCAGGGTCTCTGCATTCCGTCCAGTCGCTCGCGAACGTGTTCAAGGTCTCCCGCACGCCGGTCCGCGAAGCTCTGATTGACCTCGCCGG
>Ga0105048_10012852_pt1 | contig 13097 bp, 12 predicted proteins | sample MAT05_FD_78382 | JGI IMG/M metagenome (GOLD analysis project Ga0105048, IMG submission 78382) | Freshwater microbial communities from Lake Fryxell liftoff mats and glacier meltwater in Antarctica - MAT-05 | ecosystem: Environmental > Aquatic > Freshwater > Ice > Liftoff microbial mat | place...
CTGAGAGCTGAGAGCTGAGAGCTGAGAGCTGAGGCTACGGGTCGGGAGGCGCCTCTCAATCGCGGGGACACTCGATCAAGTCGTTCTGCCCTAGGCGGCTGTGCGGGCTGCGACGTAGCGTGGCCGCGAGAGAACACGGAGGATCCCATGGTGGCGCAATGAGTTGAACTTGAACCGCGCAGCTTCGTCGGCGTGCACGACATAGTGCCGATGACCGACTTGACCGACTTCTTCAGCCGCGGTTACACGATCACCGGCGCCGAGATCGAGAATCAGGGGGTCGAACAGGCTGGGTCGCCTATTGCGATGTACCACGGCATTCCGGCCGACATCATCGACATCGCTCCGCGCTTTCCGATCAGCCAGCCCATTACTCCGGCCAATGGAACGGTCGTCGCCACTCTGCCGGGAGGTCCGGCGATCGAGACGATCCACACCGGCATCTACGACAGCATGACTGGCACGTATGACGAGCTCATGGCCTGGCTGGAGGAACAACACATCGCGGTGCCCGAGGACATGTGGGAGGAGTACCTCGTCGGTCCGGACACCGAAGCCGAACCGGCCAAGTGGCAGACGCGAATCTTCGTCCCGCTGACCTGAGACGCAGCTACCTCTGCCTCTGCCTCTACCTCTACCTCCACCTCCATCTGCCCACTTGCCCGCGCCTCATCCAGCCCGCGACCACGGCGGGAGCTTGTTCGGCATCGGACGCGGGGTACGCTCCGGGTCAACCGAGGGCGGCGGGATCAGCAGGTAACCACCTCCCGCGCGATCAATGCGCCAACCATGATCGTGCAGCAGCATGTGATGTCGGCGGCAGAGGAGGATGCCGTTGTCGAGGTCCGTCGGTCCACCGGGGTCGTAGGGGTCGATATGGTGAGCCTCGCACCAGCTCGCAGGCCTGTCGCAGCCGCCGAACATGCATCCGCCGAACTTGCCGGCGAGGGCTACCCGCTGGGCCCGGGAGAACAGCCGGCGGGTGCGCCCCAGATCAAGCACCTCGCTCGCTCCTCCCAGCACGATGGGCAGTGCCCCCTGGTCACACAGGATGCGGCGTGCGGTCGAGGCTGGCATCGGCTCTGAGGAACCTTCGAGCCACGCGACGCCCGTGTCGGCCTCGGGGTGCTCACGTCCGCGCTCGTCGATCGCGCGCGTGAGGTCGGCGAACGAGATCGTGACGCGCAGCCCGGGTTTGATCGAGCCGAGAATGGTTCCGTCGTCGCGGTCGACACCAATTCGCACGAGCTCGGTGAGCGCGTCGAGGGCCATCTGCTCGTTGGTGCGGTCGTCGTCGACGAGGCCGGCGGCCCGGCGTTTGTCCTCCTCGTCGGTGAACCGCGGTCCGCCGAGCCGAGGGCTCATCGCCGCGTCGATCGCCCCCGTGATGATCGCGTCGGACTCCGGATCGAGCACGAGGCTCACCCTGCGTAGCCCGTCGATGACACGGCCGCGTCGAAGCGAGCGCTGAGCGCGCAGGAAACTCGCGCGGTCCACAACGCCACGCCTGTCGAGCGTGTCGCGGAGCCCGCGCGCCATTCTCGTCAGGTCGTCGGCGTTGGCGGTCTCGCCTTCATGAGCAAGGGTCGCGGTAGCGGCACGGAGCAACTCCGGGTCGATTTCGTCGACGACCGACACGAGGGCGCGATAGACGCCGTCCGCGGCCTCCACCCCGATGCGCCCCTCTCGCACCGCACCCGAGATCGCATCGAACGGCGTGCCCTCATCGCCGGCTGCGGCCGACTCCCCGAGCATCGTGCCGACACGGATGCTGCGGCTCGCCTCCTGCAGGCCCGACCGGGTGAGCGAGCGCACGAGCGACTCCGGGTTCACGAACCCCTGCCGGGATGCCAACCCCGAGTGACCCAGCTCGCGGCGCGATCGATGGGCAACCTCGAAGGCGAGCTTCGCGACCAGCACCTGGGACTGACGCACGATCGCCTCGACTGCGGGTAGAGCGGCGAGAAGCTCGGCTTCGGTCATGAGTGCTGCGTCAGCATCCGTCGGCAGCACCTGTTCGAGCGCGCGCTGCGCCTCGATCAGGCACTCGCTCGACGTCGTCATTGGATTAGTCAACAGCAGGCGACTGGCATTCGAAACTGTTATCTGATCGGGGTATTCATCTGTGCATAACTTTCGCCGGGGAGGAGGAGTGAGTCAGTCTGCGAGTTCCAGCCGCATGCGAAAGTTCGTCAACCGCACCCCGTTCCGCTCGACGTGCTGCTGGGCATCGACGACGAAGCCATTCCGCTCGAAGAATGCGCGCGCGGTGAGGCTCGCGTCGACGGACAGGGTCGTGAGCCCCGCCCGCCGTGCATCCGCGAGCACGGTCCCGAACAGGTCGGTCGCGACACCGCGGCGGCCGAAGGACGGGTGAACGAACAGCATGCCGACATGTCCTGCACCGTCGACGTCGGTGAATCCCACGATCTGGCCGTCGATCTCGGCGACTCGGGTGGCTACGGCGGCGCGCGCGTGCGCCCACTCGGCAAGGTCAATGTCCTCCGGCGCCCACACCGAGACCTGTTGCGCGTTGTAGTGCGCCGCCGCGGTCTCGCGCACGGAGAGCAGGAAGACCGCGAGGGTCCCGGATGCGTCGGCGGCCCGATAGGGACGGATGACCCCGCCATCAGCAAGATAGCTCACCGCGTGTGAGCTGCGACCACGTGCGCCGCGGACCTCACACCACGTCGCTGGATGCAGCCCACAAGTTAATGTCCATGTCGACCGCGTACTCATCGATCGCGGTCAGCTCGTCGGCCGTGAACTCGATCTTGCCGACAGCGGCGAGGTTGGCCTCAAGCTGCGCGACCGATGAGGCCCCGACGAGCGCCGACGTCACGGTTTTGTTGCGCAGCGTCCACGCGATGGCGAGTTGCGCCAGGGTCTGCCCGCGACCCTCGGCGATCTCGGTCAGCGCGTTGATCGACGCGAGCGTCGCGTCGTTGACCATGTTCTTCTGCATCGAGCCCTCACGGGCCGCACGCGCGTTCGCGGGGATTCCGCCGACATAACGGTCGGTGAGCAGCCCCTGGGCAAGCGGCGAGAAGGCGATGCACCCGGCACCGAGGTCTTCGAGGGTGTCGAGCAGGTCCTCCTCAATCCAACGGTTGAACATCGAGTAGGAGGGCTGATGGATGAGCAGCGGCGTACCGAGGTCGGCGAGGATCTGGGCGGCGTCGCGCGCGCGTGACGGCGAGTAGGAGGAGATGCCCGCGTAGAGTGCCTTGCCCGAGGTCACCGCGGTGTGCAGCGCGCCCATGGTCTCCTCGAGGGGGGTGTCTGGGTCGGCACGGTGAGAGTAGAAGATGTCGACGTAGTCCAGTCCCATGCGGTCGAGCGACTGGTCGAGGCTCGCGAGAAGGTACTTGCGGGATCCGTTGTCGCCGTACGGGCCAGGCCACATGTCGTAGCCGGCCTTCGATGAGATGACGAGCTCGTCCCGGTAGGGCGCGAAGTCGCGACGCACATGCTCTCCGAAGTTCTCCTCGGCACTGCCGGCGGGTGGCCCGTAGTTGTTTGCGAGGTCGAAGTGCGTCACGCCGAGGTCGAACGCGCGGCACAGAATCTGCCGCTGCCGCTCGAATGGCACATCCTGTCCGAAGTTCTGCCACAGGCCGAGCGACACCGCCGGCAGCAGCAGGCCGCTCTTGCCGGTGCGGCGGTAGGGCATGGAGTCGTAGCGGGTCTCGGCGGCAAGGTAGGTCATCACCCCATGCTTTCACGGGGCGGCCCCCGGCGGAATCCGGATGCCTGCGCCCCCGGGACGCCGGATCACCCCTGCCGGTCGAATTGAGATGCACGGCGGTCCTCCTTGAGCTGCACTCGCGCCCGGCTGAGCGTGGCGTCGACCTCCATCAACGCGCAGGCGAAGTCCTCCGGCCCGAGGTATCGGCTGACGACAAGGGACGCGAGCCTGGCGACCATGTCGATCTGCGCTTTGCGAAGCAGCAGGTTCTCCTGCAGCCACGGCGGCTCGATGAATCCGGGAAGGGTGTAGATCAGGTCGTCGGCATTCATGATCCGCGCGAACGCCCCCGCGGGCTCGAACTCTCGCTCGATCGCGAGCTGAGCGAGGAGCGGTGTCGTGAGCGTGCGGTACCCCTCGGTCTCGAGGTAACGGCGCAGCAGCGGATCGAAGAAGCGCAGCCGCTTGAGCCCCACGCCGGTGGCTGGCTGGAGGGCGAAGAACTGGGTGAGGATCTGGTCAATGGACGGTCGTGGAGTTGTCATGGCGTCAGGATGGTTTTGGCCACCGACATCGCAGCGCTACCCACGAAATACGGTGGACAACTGGCTCGGGGGCGCCCGTGGGGAGGAGAGCCAGCATCCACAACAGGGCCCCAAGCCCCTACCCCGCGACCTGCCCCTGGGCTTTGCTCGCGAGCATGCCAGAGAACCAGAACCAGAACCAGAAATCACACCGCATCAGCGGCTGGGTCGCCGACCATCCGATCGTCGCCTTCTTCCTCCTCGCCTACGCGATCTCGTGGAGCCTCTGGGGCCTCTCGGCGCTGGGTGGCGGCCAGATCCTGTTCTTCCTCGGCGGGCTCGGCCCCTTCGGCGCCGCGCTCATCGTGACCGCGACACGGGGAACCATACGAACCTGGCTCCGATCCCTGCTCGTCTGGCGGGTGAATCCCGCCTACTACGCGATCGCCCTGCTCCTGCCGATCACGATCTACGCCGTCATCAACCTCGTGCTGTTCGGGCTGGGCGAGACCCCCGACCTTGCCCTGCTCGGCTCTCTCGCACCGGCCTACCTCGGCACCTTCTTGATGGTCGCCACGATCGGCGGCGGGCTCGAGGAACCCGGATGGCGCGGCTTCGCCCTCCCCGCGCTGCAGCAGCGCCGGTCGCCCCTGATCGCGACCCTTATCCTCGGCCTCGGCTGGGGCATCTGGCACGTTCCGCTCTACGGTCCGCTCGGCTTCATCGTGCCGCTCGTGCTCGCGTTCTTCTACACCTGGCTCTACAACCGCACCGGCAGCGTTCTGGTCTGTCTGGTCCTGCACGCGAGCTTCACCCCGGCACAGGACTACCTGACCCTCGTTCCTGATGCCGCGATCGTCGACGTCGTGATCCTCGGCACGTACGTCGCCACCGCCCTCGCGCTGACGCTGGCGACCCGAGGACGCCTGGGCCTTCCTCGTTCGACCGTAGAGAGTCAACTCCCTCCCCGGCATCCGTTCACCTCCTTATCCTGAGGGGACATCGAGAAAGGACCTCACGAATGCCCCACACCTCACGCGGCGAAACCACCGACGACGACCACGGAACCAGCTACAACACCAGCATTCGCCACCAGGGGCTCTGGCCGGGACGCATGCCCTACCTCTCGGTCGGGATGGGCGAGCCGCTGCTGTTCATTCCCGGACTCGTCGCCCACAATGAGGCGCCGACGGGAACGGAGCGCCGGTTCCACGCCCAGCTGATCATGCCGTTCGCCGACGATCGGCGGGTCTGGTGGGTCAACCGGCGCCGGCACCTGAGCCCCCGCGTCACCATGGCCGACCTCGCCACGCACTATGCCGAGGCGATGCGCGCGAGATTCCCCGCGCCGGTCGACATCATCGGAACCTCGACCGGGGGCAGCATCGCCCTTCAGCTCGCGATGGACCATCCGGACCTGGTGCGCCGCCTCGTGATCGTGTCGAGCGCGTACCGGCTCAGCGAGAGAGGCATCGATTCGCAGCGCCGCCTGGCCAACCTACTGCGGGCGAGAGACCGTCGCGGAGCCGGCGCCGAGGCGATGGCGATGCAAGGCGAGAGTCCCGTCTCGGAGCGGATGCTTCGCGGCGTCGGCTGGATGCTGGGGCCGACGATATTCAGCAAGCCCTACTCGGATGTGCTTGCGACGATTACCGCAGAGGAGCAGTTCGACGTGCGGGACCGCCTGCACGAGATCACGGCGCCGACCCTTGTCGTCGGCGGGTCGAAGGACGCCTATTACAGCGAGCAGCTGTTCACCGAGACCGCAAACCTGATCCACGGAGCGCGACTCGCCATCTACGACGGAGTCGGGCACAGCGGCACCTTCGGGCCCCGACTCGTGGCCGATGTGAAGCGCTTCCTGCACGGGGACTGACCCGTGAGCACTCCCTCCCCGATCGAGCGGTAGCCCGCTCACTGCAAGACTGGTGCCATCGACGTCTTCTCGCTCCCCTCTGACTGGACCACCCTGTTCGCCCGCACGGCCCCGGTCGAGGTGTCGCCGACGGTGCTCCTCGGAATTCTCGCGGTGGCAGCAGCCCTCAGCATCCCGCGCGTCACTTGGCAGCAGTTCGGGCTGTTCACGACCCTCGTGCACGAGCTCGGCCACGCGGTCGCCGGGCTACTGACCGGGCGCACGGTGACCGGCATCCGCATCCGCCGCAACCACTCCGGCGAGGCGCTCAGCACCGGGCGCGGCGCGATTGGTGCGGTCGTCAGCGGCATTTTCGGCTACCCGGCCCCGGCGATCGTCGGCGCCGCCCAGCTCTGGAGCGTTTTCGACGGCTACACCGCGATCGCGCTGTTCGCCGGCGGAATCGTGCTGCTGCTGACTCTGCTCGTGATCCGCAATCTGTTCGGCGTGCTTGTCGTGCTCGCCTCCGCCAGTGTGAGCGCGGCACTGTGGTTCTTCGCGACGCCGCAGCAGCAGAGCTACGCTCTGCTCGTGCTCGGAACGGCACTGCTCGTCGGCTCGGTGCGCGCCCTCGTGAGCGTGATCCGGGTGCACACGCGGCGCGGGCAGCTCGGCTCGTCCGACGCGTACCTGCTTTACAGGCGCACCGGGGTGCCGTCGGTCGTGTGGTTGCTGCTGTTCACCGCTGCGATCGGCGGATGCTGGTGGCTCGCGGTCAGCGCGTATCTGACGCGCTGAGGTCCCAGCATCCGCCCCCGCTCAATTGCGGATCGAATCGCGGTGCGCCTCTGGCGTGATCGTCGGGATCGTGTCGGTGATCGTCGGGATCGTCGGGATCGTGTCGGTGACCAGCGGCACGTGCGGCACCATGAGGGTGCCGTCGTCGCGCCGGGTGCCGTCGCTGGAAATCTGGCGCGGTTTGCCGGGGCGAGCCGGGCCCTGCCCATCGAGCGGGATGAGAGTGTCGACGCCGGCCGCGACCGTGTATGACGTGCCGCGCACGAGGAACGAGATGGGGTTCTGGCCCTCGAGAACACTCACGTGCATCGAGTCGCTCGTGAGCGTCACAAGCACGCGGGTGCCGTGCCAGATCATGCGGTAGCGCAGCTCGGGCCAGCTCTTCGGCAGGCGCGGGTCGAAGGTCAGCACGCCGTCGTGGTCGCGCATCCCGCCGAAGCCCGAGACCAGTCCACTCCAGACGCCGCCGGCCGAGGCGACGTGCACGCCGTCGGCGGTGTTCCTGTGCAGGTCGGCGAGGTCGACGAACAGGGTGTGGATGAAGTAGTCGAGCGCGAGGTCCTGGTAGCCGATCTCGGCGGCGATGATCGACTGCACCACGTTCGACAGGGTGGAGTCGCTTGTCGTCAGCGGGTCGTAGTAGTCGAAGTCGGCGAGCTTCTCCTCGAGGCTGAACTGGTTGCCGTGCAGGAACAGGGCCAGCACCACATCGGCCTGCTTGAGCACCTGGAAGCGGTAGATCACGAGCGGGTGGAAGTGCAGCATGAGCGGCTTCTGCTCGGGCGGCGTGTTCTCGAGGTCCCAGACCTCACGGTCGAGGAAGTGCGAATCCTGCGGGTGGATCTGCAGGGCATCCGAGAACGGGATCAGCATCGCGTCGGCGGCGCGGCCCCACGCGTCGAGCTCCTCGTCACGCAGGCCGAGCCGCGTGACCATGCGCTCGTAGGCATCCGGACGCTCGAACGCGAGGTCGCGCACGGTCTGCGCCGCGTAGCGCAGGTTGAACCGGGCCATCACATTCGTGAACAGGTTGTTGTTGACGACCGTCGTGTACTCGTCCGGCCCAGTGACGCCGTGAATCTCGAACGTGTCGTTGCCGTTGCACCGCCAGAATCCGAGGGTGATCCACATGCGGGCCGTCTCGACGGCGATGTCGATCGCGCCGTTAGCGAGGAAGTCCACATCGGCGGTCGCGTGGATGAACTTCGCAAGCGCATAGGTCACGTCGGCGTTGATGTGGTACTGGGCGGTGCCCGCGGCGTAATAGGCGGATGCCTCTTCGCCGTTGATCGTGCGCCACGGGAACAGGGCGCCGGCCTCGTTGAGCATCCGGGCCCGCTGCCTCGCGAGCGGGAGCATGTCCTGGCGCATGCTCAGGGTGTTCCGCGCCCAGAGCGGGGACGTGTAGGCGAGGAAGGGAACCATGTAGATCTCGGTGTCCCAAAAGTAGTGGCCGCTGTAGCCGCTGCCGGTCACGCCCTTCGCGGGGATACCGAGCCCGTCGGCGCGCGCGGTCGCCTGGGCGAGCTGGAAGAGGTTCCAGCGGATCGCCTGCTGCAGGTCGTCACGGCCGGGGATCTCCACGTCGGAGCGGCTCCAGTACTCGTCGAGCCACTCGCGCTGCTTGACGTACTGCATGGCGACGCCTTCGACGGTGATGCGGTCGAGGGTGCGGCTCCCCCGGTCGATGAGCTCGTTCGTCGGGGTGCTGCGGCCGGTGTGGTAGCTGACGACCTTGGTCACCTTCACCGGAATGCCGCGCTTCGCGGTGACCGAGTACACGTTCTTTGCGATGTCGGGGTCGACGTAGTGGCCCGAGGTGTACTCGTTGGCGGTCTCGACCGTGTGGTCGGCGACGACGGCGACGGTCATGCCGGAATTCGCGACACGGTAGCTGAGTGCGCTGCGCTCGCCCTGCTGCCATTGCTCCCCCGGGACGAAGACCCGGTCGGCGATGCGCTCGGCCTTCCGCGGATCGTTGGACGCCGCGCCGGGCCCGGTCGATCCGGCGTATTCGTCCTCGCCGTCCTGCCGGTTGAGCATCTGGCAGGAGATCGTGACGGGGGCATCCGAGTCGAGCATGGTGACTTCGATGGTCATCACGGCGAGGTGGCGCTCGGGGAACGACACCATTCGCGTCTTCGTGACCCGCACGCGCTTGCCGGATGGCGTCAGCCAGAGCACGGTGCGGCGCAGCAGGCCCTCCTGGAAGTCGAGTGTGCGGTCGTATTCGAGCAGGTCCGCGTCGTCAAGGGCGAGCGGCTCGTCGTCGACGTAGACACGAAGGACCTTGCTGTCGGGCGCATTGACGATTGTCTGGCCGACCTCGGCGAAGCCGTAGGCCTGCTCCGCGTGGCGGATTCTCCAGGTCTCATGCAGCCCATTGATGAAGGTGCCGTGCTCGTGCGACTTGCGACCATCGGCGTTGTTGCCGCGAAGCCCCAGATAGCCGTTACCGAGGGCGAACAGCGTCTCATCCACGCCGATGGTGCCGGTGTCGTACTGCGTCTCGATGAGACGCCACGGGTCGACCGGGTACCGGTCGCGGTCAAGCATGTCGATGTTGTGGGTCATTTGGAGTCCTCAATGAATACGGCGAGATCGTCGATGACGATGTCGGCTCCGGCGTCGAGAAGGGCCTGCTCGCCCACACCGCGGTCCACCCCGACGACGAGCGCGAAGGCTCCGGCGTGGGCGGCGGCTACGCCGGAGATCGCGTCTTCGAACACGGCGGTCGTGGCCGGGTCGACGTTCATGGCACGAGCGGCGTGCAAAAACATGTCGGGCGCCGGCTTGCTGCCGAGCCCCTCTTCTACCGCGACGACGCCGTCGACGATCACGGGAAACGGTTCGAGGAGGTTCGCGGCGGTGAGAACCCAGACCGCGTTCTTCGAGCTGGAGACCACTCCCATCGGCATGCCCTTCGCTCGCAGTGATTCCACCAGGGCCAGTGACCCCGGATACGGCGCGATGCCGTCCTGCTCCAGCATCCGCGCGAACACGTCGTTCTTGCGGTTGCCGACCCCGCTCACGGTGTCGACGGTGCCCGCGTCATCGGACGAGCCGACGGGGAGGTCGATACCGCGGGAGGCGAGCATGCTCGCGACACCGTCCATGCGCTGCTTGCCGTCGAGGTGGCGGTAGTAGTCGTCGTCCGTGTACTTTTCGACTATGCCCTTCTCGACGAAGAGCTCGGAGAACATGGTGCGCCAGGCGTGCATGTGAATGTCGGCGGTCGGTGTGAGCACGCCGTCGAGGTCGAACAGAACAGCGCTGAACCCGGCAAGGCTGGGCAAAGTGGCAGGCACGGTGGAACTCCAAGGAAATATCAGGGGGGGGGCGGGGCTGACGCAAGCCCCGTGAAACTCTACTCGTGATGCGCGTGAGAGCAGATTTCGCGCGCGTAAACAGAATGGAACGCGTCGCCGCGTCTCACAATTCCTCGCCGGCGACGACTTTCGCGGCGAGGCTTTCCTCGTGCGCCGCCTCCCACACTTCTTTCGCGGCCGTCACATTGACCACGATGATGACGATCCCGAGCACGATGTCGGGCCAGCCGGACTGCACCCACAGGGTGAGCAGTCCCATCGCGATGATCGCCACGTTGACGACGACGTCGTTGCGGGCGGCGAGGAACGCGCCGGTCGACATTGATCCGCCATGGTGCCGGATGCGGGCGAGCAGCAGCGAGCAGGTGAGATTCACTACGATCGCGCCGCCTGCTGTGACAATCAGGGCGAGCGGATCGGGCGTCTCGGGGTTCGCGAACTTGGAGATCGCCTGCCCGGCCGCGGCGAGCGCGGGGATCAGGATGATGCCCGCCATAACCTTGCCCATCCGCGCGCGGTTCGTGAGGCTCCAGCCGAGGGCGAGGAAGATCAGCAGGTTGACGGCGGTGTCTTCGAGAAAATCGACGCTGTCGGCAAACAGCGACACCGAGCCGATCGAGAGCGCGACGGTCACCTCAACGAAGAAGTAGCCGAAGTTCAGCAGGGCGACGAGTAGTACGGTGCGGCGAAGCCGCCGCTTGAGGGTGTCGTCGATCTCCACGCGAGCAGTCTGGCATCACGGCGGCCGGTCGAGGAGCGGCTGGCGGCCGGTCGAGGAGCGAGCGAGCGCAGCGAGCCCGCGTCTCGAGACCCCTGCGCATCTTGCCCCCACGCCTCGTGCCCCGTGCCTTGCCCCCGTGCCTCTTGCCCCCGTGCCAAATGAAGGCAAACCCGCGGTGGCAGACACACCCCGAAGCGATCGGGGATCATCTCGAGCGGTATTGCCTTCATTCGGCACGAGGAGCGGGTGACATGGACCGCAGCAGAGCCCGGCCGCAGTTTTCGCCCGAGTGACGCACGACTCGGCATCCGTCCTAGGCTGGAATGCGATGACTGAGCTGCCCGAACCGCCAGTAACGACGATGCGATACCTCGTGCGCGCAGATCTGGTCGGCGCGAACCCTCCGATCTGGCGACGGCTGACGCTCCCCGGCGATCTGACCCTCGACCAGGTGCACGACGCCCTGCAGGTTGCGTTCGAGTGGACGAACTCTCACCTGCACAGCTTCTCCCCGACGGAGGACCGCTACTCCGATGGCCCGGTCCGCATCGTCACCCAGTTCGACCTCGATGAGGGCGACGAGGGCGTGCTCGAGACCGAGGTGCGCCTCGACCAGTTTGTCGAGCTGGCCGGCGACAACTTCTATTACACCTACGACTTGGGCGACGATTGGGAGCACAGGGTTGTCGTCGAGTCGGTCGATCCGCTGGATGCTGGCGACCACGGCATCCGATGCCTCGAGGGACGCCGCACCGCTCCCCCGGAAGACGTCGGCGGCATCCACTGGTACCAACACCTGCGGGCAGTGGCTGCGGATCCCCGGCATTCGGAGCACCACGACCTTCGCGAGTACTTTGCCTGGTTGCCGCCGGAGTCCGAGCCGGATCTGGATGCCGTGAATCGGGGTCTCAACCGGCTCGCGGGCGCCGCGACGACGCTCGACTGGCTGCGACGTCAGTCGACTCCGCTCTCGACGCTGGTCCGCGCGCTCGGCAGGGAAGCCCAGCTCTTCACCGCGGGGTTCGTGACGGATGCCGCGCTGACCGAACCGATCGAGATCACCGAGGCCGCGGCCACCCAGGCGACCGCGGTGTTCCGCACCGTCCTGCGTCACGTGCGCGGCGGCATCCGGCTCACCTCAGCGGGGTACCTGCCTCCCGCCTCGGTCATCGCGCTGATGCAGGAGCTCGACCCTGAACAGCGCTGGATCGGGACCGCCAATCGCGAAATACAGACGGCGCCGCTGCTCCAACTTCGCGAGACGATGACCGGCTTGGGACTGCTGCGCAAGTATCGGGGAGAACTCCTCGTGACAAGACAGGGCGCCCGACTGGTCGACTCGCCCGTTGAGCTGTGGAATTATCTCGCTGCGCGATTGCCTGCCGAGAAGTCCGACCGCGAGCGCGATGTCGGGTTGCTTTTGTTGCTGCTCATCGCGGCTGGCGAGGGCCGGCTCGAGCAGCGGCTTGAAGCCTCGCTCGATCTGATGGCGTCGATGATCGGTGTGCAGTTCACCGGCGGGAGCCCGTATCTACCCGCGTCGATGAGTGTCGTGCGGGACACGAGGTACGTGCTCGAGTGGGCCGGGAGCGGGAAACTCATGGCGCGCAGCAGCACGTATCAGGCGCTCGCCTCGCCCAGTGCGAGCCTGCTCGCGCGGGCAGCGCTGGCGGGCCCGCCGTCCGAGTAGCGAACGACTTACGGCCGGTCGATTAGCGGGGATGGTTGCCTGTCGAGGAGCGGCTTTCTGCCGGTCGAGGGGCGAGCGGGCGCAGCGAGCCCGCGTCTCGAGGCCGCTGCCCTGAGACCAGCCTCAGCAGGCGATCCCGTCCCCATCGCGATCGAGGTCGTAAACATCGGTGCCGATAACAGTGACCGGGCCGGCCACGTAGGCGGGCCCGTTGCCACTTCCGCCGGCGCAGTCGACGTCGCTGGCGATCGGCACGCATCCGCCGCCGTAGTTCGGGTCACACCCCGAGGGAGCGGGTGCGGGAGCAGGAGCGGGAGCGGGACCCAGCGCGGGTGCAGGTACCGGAGCAGGTGCCGGCGCAGGTGCAGGTGCAGGCGGCGCGACCACCACAACCGGCACCGGCGTGAACGACGACGTGACCGCCGGCTCGCCCGTGCAGCTGCCGAGCACGCGCGCCATGGCATCCCTTTCAGCCTGCGTCACCCAGAGTCC
>Ga0105048_10012853_pt1 | contig 13096 bp, 8 predicted proteins | sample MAT05_FD_78382 | JGI IMG/M metagenome (GOLD analysis project Ga0105048, IMG submission 78382) | Freshwater microbial communities from Lake Fryxell liftoff mats and glacier meltwater in Antarctica - MAT-05 | ecosystem: Environmental > Aquatic > Freshwater > Ice > Liftoff microbial mat | place...
AGCCTGCACCGTGATGATCGATGGCCAGGCCGAGAAAGCCTGTGACAAGGCCCTGAAAGAACCCCAAAGTCGCCTTGCCGCTCCCGGGCTGTGGGCACACAGGCAACAGCCTCACAACCCGGCGCCAGTCTGACCGGACGGCAATACTGCTCGTTGGCGAATCGCGGCAAAGGCACGCGAGACGAGAAGAAGTTCTTCTGCGCTTTTCCGACGACTAAACGATCACCACTGCTGTTCGGAGCGCTCAGCGAATACACGCTATCAAACGGAATGTAATCCGGATACGGGAATACCGCGCAGTCGAGAGGTGCCGGAGCGACCGAACGAGCGATGAGGGAAACCGTCGGTGTAGCCTGACGTACCTTGAGGACGTTGTCTTGCGCCGTGAAATCGCAGCGGACGTGCTATCGACTGTATTCGGACTCAGTGAAACATCACGAGACCGGGCTCCGACCTTTAATACGAAGGCTATCCCTTAAGCCAGGATTGAGCACCTGGTCAACGATCACCCCAATCACTGGTTCGACAACTCTTTTAGCTTAATTAATTAGCTACTTACGTCTTACCTACAACGACGACATGGTGGCTCCCTCCGGCACTGGCGATCTGCGCCGTTGGGGCGCGCTGAGATAAGCGGGTTAGACTTACTAGCTAGTTGCAGAAACGACTCAAGTATCACCACCAGCCCGGACTGCTTCGGTTTGCGCCTGCGCGAGGTTGCCGCTGGAGCGCGACGGAACGCAGAAGCGTTTAGGGTATGAACCGCATCAGGAAAGATTTCGACCGATCCGCACCGATTCGGATTGGAGCGGCCAATCTGATACAGGAAGCCATCCTTGAAGGGCAGGTCGTGCCGGGGCAGGAGATTCCGCAACTTCCCCTCGCCAGGAGTATGGGGCTTTCGCAGAGTTCGATTCGCGAGGCTCTGCAGGAACTCGAGTACAGAGGCATGATCCGGAAGGCCGGGCGCAGCTGGAAGGTCACGCAGTTATCAGAAGATGAGATGGCCGATTTGTACCAGGTGCGCGCGCTACTTGAGCCTCACGCATGCAGACTCGCCGCGGCTCATTGGAACCATGCCGCGGGCATTGAGTTGGATGCCTGTCTGGTTCGGATGAGCAAGGCTGCAGCGCAGCAAGACTATCGCGAGCACTGGAGCGCCGACATCGATTTTCATCAGACTATCTGGCGAGTTCAACCCAACCGTTTTCTAGAGCGCCAGTTGCATATGGTCTGCATGCCGATTTTCGCCCATGGAGTTCTCCATCACACCACAATCCTGGAAAGCAGCTATCGGCGCAGCCTCCGCTGGCACGCCCTGATTGTCGAGCTGCTGCGGACACGCGATGCGGATCGCGTGGCCCGCGTGGTTAGCAGGATCATCCGGCGGTTCCATCGCCTCAACCTGGAAGACTTCCGTCTGGGCACCTAAACTCGCACGATTATCGATCAAGGGAAATGGCCCTCTGGAGCCTGTAAAAAGGGTCTCCAGGCAGGATCCGAGGAACTCATCACTTGACATAGCGGACTTTGATCGATAGACTCTCTTCCAATGCTTCGATGTCTCTGGACAGCGCTGCTTTGCGTCTCTCCGACCATGCTTCCGTTATGCATGTTCGCGGATACCGCGCCGCCGCGGTCGGGTTCGCGTGCGAACCTTGCCGATTTCGGCTTCCGTTCAACACTCGCTGCTGACGCGAATCGGCCGGGCTGGTACGTGTCGGCGGTTGAATGGGACGAGGCGCGCGACGTCCACGAAGTTCGCTATCGTTTGTCGACGCGTCCTTCGGCTGCGCTGGTTGAATATTGGGTTCACACGTGGCCGCCCAAAGAAGGTCGCGGCGGGTGGACGACAACTGACTCGCCGTATCGAGGTGAATGGCGCGCTGCCCAGGTTCAGCAGCGGACCGGGAACGGTGTTGTGATTGTGCGCTTCGGACCGTTAACGATCAACGAGAATCCCAACCTGAAGGAGCGTGCCGGTTACGCCCCTGCTTTCCGCAGAACGCTTAAGATCCGTCTTGCCATCCAATCGACTAAAGAACCTGATTTGCTGGCATTCGAAGTCTATGGACTTTCGACGTGGAATCGCCGGACGGTGCGCGTGCGCACGGGTTGTGAAGGCAAACCGGCACCGCGTCTTCGTGCGTCAGCCTACAACGGCAGACTGCTGGGGCAGGCTGCGGAAACTTCGTTCGACGTCGCCTACCTGGAGCACGAGCCGGCGACCGCGGATCGAACCGTGCTGCAGTTGGATTCGGATATTTGGTCGTTTGGCATTGCCATAGACGACCTGATCCGGCACCGAACGATGTATGTACGCGATCTCGGTGTGTTCATCACGGATGGCCAGGCAGTGTCGACGCTGGAAGATTTTCTTGCTTCCGATACGCTGCGAACCGGACAGGATGTGCACAGCCGCGTGACCGAAGAGCAGTCGATGGAAAGAGCACGCGGCGAAATTCCGATGCTCTCGCATACGGGCAATAACGGCCGGCATCCAGTGCGCTATGTCCCTCTCGGTTTTCCCGGAAATCGCGAGAAACTGGCGCTCGAATACAACGGCAACGTCTTCATCAGCAAGCACGGCGCGAAGACCTTCGACGACGAACGGGCCCGCCTGATCTGGGAAGGGGACAAGATTCGCTTCCGATTCGGCAGTGGCGCAGTACCTGATTTCCGGGAACGTCCCGCGTCGGCGCGCCAGCGCCCCTCCGACGTTGGTTTCGTCACGGAATGGACCGCCGGCGCGATTGCTTACACGCAGGAGGCGTTCGCCGGGCCGTACGAATCCGGGCTCGATCCCTGGACCAACCGCGGCGATGAACGCGCGGCTGCGTTCGTTACGCTGCGTGCCACCAATACGGGGGCAAGCGCCGTTACCGCGTACACCTGGCTGGATGTGAGTCCGGAAGAACCGCTGTCGTTGACCGGCGTGTGGCTGCATGCTCCGGCCGGTGTGCGAGCCTGGCTGAAGTCGTCAGGGGGAAGTTTGCACATGCGTGGGCTTGCGCCTGAATCGACTCATTCGGGCAAAGCCGTCGTCTGGCAAATGCCGCTGGAGCCGGGCGCATCAGCGACACTGGATTTGCGCATCCCGTTCCGCACTCCCGTCTCCTTTGACGATGCAAGCTCTTTGCAGTCGGCGGATTCCACTTTGCTTCGCGCGAGGCTTGCCGATTTCTGGAGACAGACTCTGCGGCAGGGCATGCGACTTCGCACGCCCGACGCACTGCTCAACCGTTTCTATGACGGCGTCACGCAGCACATTCTGGCTTCGGTTTACCGCGACCCTTCAACAGGCTTGTTCATGGCCCCCTGCGGTACCTATGACTACAATATGTTCCTGAACGAGACCAACATGCAGGTCCGCTTATTGGACATGCGGGGTCTGCACGACATGGCTGCGAGGTTCCTGGAACCTGCGCTTGCCATGCAGGGATCGAAGCCTTTCCCCGGAATGTTTCGCTCCACGGACGCGATCTTCCACGGAGTTCGCATAGACGAAAAGCACGACTACACGCACTCCGGTTACAACCTGAATCATGGCTGGACTCTATGGACCCTCGCTGAGCATTACTGGTTCAGCCGCGATCGCGAATGGCTGCGGGCAAAGCTGCCTAACATTCGCAAGGCCGCCCGCTGGATTGTAGAGGAGCGCGCGGCGACAACTTCACCGGGAGAGCGCGGAATGCTGCCGCCCGGTCAACTGGAAGACAACGAGGAGTGGCGGCACTGGTTCGCGGTTAATGCCTACGCATACAAAGGACTGAAGGCCGCGGCGGAAGTGATTGCCGAACTCGATCCGGAGGAAGGTGCACGCCTGCGCGAGGAATCGGCTGCCTACCGAAGCGATCTTCGCGCCGCAATCCGGCGGGCGATGGCTGCCTCGCCTGTGGTTCCACGCGGAGACGGCACGTGGATCCCATACATCCCGTCGCGTTCACGACTCCATGGACCCGATCACGGCTGGATTCGCAACATCCTCTACGGCGCTCATTCGCTGATCGACGGCGAAGTGATCGACCCATCTGAGCAGTGGGCAACGTGGATCATGCAGGATCTGGAAGACAACCGGTTCATGGCGGCCGATTCTTTCTCCGTCGCCGAGCAGGACTGGTTCAGCCGGGGCGGTATCACGCTGCAACCGAATCTGGTGAATGCGCCGTTGACCTACCTGGCGCGCAACGAGATTCCGCACGCATTGCGGGCTTTCTACAACACATTCGCCGCCAGTTATTTCGAGGATGTGAACGCCTTTGCCGAGTGGGTACCGTCCTTCGGCAGGCCGGGCGGCCCTTACTTCAAGACATCCGACGAAGCCGGATTCCTGGCATGGCTAAGAATGCTGCTGCTGCGCGAGGACGGGCACCGCCTGGAGTTGACTCGCGGCGCGCCACGCCGCTGGTTTCGGCACGGCGAAGTAATCGATGTCCGCGATGCGGCCACTTTCTTCGGAAAGGTCTCTTTCCGTATCGAATCCCGAGTGGCGGAGAACCGCATCTCCGCCACCATCGAGGTGTCTCCCGATTTTCGTGCGAAAGAGATCGTTCTGACGCTTCGCCACCCTGATAAGAAGTCACCGCGGCGCGCCCTCGCCGGCACCCGCGAACTGTCCTTTGACCGGCGTCTGGAGACAATTTCTGTCCCCGTTCAGACCGGAACCGTAAAAGTTGAGGTTGACTATGACTAGCGAGGTCTCTATGTTGCGACATTATGCGCTTTTGCTCCTCATGCTTACGCTGTTCGGCGCCAGTGCCACTGCGCAGACCAGTTTCGGCACCATCGCGGGAACCGTTACCGATTCATCCGGAGCCGCCGTTCCGGCCGCGAGCATTCGGATCACCAACACCGACACCGGTTTGTCCCGCTCAGCCACTACCAGTACATTCGGCACTTACAGCGCTCCTTCACTGGTGGCCGGCCCCTATTCCATCGCGACGGAAGCGCCTGGCTTTAAACGCCAGGTTCGAACCAACGTGCGTCTCCGGGTCAACGATACGATCCGGGTGGATGTTCAGATGCAGGTGGGCGAATTGGTGGAGACAGTGGAAGTGAACGATGAAGCGCCGCTGCTGAACACCTCGTCTTCAACCGTTGCCGGCGTTGTCACGAACGAAAAGATCGTCAACATGCCGCTCAACGGCCGGCAGTTCACGCAGCTGATTCTGCTGCTGCCCGGTACCAGCGGACGCCAGCCCTCGGCCAGCGGTCTGGACAACAACCTCAGCGGCGTGACGCCCAGCGTGAACGGTGCGCGACCGCAGAATAACAATTTCACCCTTGATGGCGTGGAGAACAACGAATCGTTCTTCAACAGCTTCGCGATCTCACCATCCGTGGACGCGATTGAGGAGTTTAAGCTTCAGTCGCACATCAGCTCCGCTGAGTTCGGCAAAGCGGCGGGAGCCAACATAAACGTGCAGTTCCGCTCAGGAACAAATCGGTTGCACGGCGTCGTCTATGAGTATCTGCGCAATGCGAAGCTCGACGCGCGGAATCCGTTTGTTCCCACGCGCGGCCAGTTCCAGCAGAATCAGTTTGGCGGAACCGCCGGGGGGCCGGTGTATATCCCCAAACTCTACGACGGCCGCAACCGCACCTTCTTTTTTTATGCGGCGGAAGCCTTCCGCCAGGTACGCGGCCTGACGCCGCCCACGTCCTTCATTCCCACGCCGCAGCAGCTTTCCGGCGACCTGTCCGGCGGCCCGCAGGTTTTCGATCCGTTTTCGACCCGCACCGGACCGAACGGCACCCCCGTCCGGACTCCCTACGTCGGCAATCGTATCCCGGCAGCTCAGATCAACAGAGGGGCAACCGTTATCGCCGAGCAGTTCTATCCGGCTCCCAACCTGACGGGCGTACCCGGACGCAACCTGATCAACCAGAAAAACCAGGTGCAGAACGACGATCAGTGGAACATTAAACTTGACCATCGCTGGAGCGACAGCAACACGATGTTCTTTCGCTATTCGGCAAATGATCGAAATCGAATTAATCCTACCTCGCTGCCTAAGATTGACACCACGCTGTTCAACCGCAACCACAACATGGTCCTGAGCGACACACTCGTACTGAGCCCGACGATGGTCATCGACCTGAAAGTCGCGCTCAACCGCACCTACGTGGGCAATAACAACACCGCACTGGATCCTGCCACGCTCTACCAGCAGACCGGTATCCAGGGCTTTGCAGTGCAGAGCGAAGAATTTCCCATGTTCCCGATCATCGGCATCGCAGGCTTCGCCAGCATTTCCCAGGACACAACTGTTTTCGGGCCCTTCAATAACTTCCAATACCTCGGTACCGTGACGAAGATTCAAGGACGCAATACGTTCAAGGCAGGCTTCGATCTGCGGCGTCAGCAGCTTTTCACAGGCAGCTATCGCGCCGGCAACGTCGGTTTTGACGCCATCCCCTCCGCCGATCCCCAGAGCCGCTCCAACACCGGTCAGCCTCTGGCAAGCTTCCTGCTCGGCCTGCCATCGACGGCGTCTCGTGCTGTGGGCGACACCAACGTCCGCATGCGCGGAAGCAACTTCCACTTCTTCCTGCAGGAAGACATCCGGGTGAATTCCCGCCTCTCGCTGAACTTCGGCCTGCGCTACGAATACAACCAGCTGCCCTACGATAAGGATGGCCGCCAGAGCGCTTTCGACCTTCGCAACGGCAACATCCTGTTTGCTTCCAGAAATCCGATTACGGGCGAACCGGCAAACGTGCGCCGCAACCTCACAGACCCGGATTGGAACAACTTCGCGCCTCGCTTTGGCTTCGCCTGGACCGTCAATTCCAGGACAACAATCCGCGGCGGATACGGTCTGTTCTATAACGCCAACTTCATGCAGGAGCAACAGGGCGGCCGCGGGCAATGGCCGTTTGCGCTGAATCAGAATGAGACCAACCTGAACCTCGATTTCCCCATCCAGCCCCTGCAGAACATATTCCAGCGCGACCCCGCGTCCACAATCGGCTTCGGCGGAACGCGAGCCATCGCGGGACGCACCGCGTACTCGCAACAATGGAATTTCAGCTTGCAGCGTCAATTCGGTAGAAACCTGGTGGTGGAGGGCTCTTATGTCGCGGGAAAGGGTAACAAGCTCTACACGAACTGGCGAGGAAACGCGGCGCCTCCGGGACCGGGCGCCGTCAATCCCCGCCGGCCCTTCCCGCAGTTCGGAACCATTTCCGAACAGAATCCCCGCGGCAATTCGACTTACCACTCCATGCAGTGGCGGGCGGATCGCCGCTTCGTGCGAGGCTTCTCGATGCTGGCGTCGTACACATGGGGCAAATCCATCGATGACTCTTCGACACTGATTACATTGAGCCAGCACAATCCGTTCAACTTACAACTGGAGAAGGGACTTTCCGAGTACGACGTACGGCACAACCTGGTGATCACCTACGTTTACGAACTGCCATTCGGTCAGGGCAAGCAATTTCTGACGGGAATGAACGGTTTCGGACGCGCAGTACTGGCGGGTTGGCAGGTAAACGGAATCACAAGCTTCCGTTCCGGTCTTCCGATACGCATCGTCATTCCGGCGGACACCGCGAACACAGGCGTTAGCGGCGGGCAGCGGCCCAATCTTATCGGCGTCCCGCAACTGGACTCCGGCTCCAGAACAACTGAACGTTGGTTCGATACGTCAGCGTTCGCGATACCCGCGGCGTTTACATTCGGCAATCTTGGACGGCACCCGTTCAGCGGCCCAGGCACTGTGAATTGGGATTTTGGCGCGTACAAGACCTTTCCGATCCGCGAACGCGTGGCGATTCAATTCCGGGCTGAGCTGTTCAACATCTTCAACCGGACGAATCTGTCAAATCCCGGCGGCACCGTCAGCACGGCGCCATTCGGACGCATCAGCAGCACCAGCACGGATGCGCGAGACGTACAGCTTGCACTGAGGTTCCAGTTCTGACGCGACTGATTCCTATCCTGTTGTGGGCAGCGGTGATCGCCGCCGCCCAAATCCCAGTCTCACTCGTGGTGGAGGAGACTGCCGGCATCAGGCGGCGGGGCGTAGTCGTAAGCCAGGGTGTACCGGTCGCACCCCTCTCACCGGGCGCGATCCGGAGTCTCCGGCTGCAATCGCCGTCAGGGTCGACAGTGCCGGCGATCATCGAGGCGGATGGCCAGACGCCCGATGGCCGGGTCCGCTGGCTGCGCGTTCAGGCGCGGCTTGACCTGAATGCGAATCAACGCCTGCCGCTGCGGATCGTTCAAGGCAATGGGTTCCCCTTAACGCCTTTGCATGTGATTCGCGAAGACAAAACCATCCTGATCTCCGGCGCGGGTTTCCGTGCACGCTTCGACGGGCGGTCGAACGTGCGTCTAACATTCGGCGATCAGCCGGTGCTTGACGGACCAGTCGCGGTTCAGTTGTATCCCGATGCTCGCAGTCTGATCAACGCGGGAGGCAAGACCACGGTGCTCGCGCCGTTTGAACCCGCGGGAATTGAGCTGATTCAGCAATCTCCGTATCGCGCAACCGTTGTGCTGCGGGGCCGTTGTCCCAAACAAAAGCCCTACAACTCACGCCCCGGCGACAACGATCCGAAGCTCGGTTTCGACGTGGAAGTCCGATTTCATTTCTCCGCGCTATCCGACATAATCGACTTCGACTGGCGGGCCGTGAATCAGACCGGCTACAAAGCATGGCTTGAACGCTATGTGCTCCTTCTGCCAGTCCCCAGGGACAGCGTAATAATGGCCAGCGAACGCATGGAGGGGGCGCCATCCAGATGGCTTCAGTTTCGTGGCTTCGGCGTTACGGCGCCATTTGCACAGGACCTGGGCGAAGGCGGCGGCATGCACCTCGCAGCAGGCATCCTCGCCCATGGCGGTCTGAGGATGCCGCAGGATGGCGTGATCGGCGGCGCGGTCCCGAGCGTTCACCGGCTCTTTCACGACGGCATGACTCGCACCTTCTCAGGGAAGCTCTGCCCCGGTGAATGCGCAGCACAGTCAGTGGATGTTCCCCATGTCGTTCTTCCGCCGGAATACTACAGTCGCCTTGGTCTGTTGCCCGAAGCTGGCGACCCACCGAACACGGGGGAGTTCGCCACAGCCATCGCTCGCTCCGCACAGTGGCTGCTTGACAAGCAATGGCGGGGCACCTTGTGGTGGGGAGAATGGTGGCGTGAGTGGGATGTCACCCGAGGACAAGGCGCCGAAGAAGCGAGCAACAGCCAGAGCCTTCTCGCGCCGCTTTACCACTACTTCCGCACAGGAGACCGCCGCTTCCTGGACGCTTCCGAGCGCGCCGCATGGTTCGTCTATGATGTCCAGCAGACGCGCCGCAAAGCCGGCTTCGGTCCCATGCTGCATACGCGGAGACACCTCCTCGATGAGTTGGACTGGATTCATCCGCGTTATCAGCGCGTCGCCGGACCGCTGCTGGCTTCGCATCTGCTGCTGGCGAACCGCGAGCGCGGCGATATCATCGCTACCATCCGCAACTTCACCGTGAACATCCAGTCTGACGACGGCACGCCGTACAACTGGAATGACAAGGCGAATCGCCGTGATGACACTGAAACGGGTGTCGATACGGCCAATATGATCGAGGCCTTGACCGCGGCGTGGCGAGAGACAGGCGATTCCTTCTTTCTTGATCGCGCTCGGGGCTATGCCCGCTGGACGGTAAAGAAGTGGAAGACCCGCACGGACGACAAGTTCTGGAACTGGAACCTGACCCGCTACGTGCTCACCGGGATGCTCGCCATCTGCCGCGCAGCTGAGGAACATCCCGGCGCTATTCCAGAGCGCGACAGCTTTCGCCAGACCGCCATCGAAATCGGCCGGCACACCATCACGCATCCCGAACTCGCCACAGTGGAAGGGACCATCGCCGGCGGCGAACTGCATTACGTGTTCTACCACGCGTGGCTGGGCTCTGAAGTCAGCCGTCTTGCCGGGGATGACTCACTGCTGAAGCCACTGCTGGAAAAAGTTCGCGAGCAAATGGCGCGGCAAGCCCTGGATGGGAGTTTCCCAATGGAAATGGGCAGCCTGTGGAGCCAGTATCCGCATACTGTAATCAGTTACTATGACCCGAAATCAGTTGTCGCTTATATCCCGGTTCTTTCCGCCCGTCTTGCGGCTTTGTCTGCCAGGTAGCCTGACTCTTGTCTCGCTTTGCGCGCAGGATATTGTCAGCGGACGCATCATGGAGCGCGATGGCTTCGCCCGATCCGGCGTCGTTCTCGAGCAGGGGATTCCCATTCCGCCAATGCCGGTGGAAGACGTTCAGCGACTGACTCTGGCCCGCAAAGACGGTACGCCCATGCCGGCCTGCGTTGTGCCCGAAGGCATCAATGAACACGGCAAGGTGAGTTGGCTGCGCGTGGCGGCGCGAACGGATCTGCCGGCACACGGTGCCGTCGATGTGGTGCTGCGCCGGGGCGAGGCGCGTGCGCCGGGTCTTAACGTGCAGGAGTCCGCCGAAGGTGTAACCGTCGAATCGCGCGACTACTCGCTGAAGATCCGCAATCCAGGCGCAATCGAGTTGTCGCATAAAGGTCAACCGTTGCTGTCCGGTAACTGGGCCGTCCGCCTGGTCGGTGACGCCCGCTCCGTTCTGTGGGGCGCGTATTTCCGCGACTTCATTCCGCAGGCGTGACGGTGGAAGACAAGAGTCCGCACCACGCCACCATTCTGCTGCGAGCCGTCTACACAAAGAACCAGCGCAAGGCCACGTCAACGATTGAAGATGGCCGCCGCTTCGATTGCGAACTGCGTTTGCATGTCAGCAGCCTGTCTCCGTCCATCCGCTTCGCCTGGCGGATCACCAACCTGACCGGCGTCAAAATGTGGCTCGAACAGTATGCCCTCGATCTTCCACTCGCGACGTCCGCGACCCGGCTGCCGGATTCGACGGACAAGACTCTGCGCATGCGTCTCGGAAATAACTCGCTCCTGGCGGTGAACGCGGACTTCATTGACGATCTGGGGACAGGCGCAGGCATGCGCATCGAGAAGGGGAATCGTTTCTTACATGGCGGTCTTGCGATGCCCCCCGACGGAGGCGTCAATTCGGGCAAGGTGCCGGATATTCACCGTCTCTGGTATCACGGGATGTCGCGCACCTTCGAGGGTGCCATCGTCATGTCCGGCGATCCGGCCAGCGTTCTGCATCCCGTGGATCTGGTGCTGCCGGGGCAATATTACAGCGACACGAAGGCGCTGCCCGAAGCAGGCGACCCGGTAACGTTCGGCGAGTTCGAGCAGCCCATTCAAAAGGCCGCGGAATGGCTGCTACGTACCCAATGGCGAGGCACTCTGTGGTGGGGGGAGTGGTATCGGGAATGGGACGAAACCCGCAACATGGGCGTGGAGGAGGCCAGCAACGGTCACAGCGCTCTCGCTCCGCTCTATCACTACTGGCGCACCGCCGATCATCGCTTCCTGGCCTGCGCCCGGCGTTCGTTCTTCTACACCATTGACGTGCAGCTTTCAAAGTCAACCGATGCGCAGGGCCGCATGTTTCACACTCGACGACACCTGTTCGATGAACTCGACTGGATCCACGCCCGCTACCAGCGAGCTACTGGCAGCCTGATCGCCAGCCACGTCTTTCTCCACTCTTCCGCGCGAAAAGAAGTGATCCGCACGGTTCGCGACTTCTACGATCACATGTTCGTGAACGGTGTTCCGTACGATTGGAACACGCGCGCCAACAAGCGCTCCGATAGCGAAGTGGGCGTGGACACATCGAATTTCATGGAAGCCCTCGCCATGTGTTACCGCGAGTCCGGCGACCGCCGATTCCTCGACGACGCGCTCGCGATGAGCCGATTCACGGCTGCCCGGTTCAAGGAGCGAGGAAAGCGCCGTAACGATGACTGGAACTGGAACCTCACCAACTATGTATTACGCGGTTTGGTGACGCTCTATGAGACCAGCGGCGACCCGGAAGTCCGCGATCTGGCGGCGAGCATTGCCCGCATCACGCTGGACAATTCGTCGACCAACGGCATGGAACTCAAGGATGGCATCGGCGGCGGCGAACTGCATTTCGTCTTCTATCACGCCTGGATCTCGACGCGAATAGCGAAGTTTGCCCCGGATGGACGCGAGTTGATAGCGAAACTGCTGCCAATCGTCCGCCGTGAAGTCGCACGGCAGCGCCGTGACGGACTTTTCACGCTCGACCGTGGCACGGAGTCCGGCGCCCCGACGCGATGGATCAGCTACTACGAAGCCAAGTCGCTGGTGGGATATGTCCCGGTACTCGCAGCCCACCTTCGTTCTGAGCGGTAGCATGCGTGACAGGGGGTCACGTCGCCTGAGCCCGGAACTGCGGATACCACCTCCGAAAGACGCCTTCGAGTTCGTCATTCAGGACCCTGGTCCGAGTCTGTAACTGCCGTGGTCCTGCTTTCCACCGTCAATGTCCGGGCGAAGAACCTCAACTCCCGCTGCGGATCCGACAGCCACTCCTTCTTCGCGATCATCACATCAGGAGAAACGAAGCGACCTCGGCTGCCGGGAAGTACCGGGTATTGAACCATTCCAGCCCAGTTAGATTTTCGCGGGTCAACACGTGAAGCAGCAGGCCGATACCGAAGAAGATGATCTTTTTCAGCAAATCGGCCGCCTGCAAGTGGAACTGGACTGCTTCAGAAAAGAGCCTGCCTGGGCGGTTGAAGCCGCGCTCCATCGGCGCGAGACGCCTGAACAGGGTTTGGCAGCAAGAACTCGTTTTCCGCCCCCGCCCAGAGTGGCGAGTCACCGAGCCGGAAAATATTCCTAACCCCCTAACCCTCAACCACTTACCCCACCTTCCGTCTCACCCCCACCCCCCGGTTTTTCCAGCCTCGCATGCTAAGCTCACCAGCGAGCGGGCAAAGTCCCGTCATTAGTGAGAAAGGAAGCACCCAATGTCCAAAAAGCACACCCGCAACGCGAAAAGATCCGACGCCCAGATCGCCGCCTCCCGGATCAACGGAGCCCTCTCCAAAGGCCCCGTCACCCCCGAAGGCAAAGCCATAGTCGCCCGCAACGCCATCACTCACGGAGCCCACGCCGCCAACCCCGTCCTCCAGGGAGAAAGCCAGCAGGACTTCGACACCCTGCTCGACAGCC
>Ga0105048_10012854_pt1 | contig 13096 bp, 13 predicted proteins | sample MAT05_FD_78382 | JGI IMG/M metagenome (GOLD analysis project Ga0105048, IMG submission 78382) | Freshwater microbial communities from Lake Fryxell liftoff mats and glacier meltwater in Antarctica - MAT-05 | ecosystem: Environmental > Aquatic > Freshwater > Ice > Liftoff microbial mat | place...
AACTCGGCAGCCGCGATCACGAGATTTTTGCAGTGCTGTTTTTAGACGCCAACCACCGCCTGATCGTGCTGGAAGAAATGTTCAGGGGCACGCTGACGCAGACCAGTGTTTACCCACGTGAAGTGGTGATCCGGGCCTTGGCCCTGAACGCTGCCAGTGTGGTGTTGGCTCACAACCACCCCAGCGGTAACGCCCAGGCCTCACGCGCTGACGAAGCTCTCACCCAAACGCTGAAAGCCGCGCTGGCGTTGGTCGATGTGCGGGTGCTGGACCATTTCATCGTGACGGCGACACAGGCCGTGTCGATGGCTGAGCTGGGGTTGATTTAAAGATGAGAGCGTCACCCAAAGATTTGAAAGTCAAGGACTTGAAGGGCTTGAAATCCGTCAAAGCCGAAATGGAAGCCCGCGTCAAACTGGCCAAAGACCTGGAGGCCTCCCACAAAGCTGCGCTGGCCAAAGCCAGGGCTGAAGAAGAATTCTTTGCCCTGGCCGTCGGCCCCATCAAACCGCTGCCGCCCAAGCACCGCCCTGGTCACCGCGCCAGCCTGCCATTGGTACAAGCCGCACCTGTGGCCGTGCAACACCAGCTGGACGAAATGGCCGTGATGCGCGAAGCCCTGTCCGACGAGTTTGATGCAGAAACGCTGCTGGACACCGACGACGCGCTGAGCTACCGGCGCGCCGGCATTGGCACAGACGTGACCCGCAAGCTGCGCAAGGGCGGCTGGAGCATCCAGGGCCAGGTGGACCTGCACGGCCTGCGCCGCGAGGATGCACGCGAAGCGCTGGTTGACTTCATCAAAGACGCCGCCCGCATGGGCTGGCGCTGCGTGCGCGTGGTGCACGGCAAGGGCTTGGGCTCGCCCGGCAAAACACCTGTACTCAAGGGCAAAGTGCAAAGCTGGCTGATTCAAAAGCAGGAAGTGCTGGCCTTTGTTCAAGCCCGGCCTGCGCATGGCGGCGCTGGAGCGCTGGTGGTGCTGCTGGCGCAGAGTTAAAGCTGCTATTAATTCAGGAGCTACTTGCGCCCGAATTTATTGGGCTACAGGCCATTTTAACCTCTAAAAACAGGTTGAAATCGTGTTTCAAGCGGGTTTGGTGGCTTACAGATGGTTTTGTCGGCTTTCATGCAGTTTTCAGCGCTTTTTAACCGTATCAAACAGGCATTTATCCCAATAAATACGGGCGCAAGCAGCTATTTAATTTATAGCATCTATCTTGACGTTGCGGCTGTATTCTGAAAATATTCACAAAAAACAACTAGATCTCCTCTATTTAGAGGATGTCAAATTTACGCTGCTGCGTTAAATTTGTCCCTCCTTACATCACTAGGCGCGGCCTCATGCCAATGTTTTTGAGCACTCATTTCTCGCTGGATGAATTGGTCATCAGCCAGGAAGCTGTACGCAAACAAATTGACAACACGCCATCAAATGCCATTGTTCGCAACTTGCGTCGGCTATGCAGTGTGCTGGAAGAAATTCGTACCTTGGCGGGCAACAGTCCATTGCTGGTGAGCAGCGGCTACCGTTGCCCTGCACTCAACCTGGCTGTTGGAGGATCAAGCAACAGTATGCACATGCAAGGGCTCGCGGTCGACTTTACCTCTCCAAAATTTGGCACGGTGCTCCAGCTAGCCCGAAAAATTGCAGCGTCAGACATTGCCTATGACCAAGTGATTTATGAGTATGGTCGTTGGGTACATGTCGGTTTGGGCTTGAACGAGGCCGTTCCACTTCGCCAAAAACTTTCTATTAATTCCGCTCAAGCCGGTTACGTCAACGGACTGATCAGTTAGTCGACCCGCACGAGAATTATTTTTATCCTTCAGGAGCCAAAAAATGCTAAAGCTGTTTGTTTTTTCCCTTGTATCACTTGTTGTTACAGGCTGCGCAATTTCACCCAAAATGGGACCCCAAATTGATCCCGTATTCATACATAAAGCCTACGAATCGTCTGCACCGAATCAAACTACGTCAACCCTCTCATCCCCAGTTACGACCGCAGTGCAGGCGGAGCAAGTTCCGATTGTGGAATATTACGCAGCACTAACCGCTGCACGGGCTACACCCAATGACGCCGCTATTGACAAATACGTTGATACCGGAATAACACTGGTGAATTCATATTGCTTGCGGTGGTTTCAACATTTGAGCGAGCAGGATATCAAAAAGTCTTTTGCAGATTCAAATATTAATGTGATTCGTGCGCTTGGCACCGCCCTGCTCGGGTTGGGAAAAGCCAACAGCTTATTTGTCACGGGCTACGGCGCGAGTAACACGGCGTATGAAGGCTTATCAAAAAGCTATGGTGACGCATTTTTGCTGGCGCCTAATTCCAGAAAAGTTAAAGCGCAAATTTTGAGTTTGCTAGACGCAAGAACTGTTGAGCTTACAGGAGACAATAGGCCAAAAACATTTGCTGAAGCCTATAGAAAATTGGAGCGTTTTGCTGATTTATGTACGCACGCTACAGCCAAAGAAGTGGTTAACAACGCCCTCGACCAAGCAGATGCCACAGCCAATTCAGCTGGAAAAATAACCCTCACGGCAAACGCCTCTGGACTTGCTGCTGCATCATTACAAGCAGCCTTAACCGCAATAAAAGCGACCGCGGAAAAAGACGTTGCTGTGGCGTCTAATAAATCTACTCAAGACGCCCTGAAATTTTTGCAAGACAAGACCAAACTCGAACTGGAAAAGCAAAAGCTACAGATTGACTTTGAAGCGCTAGGTAAAAAACAAGTGGCGACAGCCACCGAGCTGACTAAAACACTATGTGCATTGGCACAAGCCAAAAAATCGCCACCAGAGTCAGATGAAAGCTGCAATCGCTAGATAACTACGGCTACGTTTATTGATTTGTTGTGGTGTAGTTCGCAGAAGCACTATTAGACATCACTCAAACCCGAACTATAGAGCGGTCTAACGAACCTTGACACCTGGTCGCAGCCAAATTTCATTCGCTGCACTTTCTTGAAAGATGGACACTTCTTGGATAAGACGCTGAAAAAACCATCTGGCCCAAGACTGACTTGTACCAGTATCCAAAATAGGGAAGAAAGTATTTTTAGCTGGAACAAAGTATCCAATTGAAGCATTGATATCTATATAAAGATGTGCCTTTGCGTCCTTGGAAAAATCACGGAATATTTGCTCAATGCAGTTCAGCTCGTATCTTATGTCGCTACTTAGTCTGACTGCCCGAGTTGACGATCTGTCGGTAGCCATACCCATTCCAGGCCCCAAATAGACCTTGTTATGAATGGTCAGCATCGGCGTACCACCCGCTTGTCGGAGTGAATGAATCTCAGAAGAGTTGAAGTCATCGTCTTTCGCTGGTGGCATCAAGCCCTTCAATTCAAATCTTTCCAAAACGTCTGGCCATTCGCTACAAAGCGTTTCTAATATTTTTTTGTCGGCCCAAGCTACTCCACCATCTGTTTTTTTATGGGCCAACACGTCAATCAAGTACGCATCTGTATTCGTCAAATATGCAAACAACACCCGATCACTGCGCAAAACCTTCTTACCCTTTGCCTCCAGGTCTGGCCCAAGGTGAAAGTGGTGAATCCCCCAATCGGAAAACATCCAGTCGGGTTGCCAGCGTCGCTTTCCTTTGGCCAGTCCGCTTTTAGGAACTTCTTTATGACGCTGACGCAGAGTACTGGTCGCAGTACCAAGGAACGGCAGTAAATCACCACCTGCTTGCATACAACTTGTGATGTGGTCGAGACCCTGAATTTCTAAGGGCAGAAGAATCTTGTTCCGCAGCGCCCAAGAGCGATGGACTCGGCGGGGACGGCGGTCAGGTCGGCGTAGCAGCCATTCAACCAAATCTATCAGCATCAGATCTGCCCTAGCTGGTGGATGCGCACCTATCATTTTGTAAACGCTGCGCAGCATCAAAGGTAAATCAGTTGCCCAATAGCTGACTTGCGAATCAGCTTTCAACTTACCCTGCATCTGGTAATCGCACTATGAGCGTCAGTGATGCCAGCGGCGATACACTGAACCCATGCTTTACGTAAAAAGCTGTGGCAGGCGTATCAATAGCATGCACCAGCAAAGCCCGCACACCGACTTCTTTAGCGACCCGCATTGCGCGCTGTACAGCATCTTTTAGCAGCGCCTTACCTAGCCCCTGAGCTTGGCAGCGTTGGTCTATCGCCAGTCTTGCCAATACAAGCACGGGAATCGGGTCCGGCATATTTCGCTTGACGTTGCCTGTCGCCTGATTGTCAGCTACAGCCCCAGCAGAAAGGGCGTAGTACGCGACCACAACGTTGGCCTGCAGCACCACATAGCAGCGTGTGGCACCGCCTAAATGGCTAGCCAGTGCGCGGCGCTTCAACCAGTCGTTTAACAGCGAATTACCGCAGTCAAAACTGCTGATGTCATGACTGTTTTGAATCGGCTCGGGGGCCTGCGTGATCAGCACGTTTTATGCAGCAGCTGTGCGCTTATCTTGCTTGGCGATCTTGGCAACGGCTTTTTTGGGGAAAGCACTGCCCTTCAAAGCAGTTTTTGCGTCCCACGGGCTGGTAGCGGCCAACAGCGCATCCAATGCAGGGTTAGTTTGCAAAGGCGCATCACACAAGGCTGAAAAGCTGGCAAAGGCTTTAGCGTTGAGCGTGAAAAAGGTTTGATCCAACAAGACGTTTTGTGCTTTTTCACAGGCTGCCTCCAGCATGAAGTCTGACCTGTTGCGTCCGAGCTGACTGGCAGCCTGATCAATCAGGTCGCGTTGACGTGCCTGGGCGCGAAGGTTGATGGCGATGTCTCTCATGGGGATGCCTTCAATGATTCAAGTTTTAAAAGTTAAATTGTATATTGATTGTGTAGACATTGAATATTGACCTCTGAACTCAAAGGCAGTGCGCAAAGCTGGCTGATTCAAAAACAGGAAGTGCTGGCCTTTGTACAGGCCCGGCCCGCACATGGTGGCGCTGGGGCGCTGGTGGTGCTGCTAGCGCCGGGGTGATGGACATGGGATAGCTGCTGCTTTCTGGTGCCATATGGCCTGGTTTGGTGCCGCGGCTCGACAAACGTGGCCGCCTGGGGTTCAATGTCCTGCTATGACTCAAACCCTGCACACCGTCTGCGACAAGGCCATCGCCCAGGCGGTACCCCAGCATGCCGCTGACGCAGCCGTCACGCCCAAAGCCAACTGGGTGCTGGCTACCTGCATCTTTGCATCCAGCCTGGCGTTTATTGACGGCTCGGTGGTCAATGTGGGGCTGCCCGCCATCGGTCAAAGCCTGTCGGCCAGCGGGGCGGGTCTGTCGTGGGTGGTGAATGGCTACGCACTGCCTTTGTGCGCGCTGCTGTTGATCGGCGGTGCGCTGGGCGATGTGTATGGGCGCAGGCGCTTGCTGATGCTGGGCATAGCCGTCTTTTCGTTGGCCTCGATGGTGTGCGCCGCAGCGCCATCGTTGAGCTGGCTGGTGGCGGGCCGGGTGTTGCAAGGCCTGGGCGCAGCCATGCTTATGCCGAATAGTCTGGCGATTTTGGGGGCCAGCTTTTCAGGAGAAGCGCGGGGCCGCGCCGTGGGTACGTGGGCGGCCGCAGGCGCTGCGGCGGGGGCAGTCGGGCCGCTACTGGGCGGCTGGTTGATCGACTTGGTAGGCTGGCGCGCTATTTTCTTCATCAACCTGCCGATTGGCGTGGCTGCGTTGGCAATGGCTGCCCGCTATGTGCCTGACACCCGCGCCGACAGCCACCCCAGGCTCGACTTGCGCGGCGCCTTGCTGGCCGCTGGTGGGCTGACAGCCGTGACCTGGGGGTTGACTGCGGCCTCATCTGCATCAGGTTTTCAGACGGTGGTAGCCGCAGCACTGGGCGCAGGTGTGGGGCTGCTGGCGCTGTTTGTCTGGGCCGAAAAACAGCGCGGTGATGACGCAATGATGCCGCTTGCCTTGTTCAGCTCCGCCCCCTTTATTGGCTTGAGCCTGCTCACCCTGCTTTTGTACGGCGCACTGGGCGGCTTGCTGGTGCTGGTGCCGTATGTGTTGATTCAGGCCAGCGGCTATTCGGCAACCCAGGCCGGCGCTGCCCTGCTGCCGCTGCCGCTGGTGATTGCGCTGATGTCATCGTGGATGGGTCGGCTAGCCGAGCGCAGCGGGCCGCGTCTGTTGCTGTCGGTTGGGCCACTGATCGTGGCTGCAGGTTGCCTGCTTGCCACGCGCATCGGTGGGCCAGGCAGCTACTGGCTGACCACCTTGCCCGCTATCGCCTTGATCGCCATTGGCATGGCCTTCGCCGTGGCCCCTCTTACCAGCGCAGTGCTGGCATCGGTGTCAGCCCAGCACACGGGTGTGGCATCAGGCCTGAACAGCGCACTGGCCCGCCTGGGCGGGCTGATTGCTATTGCATCCATGAGTGCCGTGCTGGCAGCACAAGGGGCGGAATTGCTGGCGCTGTACCGGACTGCGGCCTGGTTTGCGGCAGGGGCAGCTGTGGCGGCGGGTGTGAGCGCCTGGCTTTTGTTAAAAGTTGCACCAGGGCCCGTGAAGCCTGCCAGGTGAACGGACGGCGACTGTCCACCTTATCCCAGCCAGATTGCAGCAGCGCCAGGGTGTCGCTGGCGAAGTCGGCAAGCTGGCTGATTCAAAAACAGGAAGTGCTGGCCTTTGTATAAACCCGGCCCGCGCATGGCAGCGCGAGAGCGCTGGTGGTACTGCTGGCAGAGTTCAGATTACTATTAATTGAGGAGCTGCTTACGCCCGTATTTATTGGGTTTCAGGCACTTTTTATACTTAAAAACGCCTGAAAACCCGGTTTTCAGGTTTTTTTTGAGGCGAATTGACGGCTAACAAGTCATTTTTGGTGGTTTTCCGCGTCATTTTACCTGCCGAAAACGTCTTTAGTCGAATAATTACGGGCGCGAGCAGCTCTCGATTTAGGAGCATCCAGCTCACTCCCCTTTGTTACGCATCCAGTCCGCAGTTTGAAAGAACGAGGTGTTCAGGCGGACGCGTAGCGCTTCGTCAACACCCGTCTCCACCATCGCCTGATCCATGCAGGCCAGCCATTGGTCACGCTCTTTGATGCCGATCGGGCCGCCGCCGGTTTGCTGGGGCATGTGCCGCATTCTGAGCATGGGGTGACCAAACTTTTCGGTGTAATACTGGGGCCCGCCCAGCCAGCCGCACAAGAACCAAAACGTTTTTTCTCTAGCGTTATCCAGTGGCCCGGCATGAGCCGTTCGCAAGGCGCTGTAGCTCGCGTCCAGATCCATCAGGTCATAAAAACGCTCGACCAGCACTTTGACATTCGCTTCGCCGCCCATCCATTCGAAGGGCGTGTCGAATTTCGGTTTTTCCTGAATTTGCACAGGCAAACTATTGCGCCTTGCGCAGCGTTTCCACCACCGGCGTATTCAGCACCGACCGCAAGCCCCACCAGCCCGCCGCCAGAGCCAGCGCAGCGCCCGCCAAACTACCGAACAGCGGCACGGTCCACGAGCCTGTCCATGCAAAGTCAAACACGTATCGGGCCAGGCCCCAGCCCACTGCCAGCGCCACAACCGATGCCAAAAACCCGGCCAGCAAGCCAACGCCCGCCAGCTCGGCGCGCTGCACTTGCCTGAGCAGGCTGGCTCGCGCGCCTACCGCGCGCATGATGGCGAATTCTTTGGCGCGCTCTTCCCGGGTCGCAGTGATCGCCGCAAAAAGCACCACCAGCCCGGCGGCCAGCGTGAAGCCGAATAAAAACTCTACTGCGCGAATCACCTGGTCCAGGACGCGCTGGACCTGGGCCAGCGTGCTGGTGGTGTCGATGTTGGTGATGTTGGGGAAGGCTTTGACCAGCGTGTTGTCGAAGCTTTGAGCACCATTGGCTGCGGCGGGCGGTGCCTTGAAGGCGCTGATGTACGACACTGGCACATCCACCACATTGGCCACCGGGAACATCACAAAAAAGTTGACCCTCATCGAGCCCCAGTCGACCTTGCGCAGGCTGGTGATTTTTGCGCTGCTGACTTGCCCGCCAATGTCAAAGCTTAAGGTGTCGCCGAGTTTCAAGCCCAGCGTTTTGGCAATGCCTTCTTCAACGCTGATGGCACCTTTTTCTTCCACCGTCCATTGCCCCGCCACCGTTTTGTTGTGTGCAGGCTGCTGGGCGGCATTAGACAGATTGAACTCGCGGTCAACCAGGCGCTTGGCACGGTCCTCCGTGAAATCATCCGGCGTAACCGGCTTGCTGTTCACGGCAACCAACCGGCCGCGAATCATCGGGTACCAGTCGTATCTGGTCACGCCGCCATCCGCCAGCGCTTTTTTAAACGCGTCGCCCTGCTCTGGCTGCACATTGATGATGAAGCGGTTCGGCGCATCAGGCGGGGTGGCTTTGCGCCAGCTGTCGACCAGGTCAGTGCGCAAAAGCACCAGCAACATCAACGCCAGCAGGCCCACCGCCAGTGCGCTGGTTTGCACCACGGCATAGGCAGGGCGGGCCGATAGCTGGCGCGTGGCCAACACCAGCCAGCGCGGTGCGACATCTTCGTTCACGCTGGCTCTTAAAATTTTCACTGCCGCGTAGCTGGCAGCCGCAAACAGCAGCACTGCGCCGGCAAAGCCGCCGACTGCAATCAAGCCTAATTTCAGGTCACTGCTGGCCGCCACCAGCAGTGCCGCAAAGCCCAGCATGCCCACGCCCAGCACCAGTATCGATGCCGGTTTTAAATTGCCCACATCACGGCGAATAACCCGCAGCGGCGGCACCGATGCCAGCTGCAACACAGGTGGCAAACCAAAAGCCAGCAGTAACGTTAATCCCATACCCATGCCAAATAGCACCGGCCATAGCGTGGCCGCTGGCAATGCAGTTTCAACCAGCCCAGCCAGTAACAGCACAAAGCCGTAATGCACAGCAAAACCAATCGCCACGCCCAGCGCGCTGGCAAACAAACCGGCCAGCACAAACTCAAACGCATAAGCTGCAGCAATGGTGCGTTGCGGTTGGCCGAGCACGCGCAACATGGCGCAATCGTCCAGATGCTTGGCCGCAAAACCGCGTGCCACAATCGCCACCGCCACCGCACTGAGCAACGCGGCGAGCAGCGCAACCAGGTTTAAAAACTTTTCGGCCCGATCCAGGGTTTGGCGCATTTCAGGGCTGCCGGACTCCAGCGATTCGAGCCGCACGCCGCGAATCCCTGATTGCTCAGACGGTTTTTTTATCTCTGCATTGACCCACGTGACGTATTCCGCCACGACTTTGTCGTCCCCGGCCACGGCAAAGCGGTAGTTGGTGCGGCTGGCGGGTTGAATCAATCCGGTTGCCGCCACGTCAGCCTGATTGATCATGGCGCGTGGTGAAAAGTTGATAAAGCCCGCACCCCGGTCCGGCTCTTGCGTGATGATGCGGGTGACTTTAAAGCTGGCGTCACCCATCAGCAATGTCTGGCCGATTTTTAGGCCCAGCGCATCCAGCAGCGATGCGTCAACCCAGGCCGTGCCGGGCGCCGGGATGTCCCTTGTTTTCTGTGCCTGTCCGTCAAGCGTTTCAGACACCACCAGATTGCCGCGCAGCGGGTAACTTTCAGGCACCGCCTTGAAGGCGACAAGCTTGCTGACTCCGCCATCAGCATCTGTGGCACGAGCCATGGTCGGGAAGGTGACGCTGGCAGCCGACTGCAAACCCAGCGCCCTGGCTTTGGCAATAAAAACGTCGGGGGTAGGCTGATCACTGCGGAGCACCGCATCGCCACCCAGCAGTTGCCGCGCATCGCGCTGCAAACCACCTTTGAGCCGATCAGCAAAAAAACCAACCGCCGTCAGCGCCGCAACAGCCAGGGTTACGGCAACGATGAGAAGCCGGAGTTCGCCAGCGCGCAAATCGCGCCACAGGGTGCGCCAGCCCAGTTTGATGAAAAGTGTGTTCATGATGCTAGGTTAGCGCAAAGCGTCCAGCCCTATTTGGTGGCTGGACTCTCGACTACCCTGGGCGGTGTTGGGGGTAACGCCTCGAGGCGCTGCTCCAGGCTCTTGAGAAGGGGGCGAATGCCTGAACCCACCGAGATTTGCGGGTTCGAGAAGCCGTCATCCTTGCCCGCGTCAATCTCCCGCTGTTTGATGAGCGGCACGGCACGGGCAAAAGCCTGCTCGAAGGAGCGTGTGGTCCTTAGCTGCTCGTCGAACACCGCGCGGCCAAAAAACGTCAGCTCGGACAGATGGCCACAGCCGTAGGAGGTGTGGGTAGCGTCGGCGGCGGTCATCACCAGCGTGTTGTCGTTGGCCAGCGGGGCAACCCAGCCGCCTGAATAACAGGCCGACACGGCAATCACGCGGTTGCGAATGCCTGCTTTGTCCAGCGCTGTGCGCAGCAATTGCGGGGTGAGCGGTTCAACATCCAGCGGCCAATGGGACGCCGCCAGCTTGAAGTCGCTACCACCATGCGAGGTGAGGTAAACCACCAGCACATCGTTGTCCTTGTCCATTTGCTCGGCCAATGCCTGGACAGCACGCTCTGCATTTTGCGGCGTGGCCCATAAGTGGGATTGCACCGTGCCGCCATGGTTCAGCAAATGAAGCACCCGACCCTGGGCATCAAAACGCTGGTTCAAAATGTCAGCTACCAGCGTGCTTTCACGCTTGAAGACGTCTTCAGAGGCGTAAGGCGCGAAGACCAGGCCGTAGACGTCAGTAACGCCCTCTCGCTGCGGCTCCAATGCGCTGAGTTTGCTTGACCACAGCGCCTGCTGCGCTTCAAACGTCTGCTGGCTCAGGCGCAAGCGCGGTTTGTCAGCATCTGCTCTGGCTTGGCTTGAATAGTCTTCCTGCCAGGCGCGCTGGTCAAATTGCCAGATCGACACACCCGCGCAAGCCATCATGACCAATACAAACACTGCTGTTCGCGCCGTCCAGCCACTGAAGCGCCGAATCAACAGCGCCAGCACGCCAAATGACCACAGCAAGAAAACGAGATAGATTGACCCGTAAACCCATGCTGAAGACCGTGCGCTCGGCTTGATCCAGCCGTGTGCCAGTGCTGCCATGAGCAGTTCATACATCATCACACTGGGTATGGCGGCCACCAGCGACAGGGTAAAACACGCGGCCACACGGTTCAGCCGCACGCGATGTGCTGCATTGGTTGCAGGCGCAGAAAATGCCCACCACGCCGCTCCCAGAAATACCAGCGACGACCACCAGCCCGACAGCCATGCTTGCGTGTCAAAGCGCGCCAGGCCCACAATGTAAAGCCGCGAAAGCGCCAGCTCCAACCCGCAGTAAGCAACAAAAATCAGTAAAACTTGTAGCGGCGCAGGCGACCGTCCGGCGGTGCGTGGTGGCAAAAAGAAGCCAGCGCGCAAGCCTTCCATCAACCAGTTTTTGAGAGATAGAAATGTCGCGCTGATTGTCTTGTCGAGTGTCGCGCTGTTGGTAGCCTGACTATCAGTTTGATGCGAATCGTTCATCCACGCATCATGCCATGCGGTCATGCCGATTTGACGACTTCAGGTTTGATGCCTGCCAGGCCGGGCTCCAGTACCAGGCGCTGTGTGCCGGTGTAGCAAACAAAGCGCTTATTGGTGGCACGGCCAATCGCACACAGGTCAACGGTTTGCGCCACCTGATGGCCCATTTGCGTGATACCGCTGCGCGATACAACGATGGGCACACCCATCTGGGCCGACTTGATGACCATTTCGCTGGTCAGTCGGCCTGTGGTGTAAAACACCAGCTTGCTACTCCCCAGTTTTTCGGGGTTCGTGGACATCCAGCCAGCTATCGTGTCTATCGCATTGTGGCGGCCAACGTCTTCAACAAAGATCAGCATCTCTGGCTCTTTGCCGGCACTGTCAAACAGCGCGCAGGCATGCACTGAACCGGCAGATTTATAAGTGGTTTCTTTCAGTCGAATCGTATTGACCAGTGCGTACAACTGGCTTTGGGTGAGGCTGGCATTTGCAGGCAATCGAATTTGATCCACCTCGTCCATCAAACCACCAAATACACTGCCCTGCCCGCAGCCAGTGGTCACCACCCGTCTGGAGGTTTTTTCTTCAATATCGTCAATACCCTGATGCGTTTTAACGGCTGCCGCACCCACATCCCAATCGACGGTGATGGACTCAATGCCTTCGGCACTTTTCACCAGCCGCTGGTTCAGCAAATAGCCCAGCACCAGCAACTCCGGGTGTGCGCCCAGCGTCATCAGGGTGACCAGCTCGCGTTTGTCTACATACACGGTGAGCGCACGCTCGGCCGGGATGGATACGCTGATGTGTTCGCCGAACTCATTGACAGCGGGCACATCGCAGGTCAAAGGTGCTTTGGCTTGGGTGAGATGAGGCATCGGCATGTTCATGCGGGAAGACTACAACAAAAAAGCCGACACCTTGCGGGTCGGCTTTCAAATGGGTGTGAAAGTAATCAGGATTTTTTAGCGGGTGCGGTTGCAGGGTTGACCACAGCATCAGGTGCCTTGGTATTTGGCGGGCTGGCGGCTGTAGCTGGTGGAGAATGAGCACCTGCCGCTTCAATCGGCTTGACAGGTTCAGCTGGCACGTAAACAAAGGCTCCAGGGTCACCACAGGGGGGTGTTACAGCAGCAGGTTTGGCATCTTTGCCAGCAGTCTTGGCCGTTTTGTAATAGCTGGCAGCTACTTTGTCTTGTGACTTGCACAACTGATAGGTGTCCACCTTGCTGGTCCAGGCGGCCTTGGCAGCCGTCTCGGCGGCCTTGGCTTTGGCCTCGTCGCTCAAGGCAGGCAGTTTGGCCAGTGACAGCAAGGGCAGGCTGGCAAGGCAGGCAGTGATCAAAATCTTGTTCATGGCAACTCTCTCGTTAAACCTGGACGGTGTGGCCAGGCGGCATCGGCTCGCTGCGCTGGGCGGGAATTTTTCCGGCTTTCACGTCTTCGTACCAATAGGCGTGGTGGTCTTTGGCCCAGGCCTCGTCCACATAGCCGGTGCGCATGGCCTTGTAGGCGTCCTGCATGCCGAGGGTGCCGATGTAGATGTGGCCCAGAAACAAGCACATCATGAGCACCGCCGCGACGGCGTGCACCATGTGCGCGACCTGCATGTTGCCACGGGTGTTTTCGAAGCCGGGGATCAAATTGTTGAGCACCAGGCCCGAGGCCAC
>Ga0105048_10012856_pt1 | contig 13095 bp, 11 predicted proteins | sample MAT05_FD_78382 | JGI IMG/M metagenome (GOLD analysis project Ga0105048, IMG submission 78382) | Freshwater microbial communities from Lake Fryxell liftoff mats and glacier meltwater in Antarctica - MAT-05 | ecosystem: Environmental > Aquatic > Freshwater > Ice > Liftoff microbial mat | place...
AACAAAATTAGAAAAATCTGGGAATTGGGGCGTATAATCACGCAGAAACTAGGTATTTCGCACATCTTGACCTAGTTGAACAATAAAAGAATCGTTGAGATTTCTGACATCTGTTATTGATATGCTTTTGCTAAATATATTTGTACCATGTTAGAATGGCTAAAAAAACCATATCCTTTTTTGTTTGAATCATTGATATCACGAATCCGTGTAGCAGTTTTTATTTTAATTTTTACGTTTCTTTTTTTAGTTGTTTTTGAGCCATTTGATTTAGCTGATGTCATCACTGTTAATTTCTATATCGGAGCTCTGTTATATGGTTTGGTAAGTGGAGCAACAGCATTTTTAACTGGCGGGTTTTTAGTTCGGGTTTTTCCAAATTATTTTACAGACAAAGGTTGGACAGTTGGAAAAGAAATGATCAGCCTTAATTTGATGCTGCTTTCTGTTAGTTTATCAAATGGAATTTTAGGATACTATATTGAATTGTGTCCAATTGGTGAAACAAAAACAATTTGGTTAAGTCTTTCTGAAAATCTTAAACATACTTATGCTGTTGGTGTTTTTCCAGTTTTAGTTTTAACAACAATCAGTTACATTGTAAAGCTTCGCAGAAATTTAGCTAAGACGGCAGAAATTAATTTGCAAATTGATACCAGACTAGAAAATGAAACACCCGCAGAACATCATACTAAAATTATAACGATTCAATCATCTACCAATAACAATGATTTTTCTTTTTGTTTAAACGATTTATTGTTTGTGATGTCTGACGGAAATTATGTCGAATTCCATATTGAAGATGAGGAAAATGTTCGCAGAGAAATTAGAAGAAATACATTAAGCAATATTGAAAGTCAATTAGAAACCTTTTCGTTTTTGTTTCGCTCACATCGCGCCTATTTGGTTAATCTTAATAAGGTAATAAAGAGTTCGGGAAATGCCCAAGGCTATGAATTAAAATTTGCGAAGACGGATCATACGGTTCCTGTTTCGCGAAGAAATTTATCTCGGTTTGATGAATTGATTAATTCTTAAATCACGCCCACCAAAATTCTACATCCAATTTCAGTAGATGGTGTAACCTGCTCAGTGAAATAAATTGATTTAAGAAATCAACTTCGTGAAAATTTAATACTCAGATTTTTTTATACTAATTCGCTTATACCGATGTGAAATAAGTAATGGTCCAATTCCGTTTCACTGCATTGCACCAAACTTTTTTCCAATCGGCATATACCACTGTAAGATTTATAATTATTGGCATAATTTATAAATCACATTGGTATTAAAACCGATTCAATAATTTGAATCGGTTTTAATTTGTGGTTTTATCAAAAAGTTTTATTTCAGCACGTTAGGAAATTCAAGTCGTGTTTTTGGAAATTGCCGGTGCTTCCACGCTGGGTGTTCAATTTATATTTAAATAAAATTATGAAATATGAAATCAATCATTACTATTTTCACTTTACTTATAATGTTAAATTCAACAGCCGCTTTGGCCAATCAAGCGGACTCCTTAGATGAATTTTATATTAATAAAAGAGGGCAATACCAATCTATAGAACGCGCCAATATTTTTACCCATAAACACGTTTTAAAATTCTCTGTTGGTTATAGCAGAGAACAAGGATGTGTAAACCGCATGTTTAAATGGTTTGATACTGAAAACACGTTCGATTATCAAGACTTCAGCCCGATCTTTTCGTTCGCTCACGAGATTTATCTTGACAATATTTTCAGCTTAGCTTATTCAATTGGTTATTCTAAAAATGAGATAAGAATGAATTCTGAGCTGATTCAAACTTTCCAAGGTAATTTATTTGTACATCCAAAATTAAACTATTACAGATCAAAATTTGTTGAGGCCTACTTTCAATTGAACATCGGATTAGAATATAACAACATGGACAAAACGAACATTAAAAATGAAGGATTGAAAAGAAATCTAACACCAACGTTTAAATTGTTTACTGGGGTTACACCCATTGGCCTCAACTTCAAGCTTAGCAAACAGGTTTGGTTTAATGTTGATGTCTCGATTCTGTCTTATGAAAGAATTAGCTGCGGACTTAAAATAAAATTGAAAGACAATACGTGGCATCCTCAGAATTGGGTGGGCAGGGATTTATGAATAAACTATTCGCCAAAAAAATCTAATCACTGAATTCTTATTAAAAAAAATAAAACAAATTAATATGAAGCATTTATTTGTCTTTTTATCACTATCATCCTTTAGTACATTTAGTCAGATTGACGAGGCTATAAAATTCAAAATTACTGATCCAAATGGCCACACAGATGAAACGATATTACTTTTGAAAAATGAATCAACTTCAGGTTGGGATGACGATTGGGATGCATGGAAATTGTTTACTCCCTTAAATCAAAATTGAAAGCAAAAATAAAAACTAAGAAAAAATAGAATGGCGGTTTTGGCCACTCTTTTTTTTGAATACACATTTGAATATTTCATACTTTAAATCTTTCTATAAAATGTTAAATATCTATCTGCGGTAAGCCCCAAATAGATATTTAAAACTTAAGAGAAAGTATAGTCACATCATCCGTTTGCTCCACTACTCCTTTCCATTCCAGAAAAGATTTTTTAAACTTTTTTTCTTGTTCACACATGGGCATTTTATAGATTGATTGTAACAAATTAAAAAACCTGTTGATTTTAAACTTCTTATCATTTTCTCCACCAAATTGATCACAGAAACCATCCGTTGTTAAATAAATTTGGTCACCTTTTTCGAATTTTATAATGTGCTCTTCAATATTTTTTTCACATACACTAAAACCTATTGATCCAATACCACCCTTAAATTTATATAGGAAAGCATTACCAAAAAAGATTTCTACCTTGAGTTTTACGTGTGTTGATAGATTCGTTTTCAACCGCTCTGACATAAAATATAGGGGTCGGTTAGCACCTGCGAACAAAATTATATTATTGTCGTAATCAATCGAACAGAGGGCAATATCCATTCCATTGCTTAATTTAATATTACCAGATGACATAAAATCGGAAACCAATATATTTACTTGATCCAATATTTCTTTCGGGCTTTTCAAATGAAAGTAATCTACACAGATGGACAACATATTAGAGCAAACCATTGTCATTAAAGCTGCCGACACTCCATGCCCTGTACAATCTCCTACGGCAATTAATTTTTTTCCATCAACTTCTTTTGCCCAGTAAAAATCTCCAGAAACAATATCTTTAGGGGAATGAAACAAACCATAATCTTTAAACAAATTATCTAATTCACCTCGAATGGGCAGTATTGCACTTTGCACAAGTTTAGCACTTTCCATGCTATCCTTATACTCTCTCAACTTGGTACGTATTTTACCTTTGTATTTTTCTAAAAGATTATTGATACTTTGCTCACGTACTTTAACTCCTGAATACTTGCTCAATAACCTTTTCACTATTTTTAACAGTTCCTTATTCTCAAAAGGCTTTGTCATAAAATCATCTGCGCCTAAATCCATTCCGGTTCTTAAATCTTCCATTGTAGACAAAGCCGATAAGAAAAAAAACGGTACAACGATATTATGCTCCGATTCACGAAATTTTTTGACCGTTTCATACCCATTCATTAAGGGCATGTTAACATCGCAAATAACAAGATCTAATTCCTTATTGTTTAAAATTTCAAGACCTTCAATACCATTCGACGCTGTCTCTACTTGATAACCTTGCATTTCCAATAATTCACAAATAGTTTCTTGCAAGGCAATGTCGTCTTCAATAATTAAAATTTTACTCATTCCGTTTCAAATTAATTCATTCAAAACTAAATAAGCTTAATCATTAAAGCATTGTCAAGTTTCCTAAAGCAACGATAAAACTTCCTAAGGTCAACCTTTTTTTAGTATACCTAAAACTTCATCTTTCTTTCTGATTGAGACTGGAACAATTGATCCATCCGACATTACAAGATGTGCATTTACTCCACGAATATATTTTTCAATATGATTTATGCTAATGATATGCGATTTATGTGTTTTTAGAAAATGTTTTGACAATAAGATATCTTCAAATTCGCTCAAGGGTTTTGACACGATTAACCTTGGTTTATTTACTATAAAAAATTTACAGTATGCCCTATCCGCTTCACAACGAATAATCTGATTAAAATTAACGAATTCAAAACCCTCCGCGCTAGGAATGGCAAGTTTATTAACTTGTATACTTTCTAAATCAATAGCATCTTGTTCTTTAAGAGCTGCAGACAATGGCATATTTCCTTCTGAAAATTTCACCAACCTTTCCCGCTTTTCTAATCTCATTTTAATTATCTCAAGTAATTGGTTATGATCAAACGGTTTTGTCACATAATCATCAGCACCAAGATTCATTCCGTGTCTTATGTCATGGTTATCTATCTTTGCTGTAAGAAAAATAAAAGTTGGCAACAATTCTGGAGACAATCTTTGTTTTAATGCCCCGAGCAATTCATAACCATTTAATTCGGGCATATTTACATCGCAAATTACCAAATTAGGATTAGAATTTATTATTACATTAAATCCTTCTTTACCATTCGTTGCAGTTAATACCGTATAACCAGAAAAGTCTAAAATATCTTTCAGTGAATCTCTAATGCCGGCATCATCTTCAACTATTAGAATTGTTTTCATATCAATTTACTTTAAAATTTATACTAAAAATTGTTCCTTTATTTAAACTACTTTTAACTTTTAATGTTCCGTTATTTAATTCGATATATTCTTTCATAATTGAAGTGCCTAATCCATTTCCGGGAATGTCCAATACATTTGAGGCTCTAAAGAATGGGGTAAATAAATTTTTCAAATCATTTTCTGGAATCCCCATACCACTGTCCCTAACCTCAATATTAACATCATCATTTAGGAAAAGTATTGATAAAATTGGAGCCGCTTTTCCTTTGGAATATTTAAAAGCATTCGATACAATATTTGAAATTGCCTGTTCAAATAAATTTTCATCTAGCATAACATTCTTTTCGCGTCCATTTATTTCTACGCTTGCGTTTCTGCCATCTTCTTGAATTTGATTATATTGTTTTACAACATACTTACAAATTTTTACAACGCTAATCTCTTTCAAAACCGGAGTAACTGTGCCAGAAGAAATTTTTCCTAAGATTAATACTTCATTCATGATATGAGTCATTCGTTGAATTTCTCTTTTCACTCTGCCAGTTATCTTTTCAACAATAGCAACACTTTCTTCACTCATTTTATTGGTTTGCATTTCTAACAAACCGATATTTGCTTGTATTACAGTTAGTGGCGTTCTGAATTGATGTGATGCGGTTGAAACAAATCTAGATTTAAGTTCTCCTAGTTCTTTTTCTTTTAATAATGACTCTTCTAATTTAACTTTCGTTTTTTCCAGTTCATAGGTTCTTTCTGTTACCTTTCTTGCTAATTCATTGGTAAATTCTTCTTTCACTTTTTCAGCTTCTTTAATTCTGGAAATATCTAACGTGATTCCATAAATTTCAATAGGCTGATTATTTTTATCAAAACGTACTTCCGTCTTACAAAGTGTATTTAGTATTTCTCCTGTTTCTTTAATAAAATCAGTTTCAATTTCGGTGGCACTTTGACCATCTATGCCATCTAATAATATAGCCAGATAATTGTGCTTCTCATCGCTGGAAATGTATCCTGCAAATTTGATTAACGATAAAGTTTGAGCACTTTCTTTGAGGCCTAACAAGTGTTTCATACCATCAGATAATTTTACCTTTCTGGTAATTAAATTAATTTCCCAACTGCCTAATTCAGCCAGTTCTTCTGCTTTGGAAAGTCGATTTGTTGCAATTAAAATTTCTTGATTTCTTAGAATCAACTCATGTTGCACTTTATGTCTTTTAATAGAATATTGAATGGCTTTGTGGAGTGAGGTTTTATTAAAGTCACCTTTTACAAGAAAATCTTGGGCACCTACTTTTAAAGTATCTAAAGCAACGGAATGATCGTTAAGACCAGTAAGTACAATAATTGGAATTGCTGATTGTGTCTGTTCTATTATTTGACTTATTCCATCTAATCCAAGCGCATCGGGCAGGGATAAATCCAAGAATATCAAATCAAATGTATTTAATTTGATTACGTCAACAGACTCTTTAATAGTACTGCAATGTACAAATGAATTCAACTTTACAATATCTATTAGATATTCCTCTAAAATTATCTTGTCACCAAGATTATCTTCAATGTATAAAATCTTTAATCCTTTTGATAACATCTTAAATCAACAAAAAAAGTAATTTAAACCAAGCGTACAAGTTGGACAGCTGAGTCTGTGCAAAATGATTCCTAATTTTATGAACTGGAAATTTTGAAAAATTATTTTATCTTATTTAAAGAAATCAACAAAAAACTAAAGGAGAGCTCTGCAGTTTTATGTTAACAAATTTCAAATATAGTGTTATATCTTTGAAAAGGAAATAATCCATTGATTTTTAACCTTTTTTGACTTCCAATTGGCAAATCGTAAACTTTTAAGCATTTATTTGATGCTGGAAATTATACCAATGTGATTTATAAATTATGCCAATAATTATAAATCTTACAGTGGTTTATGCCGATTGGAAAGAGGTTTGGTGCAATGCAGAGAAACGGAATTGGACCATTACTTATTTCACATCGGTATTAGTAAGTAATTATACTTTCAGAACTTGAAAACGTTGGCCTTAGCTATTGGTGTTTAATATTGCTTGTTTTTGCGCTGCTTTGTTTTTGCAGTCAGATTGAGTCGCTCAAAACCCTAAGTATACTATGCTGTGCGGATTCAAGTCACAAACCAGAAAAGATAATGCTTTCAGGCTTAGTCTCTTTTTTTTATTTTTTGTTAGGTTTGCAGCGGTTGGTTTGTAACAATTTCAGGCAGGGTAAATTTAAATACTGATCCGATGCCCAATTCTGACTCTACCCAAATTTTACCTCCGCTGTTTTCGATAATTCTTTGAACAATTGCCAAGCCCAAACCTGACCCTTCATTTTTTTTGGTTTCCTCTACACGTTTAAATATTTTGAATACCAACTGCAGTTCATTTTCAGAAATGCCAATACCATTATCTTTTATAGAAAACAACCAGAACTTTCCTTGTTTTTCAACGCTGATTTTAATTTGCGGTTGCCTTTCAGGAGGCACAAATTTTACAGCATTATTGATGAGGTTTTGAAATACTTGCAGCATGGCTGCATAAGCGCTTTTAACCTCTGGTAAGTTGCATATTTCCAGTTGTACCTTTTTTTCTACTAATTGCAAACTCAACACTTTTTGTACTTCCTTCATCACCGAATTTAAATCAACTGTTTCCATCGCTTCAGAAGTTGAAGATTTGTAAAAATTGAGCAAATTATCAATCATTCTTTGAATACGAATAGCGCCATCTATTGCAAAATCAATATACTTTTTACCTTCGCCGTCAATAATTTCCCCATATTTTTTAGAAAACAATTGCATAAAAGAGCCAACCATACGTGCGGGCTCTTTTAAATCGTGCGAAACGGAAAAGGCAAACATTTCCAAATTTTTTCTGGATTTTTCAAGGTTCCTTAGAAGTATTGATATTTCAGCGTTTTTACGACTAAGATCACGCTGATTATTTACAAGGTCGTTGTTTATTTTTGTAAAATCATCCATCAGTATGTGGGCCAACTCTTCATCCTGATTTTTGTTTTCAGTGTTGCTCACTTTTTTTTCCAATAACCTTATCTGATTTTGCAGGTCGTTATTAATCTGCATAATATCAGACAGCATTTTTTTGGAATCAGTTACTACTGAACTGCCTGATAAAATTATTTTATTGTTTAGAATACACCCAGAAAAACAGTATAACAATTCAACTCCATTGCTCACTATAAAAAGTTGACAAATGTCTGCAGTTTTGTTTTGTTTAATCTGCATCCAAAATTCAGCAAGTTTGGTTGCCGACTTTTTCGCAAACAAATCAGTGAGCCCTAAGGGCAACGTTACAGTTTGTAAAAAAGTACTACTGTCCAATAATACTTTTTCAATCAAACCAGCCTCGCTACATAATAGCAAGACACTTGAGGGTTTTTCAACAATTGCTTTAATCATTTTACGCTACAATTAAATTGGCGATTTCGATAGCATTTTCGGCAGAATCAGCAAAACCATCTGCACCAATTTTTTGCCATAGTTGAGGGTTCTGCATAAAAGAATAACCTCCTACCAATATTTTTAGTTTACTAAGTTGCTTATTAGCCTGCAAGTTTTTTATTAGTGTTGCTGCTATACTAATGTGAGTAGGCAATGTAACAGAAATAGCGAGCAAGTCTGCATTTTGTTCAATCAAAGCCATTTCTAATTGCTCTGCTGGCATATTAGCACCTAAATAATAAGTATCCCAACCATCCATTTCAAAAAAATCAGCCACCATGCGTATACCCATTTCATGTAATTCACCTCTGATTGAGCAAGCCAACATCGTCTTCCCCTTTTTATCGTTTGTAAAAATATATTTGTAAAGGCTGGACATTATTAGTTGGGTAGCTGCCGTACAATAATGCTCATGTGCTACTGTTATTTTATTGTTCTGCCAAAGTAGCCCTACCTCGTACTGTGAAACCCTGAATATGTTCTGGTAAATGGACTTTACAGTTGTACCGCGGTCTATGAGTTCACTAATCAATGTTGTTGCTTCCTTTCTTTTGCTTTTTAACAAAAGAAATAAATAATGCTCCACTTCATTTTTTAGAGGATTATCAGGTTGAATAAACGAGCGTGCTGGAATTTGTTTTTGTGATAATTTATTCAATGCCTTTTGCAAGTATGGGATTACCGTATCTAGTGCTTCTTTACCCATTATTTCTTCAATGGCCATTTGGGTGTATCTTATAATTTCCCTTAAGTCGTTGACAGGAATTTTTTGAGCTTGCAACATAGAAGCCTCCCACAAAATATATTGCCCGTAAATTTCTGTAAAATCTAAACGTAAGGCCTCTATTAAAAAACTGATATGGTATACAACATCTTCAAAACATTTTTTTTTACCCGCACTTCCATACTGCTTTTCGAATGCTTTGTTATTGGCAAAATACAACGCAGTTATTTTTTCGGCCAAATTGTTTTTTTGCTCTTCGAACTGGTTTGCGATATCAGAATTCTTTAACATTCATTTTATTATTAACCTGTGATATAATAGAAATTACTCATTGATCAGCTATGTTCCACAAGTTTTAATCTTTTTAGAATTAACTGGTGCGCAGATTTTAAATGTAGTTTGTGTCTCTCAGATTCCTCTACCGATCGCCAATAAGCAATTAAATGGATTTCGGATGGATAATCAAGCGGGCTAATGACATCCCTTTTTATGTACCCTGTGGCATTTTCTACCATTTTTGGCCTTTTTATAAATGCGTTTTTCACTTCAGTCTCCATCCCGTTTTGAATAATAAATTTACTTATAAAAAGCAATCCATATTTGATTCGTTCTAAAATTTCTAATCAACAAAATCAGCGTTATGCATTCATTTGAATGTTGAAAATTTTCAAACTAATGATATTCTACTTATTCGTTAGGATAAAACCGTAAATAACAACTTCAATTAATTTACGCCGATAATGTTGTTAGTTGCAACCAAAATTCCTCAATTTTTAATATCGCATCTAGAAATTCTCTTATTTCGAGCGGTTTTTTCACATAGCTGTTGCAATGGTTTTCGTAGGCTCTATCTAAGTCCTTTTGATTGGATGAAGTGGTGAGCATTATTACTGGGATCTTTTTCAATATTGGATCCGCTTTAATCTTGTTCAGAACTTCATGCCCATTGAATATCGGAATATTGATATCCAAAAGGATAAGATCAGGTTTTTTTGCATCTATAAATGTCTCTCTTTTAAAAAGAAAATCAAGCGCTTCTTGTCCATTTTTTACAACGCTGATTTCAGTTTTTACTTTACATTCTTCAAAAGCATCTAGCGTAAGTAATATATCGCCTTCATTGTCTTCTATCAAGAGAATGTGGGCGGGTTTAGTTTGTTGATTTTTCATATTATTTAATTTTAGAAATTGTGAAATAAAATACTGTTCCTTCTCCTTTTACAGAATCTAACCAAATCTTCCCTCCTAAAAACTCAACATGCCTTTTAGCAATAGCGAGGCCTATTCCTGTTCCTGCATACTCATCCTTGTTGTGAAGTCTTTGAAAAACAATAAATATTTTGTCATAAAATTGAGAATCGATTCCTATCCCATTGTCTTTGATAGAAAATTTCCATTCTTTTTCATTTTCTACTACGTCAATCTCAACTTTTGGCGAAGTGCCTTGTAAAGAATACTTGAGTGCATTGTCTATTAAGCAATGAAGTATCTGAGTGATGACCGCTTTGTAAGTTAGCAGGGTTGGCAAATCTTTTGATTTAATTGACGCATTCTTTTCTGAAATGAGATGTTCCCTTAGCAATTTATATTCAGAAAGTACAACGTTCAAATTTACTTCTTCTTTTCCTTCTGTTGGTTTATTTGCTTTGGAAAACTCCAATAAATCAAGGATAATCTGCTTCATTTTTTTGGCGCCATCGGTTGCGAATTGAATATATTGGTGTCCTTTTTCATCAAGTCGATCTCCATATTTTCGCTGCAATTGATCCATAAAGCTGTAAACCATTCTTAGTGGTTCCTGCAAATCATGCGAGGCCACAAAAGCAAATTGCTCCAACTCTTCATTGGAGCGTTCAAGTTCAGATGTATGCTTTTGAAGAGCTTTGTTAAGCTCACCTAACCGAACTGTCATCTGTTTTTGCTCAGAAATATCAGTCATGGCACCTACCATACGAATGGCCTTTCCTTCATTATTTCTGATGATTGTAGCGCGGTCTACTACATGGAGCATTTTCCTTTGTTCATTAAAAACTCTGTATTCTTTTTCCCAACGGGTGGTTAGGGGATTAGCAATTGCCACTTGAATACTTTCCTGAACTTTGATAAGGTCTTCCGGATGAAAATTATCTTCCCAGAACTCGCTCGTGGAAAATGATTTTGATGCTTCTTTTCCAAAAAAGTTTTCAATAGCTTTGGAGCGATAATAGGTTTGGTTTACTATATCCCAATCCCAAATGGCATCATTTGTTGCTTCGGTTACTTTTTCAAACCGTTCATTGGATTGGAGGATTTTTACTTCTGCTTTTTTTCGCTCTGTAATATCCCTTATAAACGCACAGAAAAATTCTTCATTACTTTGCTTAATAGGAATCACAGTTAATTCAATTGGAAATACTTCACCATCTTTATTTAATGCTGAAAGCTCTGAAATCTTGTTGAATACTTTTGATTCGCCAGTTTTCACATAATGATCCATACCGTTATCATGCGTTTTCCGAAAATTTTCGGGTATGATATAGGCAGAAAGTTTTTTCCCCATCAATTCATTATGCTTCCAGCCAAATATTCTTTCAGCCTGTGCGTTCCAGAATGTCACATTTCCATTTACATCAATACAAACTATTGCATCCAGTGCTGAGTTCATGATAAGCCTGTTCTTTTCTTCACTAATCCTTAGACTTTCCTCCGCTTTTTTTCGCTCCGTAATATCCAGAATAATTGCTAAAAATATTTTATTGTTGCCTTCTATTATTAATTGTAAATGAACCTCAACTGGATAAAGGCTTCCGTCTTTTCGTTTGTGATTTGTAAAAAATATAATTTTATCCTTTTCATTATTCACTAATGGTGCAACGAGCTGTTTAAAAGAAGTTGACGTGAAGTCGGGCTTTAAATCAAGAGGAGTTAATGCTTTTATTTCATGTTTGGAATAACCCAGATTAAAAAGCGCACCTATGTTCACGTAGTTAAAACGAAGCGTTTCTGCATCGAATATATAAATTTCATTCAGGCTCTTTTCCAAGGTTCCCTGTAAACTATTTTTTTCTTGTTCTGCTTTTTTTCGATTATGAATATCCTGAAAACTACCATAAATTTTGGTACGCTTGTTATTTGCAGTTTCGCTTTTTCCAATTGCTCTTATCCATCGTTCATTGCCTTTACCTGTGCGAACTAACAACTCTTCATCATACTCAACACCTTCATTAATTAAAGCAGTAACTGCTTGCCCTATTTGTTCTTTGCTTTCCCCTATAAAAAATTCTAGGCCGTCTGCTAAGTTTGGGTTGTAGTTATCGTCAACTTCCAATATTTCCCTTACCATTGGCGACCAGTAATGGCTGTTTTCATCTTGCTTTATCAAGTTCAATTCCCAACTGCCTATGCGAGCCATTTGGCTGGCCAGAGCTAGCAATTCTTCGTTTTTGGAGTCCTGGGTAATGTCAAGTACCATTGAGTTAAAAACGATGGTGCCGTCTTCCAAAAAAATGGGGGTTCCAGTGCCTAAATGTGTGCGAAGTTCGCCAGTTGGTGTAACACATTTAAAGCGAACAGACCATCTTGATTTTGTCTGGATCGATTTGAGAATACTATCTTTCACATCTTCAATGTCACCACCCAACTTGATTTGATCCCAAACCAGGTTCATATTCTCCATCACTTCATTGGCTGTAAAGCCCCAAAGTTGCTTAACCGCTCCGGAAATATACTGCACCGAATCAGTTCCATCTGGATGAATACGATATTGATATATGATCCCAGGTAGATTTTCTGAAATAGACTGTAATCTGTTTTCTGATTCTTTAAGTGAATTAATATCCTGAAAACTTCCATATATCCGCTTGCACTCACCGCCTACAAATTCACCATTCCCTTTAACTCGCACCCACACTTCCTTCTTTTTTGCAGTTACTAAAACTGCTTCAAAATCAAATGGCTCTTGCGTGGTAATGCATTTTTCAATGCTGCTCTGCGCCACTTGCTGAAAATCCTTTCTATAAAAATTGATGGCAATTTCCAAATTTGGCAAAAAAGATTTTGGATCAGTTTCATGTAATTTATGAACCTCGTCTGACCAAAAGATAATTTGATTCACTCTATCTACCTCCCAACTTCCAATTCTTGCTAAACTGTAGGCCTGGCGATTCAATTCCCTCAATTTCTTTTCCTCTGTTATATCCCTCGAATTTGCTACAATACCATTGACCGCAGGATTATCCAACATGTTAGTCAG
>Ga0105048_10012858_pt1 | contig 13094 bp, 5 predicted proteins | sample MAT05_FD_78382 | JGI IMG/M metagenome (GOLD analysis project Ga0105048, IMG submission 78382) | Freshwater microbial communities from Lake Fryxell liftoff mats and glacier meltwater in Antarctica - MAT-05 | ecosystem: Environmental > Aquatic > Freshwater > Ice > Liftoff microbial mat | place...
GCGGGCCAGCAAGAAGCCGATGGCCTCGATCAACGCCCTGATCAGCCCTGAGCTCAACACCGGCACCGCTGGCGCGCCCCGCAGCAACCTGCAGGCCCGCGGCGGCGTCACCATCAGCCAGACCTTCTACGACGGCGGCCGCAGCGACCGCATCGTCGACTGGCGCCGCTTCCAGGCCGAGGCTGCCCGGCTGGGCCTGCTGTCGACCCAGGAGCAGATCACCCTGGCCACCACGTCGCTGGCTTTCGAGCGCAGCCGCTTCCGCATGCAGGCGGTGATCTACGGCCAGCAGTTGCGCAAGATGGGCTGCCTGGTGGAGTCGCTGGAGGCCATCGTGCAGGCCGACAAGGGCCGCACCAGTGAGCTGGTGCAAGCCCGCAAGCAACTGCAGCAGACCGAGCTGCAGCAGACCCAGGCCCAGTCGCAGGCCCGGCAGGTCGAGGCCAGGCTGCGCCGCATCGCCGGTGATGGCCTGCCCGGCACCGAGGGCATGAGCACCTTGCTGCTGGCGGTGCCTGACCTGCCCGGCGTGCTGGCCGCGGCCGAGCGGTCCGCCGACATCAGCCAGCTCGACGCCAACACGCGGTCGCTGCGTGAAATGGCGCGGGTGGTCGAGGCGGGCAACAAGCCGCAGCTGAGCTGGAGCGTTGGCGGCAATGCGCTGGTGGCAGCGGCCGGTGGCACACCGCGCACGGCGGGCCTCAACGCCGGGGTCACCGTCAACATTCCGCTGCTGAATCCCTCGTTGGAGTACTCGACACAAGCCGCCCGCAAGCGCGCCGATGCGGCTGCGCTGCAGCGGGCCGAGGTGCTGGAGCAGCGCCGCCAGCGCATCGTCGAGGTGTACGAGCAGGCCGACTCGGCCTTCGACCGGCTGCGCCGCATCGGCCTGGTGTTGCGTGACAGCGACCGGCTGCGCAACTTCACGCTGCAGCAGTGGCAGCAACTGGGCCGGCGCTCGCTGTTCGACGTGATCGGCGCCGAGACCGACCACTACGGCCTGCGGGTGCAGTACGTCAACGCGCTGCACGATGGGCAGCAGATGAATGCAATGCTGACGTCGTTGGGGACCGGGTTGTCGGCCTGGCTGCAGTGAGCCTGCCGCTGGCGCCGAACTGACCGGGAAACCTGCGGTTTTCCGGCGACCCCGGACCCTCAAGATCTGGAGAATCGTTTTTGCTGCGCGAGGCGCAGCACAAGCGCAGATTCTCAAACAGGCGGTGACCAGATGTGCGGGATTGCAGGCATTCACTTCAAGCAGGCCGTGCACAGCAGCGTGCTGGATCAGGCGGCGGCGCACTTTGCGCTCAGCCTGAAGCACCGCGGTCCGGACGCCTTTGGTGCGCACCGCACCGACCGGGCGGTCTACGCCAACCTGCGGCTGGCCATCGTCGACCGCAGCGGTGGCGACCAGCCGATCTACGCACCCGATGCAGCACGCGGCATCGTCTACAACGGCGAGGTCTACAACTGGCAGGCCCTGCGCCAGCCGCTGGCGCCCAGCTACCCGTTCACCACCCAGGCCGACACCGAGGCCGTGCTGGCCACCGTGCTGACCCAGGGCGACGCCGGGCTGGCGCGGCTCAACGGCATGTTTGCGCTGTGTCTGTGGAACGACCACGACGGCTCGTTCCTGCTGGCGCGTGACCGCTTTGGCGCCAAGCCGCTCTATGTCTACGAGGACGCCAACTGCATTGCCTTTGCGTCCGAGCTGCGCACGCTGTTGGGCCTGCCGGGGCTGGACCACACACTCGACCCGGTGGGGTTTCAGGACTACCTGACCTACCGCTACAACCTGGCACCGCACACACAGTTCCTGCGCATCCGAAAATTGACGGCGGGCTGCGTGCTGCAATTGCGCGACGGTGTCAGCGAGATCCGCCGCTTTGCCGATGTCAGCCTGCAAGAGCCTGTGCCCGCCAGCACCCGCCCCGAGCAAAGCTACATCGACGAGCTGGATCAGTTGCTGGGCAAGGCGGTGCAATCGCAGCTGATGGGCGAGGTGCCGATCGGCGTGCTGCTCAGCGGCGGGCTGGACTCCAGCGCGATTGCGGCCTACGTGCACCGCGCCGGCGCCCGGCTCAAGGCTTACAGCATCGGCTTCCCAGAAGTCAACGAGTTTCAGTTCTCGCGCGAGGTGGCACGCCACTTCGACCTGGACTATGTCGAGATCAGCATGGGCCGCGACGAGCTGTGCAGCGGCATGGACGCTGTCATAGCGCAGCTGGACGAGCCGATCGCCGACCCGGCCTGTTTTGCGTTGTCGCGGCTGTGCCAGCGCATCCGCGAGGACGTGACGGTGGTGTTGTCGGGCGAGGGCGGCGACGAGATGTTTGCCGGCTACAGCCACCACCAGCTGGCGCTGCAGCCGGGGCTGGAGCGCAACCATGTGTTTGCGCACTTCTTTCACCAGAGCGCCAACAACCTGGACGCCAACCAGTGGCTGATGGACAAGGCCATGCCGCCGCACCACCTGCGGCTGCGGCCGTTTTTCGACGCGGCCGACACGGTGCTCAACGGCATGCAGCGCTTCGAGCTGCACAGCTGGATGCCCGAGAACCTGATGATGAAGGCCGACAAGGTGCTGATGGCGCACTCGCTGGAAGGGCGTTTCCCGTTTCTGGATCTGGACCTGTACCAGTTTGCCGCGACCCTGCCGCAGGCGATGAAGCTGCCACACGCCGGCTCGTCCAAACATGTGCTGCGCCGGCTGATGGCCGACCAGCTGCCACGCTCGGTGATCGAGCGCCGCAAGATGGGTTTTACCGTGCCACCGGCTTTCATGCTGGCGCCGCTGCGCCAGCGTCTGCTTTACGCAGTCGAGGCGCTGCGCAACCAACCGGTGGCCGATGTGCTGGACCTGTCGGCCATTGCCGACCTGCTGGAGCGCCACTACCGCGGCGAGGCCGTGCCGGTTTTCAAGGTCTGGAACCTGGCGGTGCTGCTGCTGTGGTGGTCCGGTGTTTATCCAGGCGTGCGGGCGCAGGGCAGGTCGGCCGCAGCCCAGGCCGTGGTGTTGCTGCCGCTATCGCCCGAGGCCGGGCCGAAATCTCAGGCCGACACCCCCGCCCCGCCGCGCACCAGGCTGGTGGTCTATACCGCGATGGTCGGCGCCAAGGAGGCGCTGGCCAACCCGCTGGCCGGCTTGCCGGCCGATGCCGCGACCGACCTGGACATCGACTTCGTCTGCGTGACGGACGATGCGGCCCTGCGCTCGCCAGTGTGGCGCTGCCAGTTGATGGCCGGTGGCCATGTGCCGGCCGAGAAACTCTCGCGCCGGCCCAAGGCCATGCCGCATGAATACTTTCCCGATGCCGCGTACAGCTTGTACGTCGACAACACCGTCACCTTCAAGCGACTGCCGCAGGCCAGCGACCTCGCCACAACGCGGCCCAGCCTGTTCAAGGCCTTCCGCCATGCCACCCGCCACGATCCGGCGCAAGAGGCCGAGGCGGTGGCGATCCTGGGCTACGACGATGTGTCGACGATCTGCGCGCAGATGGATTTTTATGCCGCCCAGCAGCCGCTCGACAGTGTGACTCCGCTGACCACCGCCACCGTGCTGCTGCGCGCCCACCACAGCCCCGAGGTCGTGCGTTTTGGCGTGACCTGGTGGGAGAGCATCCTGGCGTTTTCCAAGCGTGACCAGCTGTCGTTCGACTTTGCACTGCGGCGCAGCGGTTGCGCGGTGGAATACTGGCCCGGTGGCACCCACGACAACCCGCTGGTGGAATGGAACGGCAGCGTGCTGCAGCACCGTGTCAAGGCCAGCTTCGATGCCAAGCGCTACGCGTGGCTGCACCGCGCCGAGCCCGAGGCCCAGCGCGACCCGAAGGCGCATTTCCTGGCGCACGGCGCGGGCCAAGAGGCCAGCTACCTCAAGTCGGCGCCGCTGCTGGAGTTCATCTGTCATCGCCACCAGAGCAGCCTGGGCGGGCAGGTGTCGCCACGCCGCAACCTGGCGCCGGCGCTCGAATCACTGCTGGGGGCACACCGCCGCGCCGGTTGCCGCTACCTGCTGGTGCGGGTGCAGGGCAGCCCGCAGCGCCATGCCTTCGATGCGGTTGAGCTGGACGCCGCCTCGCGTGCGGTGTCGGTCTTCTTGAGCCCCGCCAAGGGCACGGTGCTGGATCTGCCCTGCGACGATTTGCAGCCTGACGGCAAGGTCTACACCAGCAGCCAGGATCCGCACGACCTGCTGGTGGTGCTCGGCTTGCCGGGCGAACTGCTGGTGGCAGCCAGCCAGAAGCTGCAGCGCCTGCTCAACCCGCAGCGCGGCGCGCTGGTGGCCGTGCTGTGCAGCCCCGTCAGCCTGAAGCAGGCGGCCGAGGCCGAGCGCACGATCGAGGCCACGCTGCAGGCCAGTGCGCTGAGCGCCTTGCACGGCTCGCAGCATGACGACGAGCGGGCGGCCCTGCCCAACACCCTGATCGGCATCAGCTGGCAGCGCACCACGGTGCCGGTGGAGCTGCCAGCATGAACCATGTCTTGTGCGACGGCGGCCTGTGCAACCGCCTCAATGCGCTGATCTTTGCGCTGATCCTGCAGCGCAAGTTCGGCCCGCTGGGCCATGATTGGCAGATCGCCTGGCCGCAGAACAACTGGTGTGGTGCGTCGTTTGCCAGCCTGTTCACCAGCCCGCTGCCGCAGGACGATCGGACTATCGAGGACTTCAAGCAGCAGCAGGCCGGCCACTTGCTGTTGATGCATGAAAACCAGATCGGGTTCGATGCCGACCGGCTGATCCTGAACCGGTCGCTCACCAGCTACGGCGACTACCGGCGTCAGCTCGACAGCGCACGCGCCGATGGTCTGAGCGTGGTGTACTTCAACAGCCTGCTGCCGGCCTTTGTGCAGGACGACGAGGTGCGTGATGCGCTGCAGTTGCTGGGTCTGAACCCGCAGCTCGCCGCCACCGCCGCGCGGTTCGTTGAGTCCCGCCAGATCGACCGCAGCACGCTGGGCCTGCACATCCGCAAGACCGACTTTGGCGATCTCATCAATGACCAGGCGCTGTTCGTGCAGGCCCAGGTCAGCCCGCGCCGGTTTTTTGTCTGCTCGGACGATGCGGCGGTGAATCAGCGCTTTGCCGGCCTGGCCAACGTCGCGGTGTTCGAGAAGACCGCTTTCCCCGAGAAGCTGGCCAGTGACGCAGCCTGGCTGCACTGGACGACCGACGCCGAGGGCCGACGCTTTCCGTTCAACATCACCCGCTCCGGCGCGTCGGTGGTCGAGGGTCTGATCGATCTGCTGATCCTGTCGCAGACCGAGATCGTGCCCACCTCGGGCTCGACCTTCCTGGCCACTGCGCGGCTGTTTGGCCGCTGCGGATTTTTCACCCCCGCCGTGGCGGACACCGCCGCAACCTCCGTCCCCGCCACCCCCCCAAGAGGCCCCGTCATGACCGATCAAGCCACCGCCACCGTTGCCACTGTCAGCGCCACCGCTGCCGCCCCCGCCGTTGTCAAGCCGGTGACCCAGCCCGAGCTGTTCAACCTGCTCAACTTGATCCGCCCCTGGCAGATGATCAGCGACACCAAGCTGCGCATGGGCTCGGACGCCGATGGCGGCTACGTGATGCCGTCGTCGTCGCGCCGCAGCAATACCGCGATCTCGATCGGTATCGGCAACGAGGTCAGCTTCGACAACGAACTGGCCCGGCAGGGCGCCCGGGTGATCCAGTTCGACCACACCATAGCCGCCGCACCCAGCACGCTGCCCGGCATCGAGTTCAACCGCCTGGGCTGGGGCGCGCGCGACGAGCATCCGTTTGTCAGCCTGCAGGCCATGGTCGGCATGGTCGATTGGGCCCGGGCGGTGCACCCCATCCTCAAGTTCGACACCGAGGGTGCCGAGTGGCACTGCCTGGTCGACGCCCGCAGCGAGGACCTGGACCGGTTCGAGGTGCTGACGGGTGAGTTTCACGACTTCCACAACCTGGTCAACCGGCCGCACTTCGACCAGGTGATGGCGGTGTTTTCCAAGCTGTGCATCACCCACCGCGTCATCCACATGCATGCCAACAACGCCGGCGGCATGGTGATGCTGGGTGGCATCCCGTTCCCGCGGCTGCTGGAGCTGACCTTCATGCGCAAGCGCTCGGCGTCGTTCCACGGCCATTCGTCCGAGCCCATCCCCGGCCCGCTCGACCGGCCCAACGTGCCGCAGCTGCCTGACCTGGTCCTGCGCGCCTTCTGATCCCGCCGCCCGCACCCACGGAGCCCCCGATGACGACCCAAATCACAGACGCCCCTGGCGCAACCCTGGCCGCCAGCCCGCCGCCGATGACACCCTTCCAGGCCATGCTGGCCGAGCTGGATGTCGGCGCGGCGATCGACGCCCGCCGTGCGCTGGCCAAGATCGCCGCCGCCGGCCCAGGTGCACGTGGCCTGTTCATCGACTGCGGCTCGAACCTGGGCCAGGGCTACAAGCAGTTTGCGCGGCACTTCCCCACCAGCCACTTCGACTACATCCTGATCGAGCCCAACCCGAACTGCCTGCCCGAGCTGAAGCGCCTGGCCGCGCTGGCCGAGCGGCCGCACGAGATCCTGGCCCAGGCCGCCAGCACCCATACCGGCAGCGTCAAGTTCTTCGGTCTGGAGCAGGACCCGACGTCCCAAGGCGGCTCGATGCTGGCCGAGCACAACAGCCGCTACTACGCTGCCGACGACGCGCGTGCGCTGGAGGTGCCGTGTTTTTCGCTGGCCGAGCTGATCCGCAGCCGCAGTGGGGGCTACGCATCGGTAGTGCTCAAGCTCGACATCGAGGGCGGCGAGTACGAGGTGCTGCCGGACCTCATCCATCAGCAGATGCACCTGGTGCTGGACGCCGCCTACATCGAGTTCCATTCGCAATACATGGCCGAGCCCAAGGCCACCGGCTACCGCGCGCTGGAGGCGGCCATCCGCCAAAAGCTGACCCAGGACCGGGTGCCCTACCGCATCTGGATCTGAGGCCGCCGCGCCGCCTTGCCCCATGCAGCCAACACGCTGCCCCGAACCCTCCCCCAGGACACCCCATGAGCGATAAACCTGTCACCCAGACCGACCTCTTCAACCTGCTCGACCTGATCCGGCCCTGGCAGATGACCAGTGATTCGAAGATCCGCATCGGCGCCGACGCCGACGGCGGCTACGTGATGCCGTCGGTCAGCCTGAAGAGCAACCTGGTGCTGTCGGTCGGCATCGGCGACCAGGTCACTTTCGATGACGAACTGGCCACCCGCGGCGCCCGCGTCTACCAGTTCGACCACACGATCACCGCCACGCCCAGCGTCGATGCCAGGTGCATTTGGCAACGCAAGGGCTGGGGGCCCAACGACGGGGGCGAGTTCCTGTCGCTGCACAGCATGGTCGAGTCGATGGACTGGACCGATGCCCGGCACCCGATCTTCAAGTTCGACACCGAGGGCGCCGAGTGGCAGTGCCTGCCCGGCGCGCGGCAAGAGGACCTGGCGCGGTTCGAGGTGCTGACCGGCGAGTTCCACGGCTTCCAGCAGTTGATCAACCGGCCGCTGTACGACATTGCGTTCTACACCTTCCGCAAGCTGGCCGAGACGCACCGCTGCATCCACCTGCACGGCAACAACTCGGGCGGCATGGTGATGCTGGGCGGGCTGCCGTTTCCGCGTGTCTTCGAGCTGACCTACATCCGCCGTGACGCCGCCAGTTTTTACGGCCATTCCAACGAGCCCATCCCCGGCCCGCTGGACCGGCCGAACAACCCGGCACTGCCGGACCTGTACCTGCGCGCGATCTGACCCCCCAGCACTGACATCACGACAAACGCCCACCATGCGCAACGCCATCACCGGCCTGGTCCGCGGCTATGCCGACCCGGCCCGCTACCAGCCGCTGATCCTGCGCAACCGCGCTATCGTCAGCCGGGTGCTGCCCCAGGTCGGCGCAGCACAAACTGACCTGATCCTGTTCCACGAGGGCAACATCCCGCCCGCGCACCAGGCCTTCATCAATGCGCAGTCGGGTGCGGAGTTTCGGTTTGTCGACCTGCGCCAGACGGCGCCGGCCAGCGGCTTCGACCCCGGCCGCGAATGCGCCAACCGGGTGCCCGAGATGCGCGGCTTTGGCGCGGGCTACCGCCACATGTGCCACTTCTGGTTTGTCGATTTCATCGACTACCTGGCCGACTACCGGTTCATCGCCCGCATCGACGAGGACTGCGTGGTACACGACTTCCCGGACCTGTTCGCCGACATGGACCGCGCCGGCGTGGTGTTTTGCTCGGCCGGCGTGATCACCGACTCACCCGAGGCCGTGGTGGGCCTGGCTGAGTTTTCTCGATTTTTCAAGGCCAGCCGGCGTGAGCCGCTGACCGGCTTCCCGCCGGTCCCCACCGGGCCGATGACCAACCTGATGGCGCTGGACCTGGCATTTTTCCGGTCGCAGCCAGCCTATGCCGACTACCGGCGCGCCATCAGTAAATCGGCCATGGTCTACAGCCACCGCTGGGGTGACCTGCCGCTGTGGGGTGAGTTTCTGGCGATGTATGTGCCGCCGCAGCGCCTGCGCTTGCAAAGCTCCGAGATCAGCTACTTCCACGGCTCGCACGGCATGCTGATCAATCGTCCGGTGGGTGACGCCCCGTGGCTGCGCGACCTGCACAACGTGGCCCAGGACAAGCCGGCGCGGGTCAACTCGGCGATGGCCGGCTGGGCCGGCACACCTGCGGCGGCGGTGAACGGCCAGGCCAGCGGACGCTTTGCCTTCCACACCGACCTGACGGCCAACCCGGCCTGGGAGGTGGATCTGCAAACGGTACAGCAACTCAAGGCGGTGCGGGTCTTCAACCGGGGTGACGCCTGCCAGGAGCGTGCACTCGGCCTGCGGGTCGAGGTGTCGGCAGACGGCCAGACCTACGACCTGCTGCACACCCAGACCACGCCGTTTGGCGGCCTGGCCGACGGTGCACCGGCGCTGCTGGACCTGCGCGCTGCCCAGCCCCCGGTTTGCGCCCGCTACCTGCGCCTGTCCCTGCCGCGCGAGGACTATCTGCACCTGGACCAGGTCGAGGTTTACGCCTGAGGGCAGGCTGCCTGCCGCGCGGCTGCCGTGCCGCCCCGGGAGGGGCGCCAGGATGGAACTGAAACACCATCCCTGACCAATCGAGCCCGCCCTGTGCGGGCTTTCCGCATCTTGCGGCAGGGTTCCAGGCCGGACGCTGGTCAGCGCGCCGCACTGCACCAGCGCTTGTTCGGTGATGGACCCGGGGCCTCGGTCGGGGCGCGGCCTCAACGCATGAAAAAAGCCCGGCGGCCGCCGGGCTAATTCGGGCGGTGGGTGGGCACCGCCCCGGCTGCCGCGTCCACCGCGCTGGTCACCTGGGTGCCAGCGTTGCTGCCGACCGGCCGGCCCGGGTTGCGGGCTGGCCGGTCTTTGCAGGTCAGAACAGCGGCCCCTGCTGGCTGCGCAACAGCTCATCCTCCACTGTGCTTCGGTGCAGACCGGCATGGCTGACAGGGGGTGCCGATGCATCGCCTGCCGCCGGCCCGGGCGTGGGCGGTGTGGGTGCCCCGGGCTGAGTGGCCGGCAACAAGTCGGCGGCCGGTGCGGCCAGCACGTCGCCCAGTTGCACCGGGGTTGCGCCGGGTGCCGCGCGTGCCAGCCAGACGTCGGCCATCTCGTGCGTCTGCCCATCTGCCGTCTTGTAGCCCGATATCAGCGCCACCGCATTGCCGTTGTCCATCCGGCTGCTGTGGCCGAAGCTCAGGTCCAGCTCGGTGATGCCCAGGTCCACCAGCCCCTTCAACTCGCCGGCATCGGTCTTGCCGTCGTGGTTGGCGTCGACCCAGACCTTCAAGTCGGTGAAGGCGGCGTCGTGGCTGTTGACCTTGCCGTCCTGGTTGAGGTCGAGCGCGGCCAGTGCATCGTAGCCATGCGCCGCGTTGTGGCCGTTGGCCAGTTTGGTCGCCGAGCCGAACAACTCGCTGCCATCGTTGATCACACCGTCGCGGTTGTGGTCCAGCGCCAGCAAGCCATCGCCGCCCCCCACCCAGCCGTACTTGGCATGGTTACCGGTGCCGGTCAGGTCGAAGGTGACCCCACTGGCCGCCGACACCGTGCGCACGCCGTTGCCGTCCAGGTCCAGCATGATCGGGGTGACGAAGAAGTTGTCCATGAAGGCCTGCTGCTGCGCCGTGCCCAGCGAATGGATGCTTGCCGTCGTCAGTGCCTGCACCTGGGCGTCCGTCATGGCCGCGATGTCTGCCACGGTGAAGGCATTCAGCTGGCTGGTGCTCAGCGTGAAGACCTGGGCGGTGGTCAAGGACATGATCTGGTCAGGTGCCAGTGCCCGGATGTCGTCTGTGCCCAGCAACACGATCTGGGCGGTGGTCAGCGTGGCGATCTGGGTGTCGCTGAAGCCACCGATCTGGGCCGAGCTCAAGGCATTGAACTGGCCGCTGCTCAACAGTTGCAGGTTGGCCGTGCTCAGCCCGAGCATCACGTCGGCCCGCAGGCTGCCGATGTCCGCGGTCTCGATCGCCAGGACCTGGGCCGAGGTCAAAGCCCCCAGGTGGTCCTCGCGGAAGCCGGCCAGGTCACCGGTGTCGAGCTTCAAGATGTCGGCCGTGGTGATCGCCATGATCTGGGCGGTGGTCAGGGCGGCCAGGTCGGCGCTGTCCAGGCTGGCGAACTGGAAGGTCGTCAGCGAGGCGATCTGCGCTGTGCTGAGCGAGAACATCTGGTGTCCCGTCAGGTTGTTCAGGGCGGTTGTCGTCAGCGCCGAGAACTGGTCGGTCGTCAGGGCCTGCAACTGGTCGGCCCCCAGTGCCTGCCACTGCAGCGATTGCAACGCGTTGAGCTGGGTCGAGCTCAGCACCTGCATGCCGCTGGTGGTCAGGCCGGGGATGGCGTCGGCCGTCAAGGCCGCCAGGTCGATCGCCTTGATGCCCTTGAGCTGCGCAGTGGTCAGCGCCGCTGCCGCCTCAACACCCAGGCCCGCCAGCGCACCGGCGCTCAGCACCGCCAGGTCATTGGTGCTGATGGCCTGGATCTGTGCCGTGGTGAACACCGAGAAGTCTTTGCTGTCGAAGCTGGCGAACTGCGACGCCGTCATGGCCGCGATCTTGTCGGTTGTGAGTCCGGCAAACTGATCTCGCGTCAGTATGTCCAGGCTGGCCGTGGTCAGCGCGGCGATCTGCGCGGTGGTCAGGTAATTGAGCTGCTGGGTACTGAAGGCACCCCATTGCGAGGTCTCCAGCGCCCGCAGTTGTGAGTTGCTCAGGGCGCGGATGTCGGCACTGTCCAGGCCCACCATTGCATCGGCTGACAGGGCCTTGATGTCGGCGTTCTGGATCGACGCGATCTGGTCGGTGGTCAGCGCGGCAACCTGCTCCGAACTGAACCCGGCCAGCACGCCGGTTTGCAGCGCAATGATGTCGGCTGTGCCGATGGCGCGGACTTGCGCGGTGGTCATCACCGACAGGTCGGTGCTGTCCAGGCTGGCAAACTGTGTGAGCGTCAGGGCCCGGATCTGTGCCGTGCTGAGCGCCGCGAACTGCGCACCCGTCAGGGCGTTCAGGTCCTCGGTGGTCATCAACGCCACCTGGGTGCCCAGGCCACGCAGCTGTTCTGTCGTCAGCGCCTGCCACTGGCCCGATGTCAGCCCGGCCAATTGCGACCCGTTCAGCAGGCCGATGTTGGCCGTGCTGATGCCGGCCAGGGCTTCCGCGGTCAGGCTGCCGATATCGGCCGACTCGATGGCCTGCAGCTGCGCGGTGGTCAGCGCCGCCACCTGGGCCGAGCCAAAGCCCGCCAGGTCGCTGCCTTGCATTGCGATGATGTTGTCGATGCTGATCGCCTTGACCTGGGCCGTGGTCAAGCCGGCCAGGTCGGCGCTGTCCAGGCTGCTGAACTGGAAGGTGGTCAGCGCGTTGATCTGCGTGGTGGTCAACGACTGGACCTGTGCACCGGTCAGCGCGTTCAGGTCATCGGTGGTCATGCCGGCAATCTGCTTGACCGTCAGGCCTTGCAGCTGGTCGGTGCCCAGCGCCTGCCACTGGGCAGAGTTCAAGGCCGCCAGCTGGGTGGTGCTGAAGGCGCCCAGGTTGGTGCTGGAGATGCCGACGATGTTGTCCGCGTTCAGGCTGGCCAGGTCGGCCACTTCGATCGCCTTGAGCTGGGCGCTGGTCAGCGCACCCAGCTGGGTCGATCCGAAGCCACCCAGGTCGGCAGCTTCCAGTGCCACGATGTCGGCGGTGCTGATCGCAGCCACTTGAGCGACCGTCATCACCGCCAGATCGGCGCTGTCCAGGCTGGCGAAGTGTGCGGTCGTCAGCGCGTTGATCTGCGCGGTGGTCAGGCTCTTGAACTGGTCGCTGGTCAGCGCGTTCAAGTCATCGGTGGTCAGGCCCACGATCTGCTTGGTGGTCAGGCCTTGCAGCGGGGTGGTGCCCAGTGCCTGCCATTGGCTGGCGTTCAAGGCGGCCAGCTGGTCAGTGCTCAACACGCTGAGGTTGGCGCTGGAGATGCCGACGATGGCGTCCGACGTCATGTACACCAGGTCAGCCGTCTCGATGGCCTTGAGCTGGGCGGAGGTCAGCGCTGCGATCTGGGCCGAGCCGAAGCCGGCCAGGTCGCCGGTGTCGAGCGCGACGATGTCGGCCGTGCTGATGGCGCGGATCTGGGCCGTGGTCATCGCGGCCAGGTCGGTGCTGTCCAGGCTGGCGAACTGGGCAGTGGTCAGGGCAGCGATCTGCGCGGTGCCCAGTGACATGAATTGGTCGCTGGTCAGCGCGTTCAGGTCATTGGTGGTCAGGCTGGCAATCTGTCGGGTGTCCAGCCCCCGCAGCTGGTCGGTGGTCAGGGCCTGCCACTGGGCCGAGTTCAGCGCCGCCAGCTGGCTGGTGGTCAGGATGCTGATGACGGTGCTGCTCAGGCTGCTGAGGGACGCGGCGTCCAGGCCGATGATGTCGGCCGTCATCATGGCCTTGATCTGGTCGGTGGACAGCGCGGCCAGCTGGACCGAGCTGAACCCGGACAGGTCGGCGGAGTCCAGCGCGGCAATGCCGGCGGTGCTGATGGCCCGGACCTGGGCCGTGCTGAAGGTCGACAGGTCGGTGCTGTCCAGGCTGGCCA
>Ga0105048_10012861_pt1 | contig 13093 bp, 3 predicted proteins | sample MAT05_FD_78382 | JGI IMG/M metagenome (GOLD analysis project Ga0105048, IMG submission 78382) | Freshwater microbial communities from Lake Fryxell liftoff mats and glacier meltwater in Antarctica - MAT-05 | ecosystem: Environmental > Aquatic > Freshwater > Ice > Liftoff microbial mat | place...
CGTTCGCATTTCCACCGACCACGCCTTCATACAAGCCGGTATTCCCCACATCGAAGCTCAAAGTCGTGCCAGCAGCGAGTGTGACGCCACCAGTCCCCAAGGCGGCATTGTCACCGATGCTCAGGACACCGGCGCTGACCATCGTGCCGCCCGAAAAAGTATTTGGCCCCTTGAGTGTGAGCGTCCCTCCGGTGTTTTTGACGAGCGCCACGGTGCCGCTTCCGTCGATGATCCTGCCGCCTCCTGTTCCATCGTCGAAACTCGTTTTTACAGATCCGCTTCCCACCGTCAGCGTGCTGGTCGTCGCAGATGCGGTATTGGTTACAGTGCCATTGCCGGTCAAATTCGCGATCGTCTGGTTGACGCCATTGACATCCAAAGTGGTGGCTGCGCCCAAGGATAAGTTGCCACCTGCGAGCGCATTCACCGCCCCCACTTGCACGGTGCCGCCCGTCACCACAGTGCCCCCGGTAAAGGCGTTCGTGTTGTTGAGCACCAGCGTACTGCTGCCGGCTTTCGTCACAGAAGTGGCACCATTGATCGAACCGCCATCGAAGGTGTAGTCACCGTTTGAGTTATCGACGATGACGGCGCTGGGTGCCACGCCGCCTCCCGCCACGGTGATCGTCCGATTCGTCACAGCGACAGGACTCGGCGTTGAGTTGTCTATATCACGGAAATAGACCGTTTCCCCGGTTTGGAAATTCGCAATTCCGTTCCCATTCCAGTTGGCGGTCGTGTTGACGTCCCAATTGTCATTCGTCGAGCCACTCCAGATGTTGAATAACTGAAGCACCTTCAACTGAATGCCAGCGATCCCCGCGCCAGACGAGCCACCCAACCAAGTGAATCCGAGATTCATCGTCCCTTCGAGATGAGTCGAGTTGTCAAATTGGACATAATTCGCCGTGGGGAGTGTGGCTAAACCTGCATTGGTGTTGATCCCGCGAATAAAGTTAGTCGTGTTCGGATTGAACGACGATCCCCGCTGCGCGATTTGGTAAAAAGTCGTCCCCCCGAGCGAGACCGAATACTTGCCTCCGGTTCCATCCATTGTCGTGTACACAATCACTTGGTAGTTGCCTGCCGCGAGACCACTGAACGAGAATGTTGGGGTCGAATTTGTGGCGTTGGCCTTAATAAAACCGTTCAGGAGGATACTGTTGTTGCTGCTCGGAGTAGAAACAAGCACTCCACTCTTGGAGCTTCCGGCAGCCTGCACCGAGAGTGAAACCGCCGAGGTTCCGTGCGTGCCGACAGTGGCATTGTCGTACCAAAGACTGCTCGTGGTAACCGACAAGTTACCCGTTCCACTACCGGCCGCAGCGGGAGGGGAATAGTTGATGTTATTCCAGTCCACCTGCGGAAGCACACCGGCCGACGCATCGGTCCCGAGGACACCGGCGACAACTGAAAGACTCCCCGACGTGGGCGCAGTGCCTTGGAAGTTCACGCCGATCGTCTCTCCGATGAACATTTGAGCGCAGCCGATGCCGTGAAAGGCAGCGGAGGCAAACAGCACCACGAGTGAGACTTTTGCAGGGTGGGAGGAGAGGAGATGGGTTTTCATGGGGGAGTTAGTGCTGGATTTGGCGAGGGAAGTGGGGATCAAGGACTCGGGCATTCTGCGTGGCCGTGAAATAAGTCCCCCGGGTCCGCATCTCAGCCACCCGGAGAGGTCCACGAAAGGCACGAAAGGGCACGAAATCGGAGGCCCTTTCGTGCATTTCGTGGATTCAACATGACTTCTTCCAAGCGGGCGAATTCCGTTTGCCGGCGAACGGCCTGATCCATGCAAGCGCATGAGAACACCTCGGAGACCAGGCAATAAACGGGACGCGCCCTGAAGGGACCGCACGCTGGCAAGATCACCCATCACAGGCGTTTCCATATTCGCGCAACCGCGCGGGCCCCCGTCGGGAGACACGCGCGGTTGGCCAATTTGCCTCGCTGCATTACAACCACCCGTCTGACTGAGCAGTGGTGTGCCGAACATAAGTTCAGCGGGTTTACTAGGCCCGGCGGCGGCGCAGACCGAGCATCGTCAGCAGTCCGCCCATCAGGAGCACGGCGCTGCCGGGTTCGGGAACTACCGCCCCACCGTTTTGTCCTCCGGTAAAGGCCAGCGGGTTCGTTCCGATATTTAGCGCAAACAATTTCTGACTGGATCCGAAGTTCGTCGTCGCATTCGCATTAACTGTCGCGGTGCCGCTGGTGAAGGATCCAGTCACATCCGTCACGCCACCGCTGGTCGTGAGCAGGGAGTAGTTCTGCGCGCCGGAGAGCACCCATTTACCGGTGCCGGTTTTCTCCACGCTGGTCGTGCCGCCAATCTCTTCGATCGCCATGGCAAAGGTGTTGTCGCCCGTATTGCTGCCGGTGAACTCCAGAGTGCGGTTGCCAGCATTCTCAAAAAAGTCCGGCGAAGACGCGGCGGTGAAGCTGAGGGTGGCCGCGGGAATGCTGCCCGACGCGTCGATGGTTGCGCCGCCGTTCGTGCTGATGCGAATCGCGCGGTCGGTGGTCTGCGCGGTGGCTCCGGTGTATTGCAGCGTGCCGCCTTGGAAGAGGATGCCGACATTGCCGCCGCTATCTGCGCCTCGGTTGCCAAGTCCGCCCGCCACTCCGTAATTGGAGAACGTCGCGACATTGAGAATCCCGTCGTCGAGAGTCGTAACGCCGGAGTAGGTATTGATGCCGGCAAGGACGGCTTTGCCGTTGCCGCTCTTGGTGAACGATCCCGTGCCGAATGCATCAATCAATGTCCCCGTGAAATCCAGATCGACCAGACCGGCACCCGCGCCACCGCCGGCGGTGACATTAAAGGTCGCGGTATTGTTAAGTCCGACGTTAATCGCACTGATGGTCGAAGCCGTGCCATTGCCGGCCCCAACCACCGTAGGAGTCGTCGAAGTAAAGTTGTAGGAGGCACCATTGGAATTGCGGAGCGTGTAATTGCCGTTGCCTCCCTGGCCGCTGCCCTGCGCGGCAATGGTCCCACCGATGGAGGTCACCGCGAAATCCACGGAAAGCCGCTCATTAGCGACCACGTTGAGCGTGCCACCCTCATTGATCAGCAGGGCTTTTGCCGCCTGCTGACCGCCGTGTCCCAGAACGTCGGTATTGCCGCCGAGCAGCGTGGCGCCGCTGTTGATGGTGATTGAGCTGACGCCCGCCAGCGTCCCGTTCGGCTGGCCACTCCCGTTCAAGCGAAGGGTTCCGCCATTGATCGTGACATCACCAGTAAAGGTGCTGATTCCGCCCAGAGTCAGTGTCCCGCCGCCGGTTTTGACCAACTCACCCGTTTCCGCCGTCACGTTGGCAATGACGCCGCCATACGTCGCAGTGAATCCTGAATCGACGTCGACGGTGGCCACATTCACCCCGATCGACATCCCGCGATTCGCATTGATCGTGGCGTTCGCCGAGACGTAGAGCGTGCCTCCGTTGACGACAAGATGATTGGCCGTCACTGCTGCCGGCGCGGCACCCAGATTGTTGTCGGCCTCGATGTTGACAGTGCCGCCGAGGACCTTCGTGGCTCCGGTATAAGCGTTGACCCCTTGCAGGTTCACCTGCCCGGCGTTTGTCTTCGTGACACCACCGGGGCCGCCCAGCACGCCGTCGATAACGTAAGTGCCGGCGGTATTGCTGAAGGCGGTGCCGTTTGGCTTTACCACGCTGCTTATGGTCACGACATTTTGTGCGATGCCGGTGTCGTCAAAGGTCACGCTATACCCGTCGATAAACGGATCGGTAAGAGGATTCACCGTAGTCCAGTTATTGACGGTGGAATTGTCCCATTGGTCATCAGCCAACCCTGTCCAGATGATCGATTGGCTGGTCACACCCAAGACCAAATCATTGCCAACGACGGTGACGTTGAGAGAGACGCCTGGCAAACTGAGAAGCGGTCCGCTTCTGTTATAGGCAAAGGTGGCGGTGTTGGTAATGCCACCCAACGCCGTGGCCAGCGTGTAAGTGTTGCCGACCGCAAAGCCCGTCGCCTCCGTGAGATTCAACGTCTCATTTCCACTTAGGTTCATCGTCCCGGTGATGCCGGCCGTTTCGCTCACGCCATTTCCGGCAAGAGTGTAATTCAATAGGCCGCCACTAACGATCGTCACGTTGCCGCCGATATTCAACGTCGTGCCGACTCCCGTGCCGGGCGCGAAGATACCACCCGACTGAACGGAGACATTGCCACCGACAGTGCCAGTCCCGGCCAATTTGCCTGTCGTCTGAAGAGTGACCAATCCACTTCCAGTCGCGGAGCCGGTAGTGTTTGCGATCAGGACCGTGCCCGCATTCACATTGGTGCCCCCGGTGTAGGTATTGGCTTGATCGAGGCGCAACGTGCCATTGCCTCCCTTGGTCAAGCTGCGACTGCCGCCACTTTCGGAGACGATGCCGAGCTTCAAGACTCCATCACCCGTGCCGTTTTTGGCAACATTCACACTCGCATCGCCGGCCAGCGTCGTGCCGCCCATCGTGAGCGTATAAGCTGTATTCGCAGACAAACCGGTGGCGGCGACGTTGAGGGTCGATCCCGAATTCAAAGTCAGCGCGCCCATGCTCGCACTTCCAAGTGAGCCCGCGCCGGAGACTTGAATCGTGGAACTCACGCCGCCCGTGACCACGACGTTGTTTGCAAAGGTTCCTCCGCTATTTCCCAGAGAACTCACAAGAAAACCGGTGATGTCCTGCGTGGCAACCTGACCACCAGTAGCACCAGAGAAACCGAAGTAGGCCGTGTTGCCTCCCACGATACTGGCAAGGTTTACCCCCGTAAAGGTGTTCGAATAAGTTGCCAGAGTGGTCGTGTCGGTAAGCGTTTGGGACAGTGTCTGCAGCAGCGGATCATAGCTCAGCGTGATGTGGATCGGATTGCCGCTCGAAAGGTCCACCGCGCCGGATGGAGTGTAACCGCCTGTTGCTCCGTTCGTCTTGAATGCGGTTCCCTCTGTTCCAAAGATGTTCAATATAACTGCCGCACTGGGAGTGATACCGCCGTAGCCCACGGAACCCCCACTACCGCCGAGGGCATTCACCCCGCCCGCGGCATTCTGGATGATGAACGCCGCCCCGTCCGCGCTCCTGTCGCCGGACGCGGTATAGGTGAAGTCCACGTTAAAGACTTGATCCACAGCGAGCGGAGTATTGTGAAAGCCGCTGCCCGCCTGGCTCCCGCTGTTGCTCGTCAGCCGCAACTGGGTGCCGCTGGGGAGGGTGGCTGAACCGTTCACCGTAGTCGTGCCGAAGTCCTGAGCAAATGGGGTCACTGTTCCGGCAACTCCGAGCGTCAGGACAGAACCGTTGCCATTGAGCGTGACAACCCCCGTCCCCAAGCCGGCGTTATCAGTGACCAGAACAGTCCCGGCATCGATGGTAGTGCCTCCGGTAAAGGTTCCCGCAGCGGCCAGTTTCAAGGTGCCATTTCCGGTTTTGGTGATACTGCGAGCGCCGCCTGATTCTCCCACCGGCCCGAGCGCGAGCGTCCCCGCCCCGCCGCCGGTGCTGTTCGCCACGTTGAAAGTGGCGTTGCCAGTCAGCGTGGTGCTGGTGGCGTTGAGGCTGTAAGCACTGAGGCTCGCTTCCGGGCTGGTCACCGACAGTGTATTCGTGCCGATCGAGAGGTTGCCTATGCTCGCCTGGAGTGAAAGGCTCACGGCAATCGTTGAGTTCCCCGCGATGTTGACGTTGTTTGCGTAGGTCTGCTGAAGGCCCACCGGGCTTAAAACCTCGGTATTCAGCAGGGTGTGGAGGGCGTCGCCCGCCTGATTCCATTGGAAGAGCGCGCCGGCTCCGCCGCCACCTTCGTAATGCGCCAGCGTGATCTTGTGGTAACCGGCGGTCGTGAAATTATAAGTCCCGGTCTTCGTGCTCGGAAAGCCCTGGAAGAAGTTATTGTTCACCACCGGGGTGTTTTCGTCATTGATGAAGACCATCGAGCCATCGTCGCTACCCGTGGAGAATGTCGCGATACCGGGATTCGTGACGTGGATGAAGCCGGTCCAGCGGACTTCGTAGTCGTTGGGATTGGCGAAACCGTAGCTGGCCTGCGTCGGATCTACGCCGTTGAACGGCGCGCCATCCCGGTTGTTCGGGTTATTGCTAAAGTCGAAACTCAGTTTTCCTCCGGTGGTGGTCAGCGTGGTAACGGCTGGAGTGAGTCCGGCAAGATGGGCATTCAATGCCGTCAGTGTGGCAAAGTTCGGGTTGCTGCCCCCACTGTTTGTCGGTGTCTGGCTGTAGAATTGCCCCAGCAAGCCAGGGCTGCGAGTCCCACCCTCCAATTGCAGGGTGGTGCCAGCCTGCAAAGTCACGGAGCCGGTGCCAAAGGGCGCGGTTCCGCCAAAAGCGAGGATGCCGCCAGTGACATCGATCGACGAACCTGCGACCACGGAGGTTGCGGTGGTATCGACGCGCATCAGACCGGTGCCCGATTTCGTCACGGCAGCGGCCACGGCGCCATCGTCCAGCGCGCCGGGGTTGAAGGTCACATTCGAATCCACGTTGAAGTTTGCACCCGTGCTGACGGTCGTCGCGCCAGAGCTGATCGACGAAGCAGTGGGAGAACCTGTCAGTTGAAGGGTATTCCCGCCCATCGCCAGCGAGCCCATGCGGGCACTAGCGGAAGCAGCCGCGAAGCTGTAGCCGATCCGAATCGTCGCATTGCCGTTCAAGGTCACGGCGTTGGCGATGTTGGTCGCGGCGGTCGGGGCGCCGGTGATCCAGGTCAGCCCATTCCCGGAATCGATCGGCAGGGCAGAATAGTTGCCGCTCACCTGAGCCGCCACCCCGGTCTGCCCAGTATAATCAATGCCGATACCGAGACCATTTTGCCACCAACTGGCATTGTTCGCCCCCCATCCGCCACCTCCTTGGCCAAGCCTCAATTCAAAAGAGTTCAAGCCTGAAGCAATCGCCGCCGTGCCATGCGTCGGAGTATTCCAACTACCGTTGTTGAGGACGGTCGAGCCATTCACCTTCAGCAGGACGCTGTCATCGTAATTTTCCCCAAAAGTCCAACTGGCCGCCGCGCCGGTATTGTTGATGAAGCCGGTGTAGATGACCGTCCTATCATTCGGGATCCCCGTCGGCCAGCTCGAGCCATTGCCGTTGGCATTGGCCAGCCGTGTAGTGTTGCGGATGTACTCGTTGGGGTTGCTACCGGAGGTATTGAAAGATCCCGTGAGCAACCCCTCGTTAAGACCCGCTGTCTGAAACCCGCCGAACTCCAACGTCGTGCCGGTTTGGAGCGTCACGGTTCCGGTTCCCGCAGCCGCATTATTCTGGAGACTCAACGTCCCCCCGGTGACGTTCGTACCGCCGGAATAGGTGTTCGCCGCATTGACCGTAAGCGTCCCGCCCGTGTTCTTCACCACTCCAACCGTTCCGGCTCCATTAACAATCGTGCCCGGCGAGCTCACGCTACCGCTCGCTACCGTCAACGTGCTGTTCGTGGCGGCGGCGGAGTTGGTCACCGTGCCGGTGCTGGTTAGGACGCCGACGGTTTGGTTGAAGCCACCCAAATCCAGGGTGCCGCCCGTCCCCAGCGAGAGATCGCTACCAGAAATTATGCTGTTTGCCGATCCCAACCGGATGGTTCCGGCACTCACCGTCGTCCCGCCACCGTAAGTATTCGCGCCGGAGAGAACCAAGGTTCCGTTGCCCGTCTTCGTCAAACTCCCAGCAACGCTGCTGATTACGCCACTGAGCGTGGCGGCGGTTCCGGCACCGGTCGCGGCCACGTTCACCGTCCGGTTGACGCCATTGAGGTTCAGGGCATTGCGGAATTCAAGAGAGTTATCCGCCGTGCTCGGATTGAGCACGAGGGTTGAAGGGTTAAAGGTCGCGTCACCCCACGTCAGGGCCGTGGGCGTGCCCAGACCACCGAGCGAAACGATGACCGGTGCTCCATTGGCCCCGAAACCACTGCTCCCGCCAGTCAGCTGCACCTCACCGACTCCCGTGCCCACGGCACGGACGAAATCCGCGCCCGTCGCGAGGACACCACCATTCATCGTCACCAAACCGGACGGGAGACCGACTCCGTCATTCGCCTGGAGCACGCCGCCGTTGATGTTGGTTGCACCGCTGTAGGTGTTCAGGCCGGTCAGGATCACTGTACCATTGGTCGTTTTCGTGAGCGACCCGGCACCGCCAAGGATCGCACTGACACTGCCAGATCGGACATCGTACGATGAGCCGGTCAAAACTCCGGACGAACCGGTGATATTGCCGCTGGTCAGCGTGACCGCCCCGACCGTGTCGGAATTCGCCGCGATTGCGAGCGTGCCACCCCCCACCGTCACCGCCTCCGCGTCAGCCAGCGTATCAGTGGCGTGGCCGAGGTTCATCGTCCCGCCATTCACAGTCGTCCCGCCGGTGTAGGTCGTGGTGGAGTTAAAGGTGAGCGCGCTGGTTCCAGATTTAACCAGACCACCCGTGCCGCCGATGGTGCCGCCACTGAAGGTATAATCTCCCGTCGAGTTATTGACGGTGATGGTGTTCACCGTTACCCCGCCAGCATCGACAGTGATGGTGCGAGTGACCGGTGCGACGCTATTCGTATCGAGATCGAGAAACAGCCCCGGATTTCCACTGGTAAAGATACCACCAGACCAATTCGCAGTCGTGGTATCCCAGTTTCCATCGACCGTCCCGCTCCAAGCCGTGATCGCCGAAAGCATCTGCAACTGAAATCCGGCGATGCCGATTCCATCCGAGCCTTGACCGCCGCCAGCGAAATAGTTGACCCCCAAACTGAGCACCCCATTCAGAGTCGTCACAGTGGCGAAATCGACATAGTTGGCGACGGGATACGTGCCGTTCGTGGTGTTCGTACCCTGAACGAAGCTGCCACCGTAGCTACTACCGTTCTGCGCTTCCTGATAGTAAGTCGTCCCCCCTAAGGACATGGAATATTTTCCACCGCCTCCATTTTCTGTCGTGTAAACGATCACCCGATAACTTCCCGAAGACAGGCCGCTAAAGTTGAAAGTCGGGGTGCGATTCCCGCCGTTGGCCTTGATGATGCCGTTGAGCAGGGTGGCATCTGGAGTTCCCGTTCCGGAATAGCTTTTCCAACTGTCAGCCGCCTGCACGCCGATCGAAACTGACGAAGTCCCTGAGGTGCCAGTCGTGGCATCATCATAAAGAAGGTTATTCGTCGTAACGAGCACATTGTTCGTGCCGCCGTTGCCACCGTAGTCGATCATATTCCAGTCCTGCTGCACGAGCACGCCAGCCGTGGAATCAATCCCGAAGGTCCCACCACCATCACGGCCGACGAAATTGATGCCGATCGTCTCGCCGACGAAGGTGGCGGCGAAGCTAACACCATGGAAGGCCGCGTAGGCGAGAGCCGCGCTCACGGTGAGGAAGGAACGGGATTTGGAGGAGATACGATTTTTCATGGGTGTTTAGATCGGGTTAGGGATGGACCGGGAAGGAATAGATTGGCGGGTTTGGTCCGAGGCAGAGGGGGGCTCGTGACAGTCATTATCTACACGTAAAACGGCAGGTCAATAATTTTTATCGAGAATTTCACTAAAGTTTTCATAAGAGCGGTTTTTAGAGGGGAAGTCTGCGCTCAGACACATCATCTTAATGTTATCTTCACTCCATTGACACGATATAACTCGTCTCAGGCTGAGCTTTTTCGAGGGCATTTTTTGCCGCCGATGCCCCGTCAATTCCAAGTCCATCCCGGACGGCGGATGAGCGTCAATCCAGTTTGCACGTCGAACCCTCTTTTTGCCGCCGCGATTTGCTCGGTGAGATGAGCACGCCATAGCTTCCGCTCGGCGTCAGTCGGCTTGTGCTTCTTTCTGAAGGGCACAGCTTGGCCGACGAGGAGCGCCATGTAGCCTTCCAGACCGTAAGGATTGTTGGGCGAAAGCAGCACGCTCCGCCCCAGCGCGCTGGGACCATTTTCGGCGAAAAAATCTACAACCGGCCCAGCACCTCCCAGTGCGATCTCACCCCGGCAAGTCTGCCAGAATGGCGTCTCCAGGCGCGTATTGAAGCGATAGTGAATGGCGAGAAAGTCGCGAACTTCATCCCACGTCGCCCCGATGAACCGGTTGTAGAGCCCGGTCACTTTCGGCCCGGGGTCGAGTTCGCTATCCAGGAGCATCTCGGCCAGCGCTCGGCATTGCACGATAATAACCTGCAAGGCCGACGCCTCCAGCGGCTCGACAAACCCAGAGGCATTGCCTATGCCGACCACATTGCCCTCCCACATTCGCTCGTAGCGGCCCGAGCGGAACTTCACCACGCGGGGTTCCGTCGTAATTTTCGGATTTTTGCGCAGCAGTTCCTCTCGGGCTTCATCGTCTGGGAGAAAGCGGGACGAATAAACGTAGCCCCGATTCAGAAAATGCTCGTGCTCGATCTGCCAGCACCAGCCAGCATCCATTGTCTCTGCCGTGGTGTACGGCTTGATCGGCTCGTCGGAGCGTTCCCAGCCAGCGATGACGGCCCGGTCGCAAAACAAAGCGTCGTCATAGCTCTTGAACGGCACCTCCAGCGCGCGCCCGAGCAGTTCCGCGCGAAAGCCCGAGGCATCGACGAACAAATCCGCCGTTACGCGTTCTCCGCTTTCGAGGAGGAGCGCCGCGAGGCCCGCGCCGCCTTTCTCCACGCCCCGCACTGTGGCGTCGGTGATTTCCACGCCGAAGTCGCGGCAGCGCGCTTCCAGATAGCTCACCAGCTTTTTGTTTTCGATATGGAAGGCGAGATGCGCGTGCCCGTCGAAAAACGGCCGGCCATCCGCCCCGCGCGGCAGCGCTTTATCGGCCTCCATGAGCGCATACCACACGTCCAGGTTGGCAAATTCGTCATCGCAATAGAACCCCTTGTTGCGCGGCAGCGAGGTCAGCCGACTGTCCAGGCTATTGGTGAAGCTGTAGTGAAAATGCGCGCGCGGTCCCCACAGAAAGCGGATGCCCAGTTTCCAAGTCGGCTCGGTTTCGGCGTAAAACTGTCCTGGTTTCAGTCTTAGCTGCTCGAAAAGGAACCGTGGAAAAAGCTGCGTGGTCCCTTCACCCACACCGATCACCCCGATGTCCGGACTGCGGATCACGCGCACGCGGAGCTGCGGCAGGAAACGTTTGAGGGTCAGTGCCGCGATAAAACCGGCACTACCACCGCCAAGGACGACGAGGTTTTGGATCATAGTTCTGAGGGGGAAGGGCGCTCATGTGTGACCGGCCTGCGAACATCCGTCAATTTTTTCGCGCGTTTGAAAGCATTTGCCAATCTTCCCCGCCACTTCCGATACTCCGCCTCCTATGAACGACATTCGCATCATCCTCCACACCTCCCGCGGCGACATCGAAGGCACCATTTTCGCCTCGAAAGTCCCGATGACCGCCGCCAACTACCTGAACCTCGCCCAGCGCGGTTTCTACAACGGCGTGAAATTTCACCGGGTCATCAAGGACTTCATGATCCAGGGAGGCGATCCGACCGGCACCGGCTCCGGCGGCCCGGGCTACCGCTTTGCCGATGAAATCCATCCTGCGCTCAAGCACACCAAGCCCGGCCTTTTCTCCATGGCCAATGCCGGCCCCGGCACGAACGGCAGCCAGTTTTTCATCACCCACGTCCCCACTCCCCACCTCGATGGCAAACACGCCGTCTTCGGCGAGGTGACCAAAGGCCAGGACATCGTCAACGCCATCGCGCAGGGCGACCAGATCACGACGATCGACATCCTCGATCCCACCGACGACCTCTTTGCCGCGCAAAAGCCGCAGCTCGACAAGTGGAACGCGGCGATGGGGAAGTAGGGGAGCGTTCGGAGTTTTGAGTGGAGCGTGGAGAGCCGCTGTCACGAGATCAGCGGCTCTTTCCGTTTTCGCGCTTCATTTCCCCCGAGCGAAAGGCGAACACGCCACGCTCGCTCGAGCGGCCCTCGCCTAAAAACTCCCTCCCCTCAAAACACCATCGGCTCACCTTCGGTCATCACCGTGATCCGCTCGGCCAGGCCCTGCTCGCTCGCGCAGGCCAACAGTCGCGCGGGCGGTTCGAGGAGCGGTTCGTAGCTGAGGCGGAAAGTGCCGTAGTGCATCGGCACCATCCGCCGCGCGCCGAGTTCCACGAACGCCCGCAGCGCCTCCTCCGGCGTCATGTGGACTTCGCGTCCACTCGGCGGGTCGTAGGCTCCGATCGGCAGCAGCGCCACGTCAATCGCGTGCCGCTCGCCGATTTCCCGGAAGCCCTCGAAATACGCCGTATCCCCGCAGTGGAAAATCGTCCGCCCCGCGACCTCGATCACGAACCCGCCGAAGCCCCGGTGCGAATCGTGCAGCACCCGCGCGCCCCAATGATGCGCCGGCGTGAGCGTGATCTTCGCCGGCCCGCATTCATAGCTTTCCCAGTAGTGCAGTTCATGCACGCTGCGAAAACCGAGGTCGTGGACCAAATTGCCGACCTCGAACGGCACCACGATCGGCTGATCCGCCGCCACCACCCGCAAGGTCTTGCGATCCAGATGATCGAAGTGCGCATGCGTGACCAGCACGAGGTCGATGTTCGGCAGGTCATGCAGGTGCAGTCCGGGATGCTTCATCCGCTTGAAAACCTTCAGCCACTTCGCCCAGTTCGGATCGATGAGCAGATTCTGCTCGCGCGTCTGGATCAGAAACGACGCATGCCCGATCCAGGTGATCCCGATTTCGCCTTCCTTCAGGTCGGGAAAATTTGGCGGCGCCTGCCCTCCGGCGCGGCGCTCGAAGATCGAAGGGATCAACACCTCCGTCAGAAAATTCCGCTTCTGCCAGCCCTCCTTCGGCTTCAACCCGACCTTGCGCTCGCCCGCTGCGGGCTTGCTCCCATTGGCTTTCGCGGACTTTGAGATCGCCGCCTTTGGCTTGCGAGTTTGAAACGGATTGGGCACGGCAAAAAGTGTAGAGCCCCGCGCCCCGCGCGCAAAGTTTTCATGCACTTGCCACCACCCGCCGCGCAGCGTGTATTTTCCTGCGTGACCAAAGCCGACCTCCGCCGTGCCATGCGCGCCCGCCTCAAAACCCTCGGCGCGGCCCGCGCGGAAAACTCCCGCGCCATCGTCGCCGCCATCGCC
>Ga0105048_10012866_pt1 | contig 13089 bp, 8 predicted proteins | sample MAT05_FD_78382 | JGI IMG/M metagenome (GOLD analysis project Ga0105048, IMG submission 78382) | Freshwater microbial communities from Lake Fryxell liftoff mats and glacier meltwater in Antarctica - MAT-05 | ecosystem: Environmental > Aquatic > Freshwater > Ice > Liftoff microbial mat | place...
ATCATCACATCATCACATTAGCTCATCATCACATTAGCAAATCATCTCATCATCACATTAGCACATTCGCACATCATCACATCATCACCTCATCACATTAGCTCATCAGCACATCATCCCATCATCACCTCATCACCTCATCACATCATCCCATTATCACATTATCACATTATCACATTAGCTCATCATCATCTCATCACATCATCGCCTTATCACATCAACACATGCAATGTAAAACTACTCCCTTCCCCTTCCTCGCTTTCTATAACCAGCGGAACATTTATTTTATTCAGTAATTGTTTTACTAAAAATAAACCCAGCCCGGTTCCCTGTTCTCCTTTAGTGCCTTCTTCTGAATTCGTGTTTTTATAATTTTGAATCTGTTCAATTTGCTCTTTAGAAATTCCTATGCCTTCATCACGTATGGTAAGCAAGAAATGATCTCCTTTTGTATGGCCTGTTATATACACCACCTGATGTTCCCTGCTGAATTTGATGGCATTGGTCACAATATTTCTGATTGCAATAGATAAAATGTCAGCATCGCCTATAATCCTTATATCATCTATCTCCTGTTGAATTTGAATTTGTTTCTGCAAATCTTGTGGTTGCAATACGTCAACCACATCGGCAACAATATGTTTAATTTCCAACGGTATAATTTTGGGTGTGGTATCACGTATCTGCATATTCGCCCATGTCAGTAAATTGTCCAGCATATTACCGGTTTGTGCCACAGCTTGTATAGTTTGATTTTTAAACAACAGCCTTTTATCCGCAGTAATGGATTCATTATCGGATAACATCAGATAAGATTGCAACGTGTTGAGCGGATTACGAAGATCATGACTGATCACACTGAATAACCGGTCCTTTACCTGATTCAGATTTTGTAGTTCATTTTTTTGATGATTGATCGTCACGTTTTGTTCTTGCAATAGTTTTCTTTTATGTTGTATGGTGCGGTTAAAATACACAGCCCCTCCAAGCATCATCAATGAAGCCAATGCAATCAAGACTAAAATATTTCTTTGGTTCTTTTGTTGCTGAATAGAGGCATCCTTTTTTATCAACTCATTATTTTTCTTCCCGACAATATAATCTGTTTCTAATTGAGCGATCTGATTTTTGCTTTCGTTTGTAAACATGCTGTCTTTAAGCAGGCCATACTTTTTTAAATAAAAAGAATGTTGTTTATAGTCCCCCATTTTTTCATACAGATCAGACATGTTTCGATAGTTTTCCATCTCCACACTCAATATGCCCGCTTCTTTTGCAAAACGGATACTTTTCGAAAAAAAATCTACTGACTTTGCATAGTTGCCTATTTGTGTATGCACAGCACCCATATTATTATACACGACAGCAAGGTTATTAAAATTATCTTCACGCTGTAATATGAGTTGTAAGGCACTGTCGCAATATTTTAATGCTTCCGCGTACTGTCCGTCCTTTTTGAATGCCAGACTAAGGTTTGAGAAACTAATAATCATAGAAAGTTTATCATTGGATGCCTTTGCAATGGCCAGGCCTTTTTTCATGTAAAAGAGAGCTGAATCTTGTAGCCCTTGCTTTGAATAAACAGTGCCGCTCTGGTTATATAAATTAGCTAACTGGAAGCTATCCTTTCTTCCGGTCAGCAACTTTTCAGCCACCTCCATATACTCTTTTGATTTCCTGAAATTTTTTAATTCACTATATACCGAAATAATAGATAAGTAAGCATCCACCACACTTGGGTCGTACGCTACCTGTTCATAATACGTTACAGATTGCAAATAATTTTCCAATGATTTATCTATATCTCCTTTGCTTAAATAACAATAACCGATACTGTAGTAGTTATCACCGGTTTCTAATTTTCGGTCTAACCTCACTGCAATATCCTTTGCCTTTTCAAAGTATTCCAACGCCTTGTTTTGATTATTGTCCATATAGATACGGGCGATCTTCCGGTTTACTTTCATCTGAATGGTATCCATATTCTTCTCATTCAATTGCTTAAAAAGGCTATCAAGCTTATGCTGATTTTGCGCAAGCGAAATATTTGAAGAAAGCAACAAAATATTTAATAAAATGACCAAGCTAAAAATATACTGTCTTTTTTGTGGGCGGCAGAAACGCCTGTCCGGCTGAACCATACAAACGGACTTTCCCGGCTGAAACATTCGTATCAGCTTTTCACTGCAATCTTTTCCCCAGACTGTCATCCTGAGCTTGTCGAAGGGCAGGCTGGGGAAAAAGGATTTTCGCTTTCCCGAATTCACTCCATTAGCATATTTATCTTCCATTTCGATTTAGTTTATCTATTAAGGTGCGCTCAATTTTATGAATGTCTATACATGTCTTTTTATCGCTGCATCACCAACAACCGATTGGATTACAATATCAGTATAGGTGACACCTATAGGTAAACTTATTTTTCCGATTTGAAGCGAACCAGTATTCACAGCACTCACCTTTTGTTTGTTGACAATATACGTCCTTGAAATTCTGATAAAGACCGATGATGGTAATTGCTGTTCAATATTTTTCAGATTTACCAACACCATTTTTTCTGAACCATTAGCCAGATGAATTTTCACAAAATCTGTCAGCGACTCAATAAATAAAACATCTTCATATCGTATACGGACAAAGGCACCATCTTCACGTATAAAAAAACTATCCTTGTCATTCAATTTAAAACCTTCATGGTTTCCTATAGCCTCCTTGATCTTTATCAGCGATCTTACTTTTTCAATGGCGCGTATCAAGCGCTCCGGAGGAATCGGCTTCTTTATAAAATCTACTGCATCCACTTCATAGGCATCGGCTGCATAATGTGGGTGGGAACTGATGAAGATAATATAAGGCATTTTGTGTAAACTTTTCACCAATTGTAATCCTGATAAGCCCGGCATTTCAATATCAAGCAATAGTATATCGGGTAATTCAACCTGCAATGCATGATTTACTTCTATGGCGTTTTCACAGACTTTCAGACATATTAAACCCGGAACGGCTGCCACATATTGCAGTACCAATTCGCGGTAAATCATTTCGTCATCAGCAATGATATAAGTAAGTGTGTTCATTTTAAAAACAAATCTACTCGTTTGACGTCAAGATTTAATATGACTTTAAAAAAACCCGACCTTTTATATTGTTTCATAGACTTATTGACCATCTTCATAGACTTTACAAAAACGATAGGCATATTCATTTTTTCTTTACATCAGCATCAAAAAATTATTGTTCATTCTTAAATAAAAAATCATGAAACAAATTATCTTCTTCCTGATCAGCACCCTTGCCTATTGCCACATTAGCACATGGGCATATAGCCAAACCCCGCAAGGAATACCATACCAGGCTGTAGCACGCGATGCGAGTGGTAATCTGATCTCTTCACAAAATGTTTCTCTTCGATTTACGATACACGAAGGAAATGCAACGGGTATTATTGTATTTGCCGAATCGCAAAATGTGACGACCAATTCTTTAGGCTTATTCTCTGTAAATATCGGACAAGGTACAACGCTTGTTGGGCCGTTTTCTGCCATTAACTGGGGAATCGGTACTAAGTTTTTGCAGGTTGAATTAGATGCCTTGGGCAGCGGATTCTATACCAATATGGGAACCTCTCAAATGATGAGTGTGCCTTATGCATTACAGGCAGCAACATCAGGCGATAATAAATGGACACAAACAGGCGGCAGTATTTCAAATGCAAATACAGGCAACGTAGGTATTGGAACAACAACACCGGCTGGCAAACTTCATATCAGTTATGCCTCAACACCTAATTGCATTCTTGAATCTTCATCTATCGGAGGCACGTGGTTTAACGTAGGAAACACCTCATCAAATGGTAAATGGTTTGGTATCATATCCACCGGATCGAATAGTGGGATGGGGCCAGGAAAACTTTTATTCTCTGCCAATAATGCAACGCAAAATATTGTGAGTAATATAATGGTCTTAGATCATACAACAGGTAATGTTGGCATTGGAAATACTTCGCCGGGAAATAAGTTAAGTGTTGGGGGTGGCAATGCAGATTTCTCAGGTTCTGTTGGAATAGGCACCACTACACCCACCAATAATTTGTCTGTAGTTGGCAATACAAATATGACTGGCTTTTTAGGAGTGGGCACAGGCCCAACAAATGCCAAATTGTCCGTTTTAGGAAACGCTAGCGCTCCGTCCATATCAACTACAAATCCATTATTATTAAGATTAGCTAATTATCAAAACCAAACAATAGACTTTGGTAAAATGAGTAGTGGCGACTTAGCAGGATGGATACAAGTAGGATATAATTATCTCTACCCTGATCCTCTTTCATTACAACCCGTCGGTGGCCATGTGGGCATAGGCACAACATTCCCACAGGCACCCCTGCACGTAGTAGGGGCTGGAATTACAACGCCAGTTTTAGCTCGAGTTTTTTTTAATGCAGGCTCTAGTTTAGTTGCGAATACGTCATCATCGGGCAATATACTAATTAGAGCAGATGGTTATTTCTGGGCCAATGGCGGCGGCTTTGTAGCGACATCAGACAACCGTATCAAACATATTTTAGGAAATACAAATACCGCTAATGATTTATCTACCTTAAGAAAAATACAAATTACAGATTACAAATACATTGATGAAGTGAGCAATGGAAGCAAGTTGCAGAAGAAGGTTATTGCACAGCAATTACAAGAGGTATATCCAGATGCAGTCAATATAAATGAAGGTGTGATACCCAATGTATTTGAAACCGCTCATCAAGTTATCACCACCGACAATTCAACGATCATTACTACGAATAAAAAACATGATTTTAAAACAGGCGATATGGTCCGATTGATATTGGAAAAAGGAAGTGAAAAAAATCTTGCAGTTACTGTGATTGATGAGCATACTTTTTCAGTGGCAGAAATTATTAACGATAATGTATTCGTGTATGGTAAAAAAGTAAACGATTTATTGAATGTCGATTATGATGCAGTGGCAATGTTGAATGTTTCGGCCACACAGGAACTGGCAAAACGTGTAGAAGAACTGACAAAAGAAAATGCTGAATTGAAAAATGAACTGCATCAACAGTTGATGGTTATTGAAGCGAAGCTGGCAGACTTAAAAAACGGGAAAGAAATGGTAAGCATACAGAAATAAAGTATGGGACATCTGTACCAGAACAATTATAATTTGAAACAATGTATTGTGGCAACGATTGAAGTGAAAATCCCGGGCGCCTCGCGCGGATTGAAACGGAAAGCGTGTCAGCCACCCAAGAAATTCATTTAATAGTATTTATAAAAATTAAAATCATGAAAAAAATAATTTCAATTCTCTACCTATTAACTTATTTGCACATCAGCATATTATCTCATTCCCAATCCATTGACCGTTCTGTAATCGCTTCCGGTGGAGGATATTATACATCCGCCAATGCTTCCCTGTCATGGACATTGGGTGAGTCGGTAACCCAAACTTTCCAGTCGGCAGTTAATACGCTTACACAAGGCTTTCAACAGCCTTATAGATTAAATGTCAACCTCAAATATTTTATACAGGGTTATTACGATGCTGCCGGTTTAATGCGGCCTGTTCTGTACAACCAGGGCCAGCCAAATGCTATAACAGATGCGGACACTGTCACCATTGAATTGCATAATATAACAGCACCTTTTGCAATGGCACATACCTTTACCGGTGTATTAAAAACAGACGGCACCATCGCCTGTCTTTTCCCGAATGCATCAGAAGGTCAGACTTATTATATCGGGCTTAAACATCGTAATGCGGTGCAGACATGGAGTGCGAATCCTGTAACATTAAGCAATGTCGTATACGATTTTACAACCCACGCGAATAAGGCCTATGGTGATAATCAAGTATTGGTGGATGCCAACATATATGCCATATACAGCGGCGATATAAATTTAGATGAGAACGCAGATCTGGTTGATCTGAACAGCATAGAATCCGATATCACTACTTTCGCTTATGGATACATTGCCACCGATATTAATGGCGATGGCAATGTAGACTTATTGGATAGCCCCATTGAGGAAGTGAATATTAATAATTTTATTTACGCTATGCATCCTTAAGACAGACAATTTGTTCCTGAAGTTTCTGGATTTTAAAATTGCATTATGTATACAGGATACTTTTTTTGCCCCCGAGACCATCCTTCGCAACCAATGCGTTCGCCGGGGACCCTGAATTAGATCATCTTTGCGTATTGAAGCATGAATTGCCTGCAATAAAAATGGCCAACCTTTTCAGAATAGCCATCTTGCAAATTATAGATGTGAGATTATAGATGTGAGATTATAGATGTGAGATGTTAGATGAGAGATTTGAGATGTTAGATGAGAGATTTGAGATTAGAGATTTGATCCCTATATGGGGAGGAGAAATCCATTTTCAATTATTGAATTGTATTTCATAATCACATCACCACATCAGCACATCACCACATCATCCCATTATCCAAAAAAATGGCCATCCTTTTCAGAATAGCCATCTTGTATTTCATTATCACATTATCCCATCAGCACATTAATTATCTCATTGTCGAATTGTCGAATTGTCCCATTGTCGAATTGTCGAATTGTCAAATTGTCGAATTGTCGAATTGTCTCCTTCGACAAGCTCAGGATACGTCTCATTGTGAAATTGTTCTACCAACTCGTATCATCATTCTTTTTCTTGAATCTTGGTTTCGGAGCCGAAGATGAACTTCCTCCGCGAGAGGAAGAATTTCCGCTTCCGCTTCCACTTCGTGATGAGGAAGAACCGCCATATTTACGATCGCCACCGGAACTGCTTCCGCTACGTGCACTTGTATAAGTACGTTCGCGTGGTGCGCGTTTTTCGCTTCGTTCTGCAGAACGCTCGCTGCCTAAAGGCTGACCTTCCGCTTTGGTGATACGTACTTCACGTCCATTCACTTCCACATTATTAAATCCGGAAAGAATTCGTTCTGCGCTTTGTGCATCCGTCTCAAAGAATGAGAAGACACCCTGCATTTCAATATCCTTGATATGATGTCCGCTTACTTTCGTATTCTTGAAGATCATTTCACGCATCTCGTCGTAGCGAAGATTGTCTTTTTTGCCAAGGTTAATAAATAATCGTGTGGTTGGTTCGCCATCAGAGAAACTTTCTCTTCGGCTTCCGCGTTCACCACGGTCACTTCCACGTTCGCTGCTCCTGCGATCTCCACGATCACTACCACGTTCGCTACTTCTACGATCACCACGATCACTGCCACGGTCGCTGCTTCTTGATCTGGAACTTTCATCTACGTTCAGATCAGAATGGGCTGTATAGTTAGTATCGAGTTTGCTCAATTCTTTTGCCATGATCCTGGCCACCAGTTCTTCTTTCTCCATTTGCATTAAAGGGAAGATCCATTCATTCAATGGTTTCACTTCGGATGCTTCTTTATAATCAAATTCAGTAAAGTCGGTTACGAAATTCTGAACTCGTTTTGCAATGATCTCTTCTCCTTTCGGTATCATGAACTTCTCGAATTTCATATTCGCGATCTTCTCGATCTGATGCATCTTATACGCTTCACGAATATGAAGGAGGGCAATGGAGATTCCTTTCTTACCAGCACGGGCAGTTCGTCCGCTACGGTGTGTGTAATTCTCAATATCATCCGGAAGATGATAATGGATTACATGTGTAATATCATTCACATCAATACCACGCGCTGCAACGTCTGTTGCACATAATACTTTAATGACACGCTTACGGAATTTACCCATCACCTTATCACGTTGTTGTTGAGACAGATCACCATGTAAACAATCGGCGTTGTAACCAGCTTTCATTAAAGAGTCGCTGATCTCCTGTGTTTCCAATCGGGTGGTACAGAAAATGATACCAAAGAAATTTTCGTTGAAATCAATAATACGTTTCAAGGCGGGTAATTTTTCCTTGGCTTGAACAACTGCGTACTGATGGGTGATATCTGTTGATGTAGAATTCTTTTTTCCGGAAGAAACCTCAACGGTTTCTTTCAGGTATTTGTTGGCGATCGAACGGATTGCTTTCGGCATGGTGGCACTAAAAAGACCAGTCATTTTATCTTCCGGTGTATTCGACAGGATCGATTCGATATCTTCCTGGAAACCCATGTTCAGCATTTCATCGGCCTCATCAAGAACAACGGTTTCTACCTGTTCTATCTTCACTGCCTTACGGTCGATCAGATCAATTAAACGACCAGGTGTAGCCACAATGATATGAGCACCTTGTCGCAATTCGCGGATCTGTTCCGAGATACTGCTACCGCCGTACACTGCCGTGATACGAACGCCACGCATATTCTTGCTGTATTTCTTAAGATCATTGGTGATCTGAATACATAATTCCCGGGTAGGGGAAATGATCAATGCCTGTGTAAATTTTTTGTCTGTGTCCAGATGATGAAGGATAGGCAGACCGAAGGCGGCTGTTTTTCCTGTTCCTGTTTGTGCAAGTGCGACGAGATCGCTCTGACGCCCGATAAAAACGGGTATTGCTTTTTGTTGAATTTCTGTAGGCGTTTCAAAGCCCAGTTCGGTGATTGCACTCACGATGTTCTCATGCAAACCCAAATCACTAAATGTAGTCATCTTGTCTTTTTGTTTTTAAAATAAATAAATAAAGCCATCCCTCTAAGCTTAAAAAATAACCGTATAGCTGACTGAACGTATTGTATTTGTAAAAACAAAAGATAATTGAAAAATCTCTTTCCTTTAAAAGAGCATGACCCATGTTCGTGTGCTATGTATTAGCTGATAAGCGAATTGTAAGAACTTCTTGAGGCGCAAAGGTATGGTTTGAGAGTTGGGGAAATGCGAAGGAGTTGCTAATGAATAGGTGAGTTGTAAGTTGAGAGTTTTAAAAGTTGAGAGTTGTAAGGGGTAAGTGGTAAGGCGTAAGCAAAAATTGGAGTTGGCAAAAAACATTTGGCAAAGAAGATGAATATTCCTGCTCACTCATACATCACTCGCTAACGCAATAACTCGCTAACCAATCACTCGCTAACGCAATAACTCGTTAACGCGTAACTCGAAAAACCTTCAAAGTCAAAACTCGTAACCCAATAACTCGCTAACCCGTAACTCTGTACTTCTTCTCTTCTTCCCCTTCTCTTGCTTTTCTCAATATTTATATATCTTAGCGGCCTAATTTTCACTGATGAACAAAAAGAACAAGAATATCCCTCAACGGGCTGCTGCCACTGTGAATGAAGTAAAGGTTGAAAAGAGCGTACCTGTTGATATGGAATACATGGCCGCTCCGGGCATTGAATCGTCCTTCTGGCAAAAGCTGACGCATGGGAAAGTACCGTATATATTGATTGCCGTTCTTGGTTTGGTCTTATATGCCAATACATTCAATCATGAATATGCCTTGGATGATGAATTGATCGTCTGTGGAAATACTTATGTACTTCGCGGAGTAGACGGTATCGGCGATATCATGGGGAATGATATTTTTGACAGCTACAACAAATCGATCAATGCAGAGGCCAATCTCGCGGGTGGTCGTTTCCGTCCGTTTTCATTGGCAACCTTTGCGCTCGAGCAGGAAGTTATTGGTACCTTACCCGAAGGCATCCAGCCTGATTCCTGGGATTTGAACAAGAATAAAATCGGAGATGCCAGCGAAGATCTTAATAAAGACGGAGTATTCAATGATAAGGATGTCAAGAGCAAAGGAATGGCTTTCAGACATATTAATAATGTCTTGTTATATGTACTAAGCGTTTGTATTTTGTACATGTTCCTAAGCCGTTTTTTCTTCAAGGACAATAAACTCCTGGCTTTATTGACCGCCCTTTTATTTGTCGCTCATCCTATCCATACCGAAGTGGTTGCAAATGTGAAAAGTCGTGATGAGATACTTTCTCTCATGTTTATGATATTGACCATGCACCTTAGTTTTTTATATGTCGAAGGGAAGCAGATGAAGCATCTGATATGGGCCCTGGTCTGCTATTTTATTGCCTTACTGAGTAAAGAATATGGCGCGACTTTGTTGATTATACTTCCTGTTTCTTTGTATGCATATTATAAGAAGTTGAAATTCTCTGATATTCCGATGTTGCTGGTTGGATTAGTAATTACGTTTGGCATTTATTATGCAATGAGAAGTAGTGTGGTGGTCGGGCTTGGAGAGAATGCAAAACAAGACAGTGAATTGTTGAATAATCCATTCCTCAACGCGAGCGGTATAGAGGCTATTGCCACCAAAATTTATATCAATCTTATTTATTTTGCTTTATTACTGTTACCATTGAAAATGAGTAGCGATTATAGTTTTAATGTGATTCATTTCCGAACGTTTGCAGACCCGGAAGTATGGTTAAGTATCGCGGTTTTGGCAGGACTGGGAGTGGCCACATTACTCGCATTTAAAAAACGAAACTGGCTGGTGGTACCCTTGTTATTCATCCTGATGCATCTTGTTCTGATTAATAACTTTCTCTTTAATATTGGTGCCACAATGGGCGAACGTCTTGTATATCATTCTTCTTTTGGTGTGTGCATATTATTGGTGGTTGGATTGCATTATCTCTTTACAAAAGTGTTGAAGTCAAATCCGCACTATGTTGCCTTCGCCTTACTACCGTTGATCGCTTTCTATAGTTTCAAAACTATTGCACGAAATCCTGCATGGAAAAATAACCAAACCCTTTATCTAACCGATGTAAAGACCTACCCAAACAGTACCATGTTGAATGGGAACGCCTGTATTTCTTTATTTGATATGAGTAATATGCCGGCGAATAAAGCAAGAGAGAAAGGCTTACTCGATAGTGCTGCGGTTTATGGAAATAAGGCATTGCTTTTGCATCCCGGCTATTTTTATGCACATATAAATTTAGGTCTTGTAAAAGCGCGACAAGGTGAGTTAGATAGTGCTGTATGGCATTGGAAAAAGGCCAAGGAATTATCGCCTTACGAAAAACAGATTGATCCATTATTAGATAATGCGGCTGCCGATTTTTATAATAGAGGTCAGAAATCCATGAATGAGAATAATTTGCAGGAGGCCTTGGCTCAATTCCAGAAATCGCATGAAGCCAAACCGAAAGATCACAGGCCTTTATATTTCCTGGGTATGGTATATTATAAAATGGGAAATTTCGTCAAGGCGAAAGAAATGTGGTCGCTGGGATTATCGTATGCGCCGGGTGATCCGATGTTGCAGAAAGCACTCAATGACGTTGCCAATTATTAATCGAATTGTTAATCGAAATCAGAAAATTTATTTTATCATTATTTCTATATGAGCAAGAATATAAAATCAGTTCCTAAAAAAGAAAACGCAGAGGTAAAGTCTGTCCGAAAAGAAAAGAACCTGCAAATGACTGAGCCCGCCGCAATTATTCCAGAACCTGCAGATAGTATATGGTCGAAACTTACTAAAGGCTTTGTTCCTTATATTATTATTACTATCCTTGGACTTGGCTTATATGCCAATACATTTCATCACGAATTTGCGTTGGATGATGATATTATTATCTGCAAGAACGAATATGTGTTGAAGGGGATGGGTGGGATGGGTGATGTTATGACTAAGGATGTATTCGATAGTTATTATAAGTCCATGAACCTTACAGCGCAACTCGCGGGAGGTCGTTACCGACCATTTTCTGTGGCCACCTATGCCATCGAACAGGAATTTATTGGCACCTTGCCTGATGGATTGAAAGTGGATTCGTGGGATTTAAATCATAATAAAATAAAAGATGCAAACGAGGATGTCAATAAGGATGGATTATGGACTGATCGTGATTTTAAGATTAAGGGAACCATGTTGCGTCATGTCAATAATGTTCTTCTGTATATTCTTGGGGTAAGTATGATCTATTTATTCCTGAGTCGTTTTTTCTTTAAAGAGAATAAATTATTGGCATTATTAACCGCACTTATTTTCCTGGCTCATCCTTTGCACTCAGAAGTGGTCGCGAATATGAAGAGCCGGGATGAGATACTTTCGCTCATGTTCATCGTACTAACACTCTATTTTAGTTTTATGTATGTGGAGGAAAAGAATCGGAAGAATATCATTTGGGCTTGTGTATGTTATTTTATTGCCTTGCTAAGTAAAGAATATGGTGCGACGTTATTATTGATTGTTCCACTCGGATTGTATGTATATTACAAACAGATGAAATTCTCGGATATTATATTATTAATGGGTGGACTATTTGTCACGTTCGGAATTTATTATGCGATGCGAAGTACAGTGGTGTTGGATATTGCTTCGAGCAGCGTACAGGATAGTGAGTTGTTAAATAATCCGTATCTTTTAGCAGATGACTCTCAAGCTAGCGCCACGAAAGTATTTATGAATTTGAAATATTTCCTGTTGCTTCTTTATCCATATGCAATGAGTAGTGATTATAGTTATAATGTCATTCCTTACAAAGATTATACAGATATCAGTGTTATCTTAAGTATCCTCTTGCTATTAGGTTCTGTCGCCGGGTTGTTTATAACTATCCGCAACCGAAGCTGGCTTGCATTCCCGATCGCCTTTGCGTTGGCACATTTATTTCTGGTCAATAATATGTTTTTCAATATAGGGGCTACCATGGGCGAACGTCTGGTATATCATACCTCTCTCGGTACTTGCATGCTCATGGTCTATGGGTGTTATTATCTGTTTACCAAGGTGCTGAAAATGAATGGTAACCTTATGGTCATTTTGTTGCTTCCGGTGATAGCGCTATATAGTTATATCACAATTGCCAGAAATCCTGCCTGGAAGAATGATTACACACTCACACTTACAGATGTAAAAACATATCCAAACAGTACCATGCTAAATGGGAATGCCTGTAACCGTTTGATCGAGATGAGCGAGTTTCCTGTCAATGCAGCGGTATCTTCTAAATATCTCGATAGTGCTGCAAATTATGGCCGCAAGGCGCTTCAGCTTCATCCAGGATATGTAACTACGTATATGAATATGGGATTGATAAAGTTCAAGCAGAATGACGTCGACAGTGCCTCTGTTTATTGGGATAAAGTAATACAACTATTCCCGACGCATCCAAATGTGCCTCAGATCAGAGGAACACTTCTCGCAGGC
>Ga0105048_10012867_pt1 | contig 13089 bp, 12 predicted proteins | sample MAT05_FD_78382 | JGI IMG/M metagenome (GOLD analysis project Ga0105048, IMG submission 78382) | Freshwater microbial communities from Lake Fryxell liftoff mats and glacier meltwater in Antarctica - MAT-05 | ecosystem: Environmental > Aquatic > Freshwater > Ice > Liftoff microbial mat | place...
CGTTTTGTGGTAATTGAATGGCCAGACGAACGCGCGTGTCCTTCCGCAGCGCATCAGCCATGTGAACCGCCAAGGGCGTTGCCATCGCTTCGAAAAGCGCCTGCTTTATTTCTGTGCTGTCACTTTGATTGGCGATGTCGTGCGCGAGAAGGATGCTTTGTTCGAGGATCTTGTTGCAAACCCATGGGTCTGTTTTCCAGCCATGCAAAGCGGTCTCAAGCGCTTTCGAAGCCTGGCCGTAATCTTTCCGCTGAAACGCATGCCGCGCCAAAAGCCCTTGCGCGGATGAGGGCGCGGTGATTTTCAGCTTTTCGATAAATCCAAGGGCTTCCGGATCGCCCAGATGAGCCATGCAAAGCGCGATCTCCTGAAGTTCAAAAAGGTTCGCGGGCTGCATGGAATGCGCGCGCCACAATTTTACGGCGGCCGCGTAATCACCGTTGCCAGCGAGGTTCAGAAAATTCCATGCCGCACGCGTTTCTCCGCTCACGTCAAACGGAGCCGGCGACTCGATCCCTTTGACCATGTTGCTGAGAAGGCTTTGTCGATCCGCTGACGTCCAGTCGATCTCTCCCGTGAGATGCTGCGGTCGATGCCAGTTCATCATGCGCACGTGTCCCCGCAGTTCGGTGATGAGAGGCTGGGAAAATCTTTTGCCCACGGTGCGAGCCAGGCCGAATTCCAGATGATTGTGATAGTCCGTGGAAATGGGCGCGTCGGTTGCAGTCACCGCACGGGTAAAGGCGTTGTTCGCGAGGTACCGACTGAGCACGCCTTGCAATTGATCCACTCCCCAGGCGCACGCGAGCGCGGTGCGAAACGGCTCCAGCGTGATGCGTTGACGCAAATGTGCTGCGTCCATGGGCACCGGCTGCATGCTGGCGATCAGGATGATGTCGCCCGACTGCGTCATCCAGGTTTCCAACGAGGGAAAAACGGAGGCCACCGTTGCGTAAGCGGTCCGCAGCGCCTGCTCATCGATTTCGTACATCTGGACCCACTGGATAAAAAGTCCGCCCGGATTGAGGCGGCTTGCTGCGGAACGATAAAAATCCTGCGTGAAAAGGCTGGCGATCCCCGCGCGGTAAGGATTTGAGGGTTCGGAAAAAATGATGTCGTAGCTGCGCGGCGTCGAGAGCAGGACCTCGCGGGCGTCGCCAATATGGACTTTCACCTTGGGATTGCTCAGCACGTCCTGGTTAACCGGCGCGCATTGTTTTGCGACTTCGAGGATGGCGGATTCGATCTCGATGACATCCACGGATTCCATTTCGCGAACTTTCGCCATCCACCCCGCCGTGCTCCCCGTGCCGAGTCCGATAATGAGGCTCGTCTTGGGATTCGGATGGAGGAGGGCACCCACCAGGCCGCTCATAACCTGGGTGCCGCAATCCCCGCGCGCTTTGCCATCATCGCCAACCGTCAGTGGTAACGCAGCCACGCATCATGGTGGCTCGCTTGGTTTGCCCCGGCCTCGTTCCCCTTTGGAAATGCGTCCGGCATTCACTTTTAATCCATCCCATGACACGATTCCTGAAGGTCATGGGTTGACACATTGGGCGGGGCGGTCGATTTACTGTTAGATCAATGAATTGCGATGTCTGCAAATCCAATCCCGCCACAGTTTTCCTGACGCAAATTGTGGAGGGGAACATGCAGAAAGTGAACCTTTGCGAAGCTTGCTCCAAAGAAAAAGGAGTCACCGATCCGACGGGATTTGCGCTGACCGACCTTTTGCTTGGTTTGGGCGCAGCGCAGGAGTTTGAGCGGGCCAACACGGTGCAAAAGTGCCCGGCCTGCGAGTTCACGCAGAACGATTTCAAGAAGACCGGTCGCCTCGGCTGCGCGGTGTGCTACGACACTTTCGCGGAGGGCTTGGGGCCGCTGCTCAAATCCATGCACAAGGGGACCTTTCACACCGGTAAGATTCCTGCGCGCCAGATGCGTTCAATCCAGCTCGACAAGGAGATCCGGCTGTTGCGCGAGGAACTTCAAGCGGCAGTGCAAAAAGAAAAATATGAGGCCGCAGCCGACCTCCGCGATCGTATACGTTTATTGGAGACCTCCATATCATCATGAAACTTTCCAGCTTGCTTTCCAGTTCCGGTGAATGGCTCCACGGCGAGGGGCCGCATAACCAGATCGTTGTGAGCAGTCGCGTCAGACTGGCGCGCAATCTCCGGGAACACAGTTTTCCAGGGCACGCCAAAAAAGCGCAGCGCCTTGCCGTCCTGGAGGAGATCAAACCGCGCATCGAGGAGTTGCCCGAAATGCGCGATGCATTTTCCGAGTACATGCAGGACCTCAACACGCTGGAAAAAACGGTGCTCGTCGAGCGCCACCTCATCAGTCGTGAACAGGCGCAAAAAACCATCGGGAGCGCGGTGATCATGAATCGCAAGCAAACGCTGAGCATCATGATCAACGAAGAGGATCATCTGCGGATGCAGGCGATCCGGGCGGGGTTGCAGCTCGGGAACACGTTCAAGCTCATCGATAAAATGGACAGCGCACTTGAGCAGAAGCTGGATTTCGCCTTTGACCCCGCGCTGGGATATCTCACGGCTTGTCCGACCAATGTCGGCACGGCGATGCGTGCCTCGGCGATGCTTCATCTTCCGGCACTCGTTCTGGCGGATCAGATCAACAAAGTCATCCAGGCCGTGGGCAAGATCGGTCTGGCGGTGCGCGGACTTTATGGCGAGGGCACCGAGGCGATGGGTAATCTTTTCCAGGTCTCGAATCAGACGACACTCGGCGAGGCCGAAGAGGACATCATTGGCCGTCTCAACAAAGTGATCGAGCAGATCATCGAGCACGAGCAGAACGCCCGTCAGAATTTGCTCCAGAAAAAGCCGGGGACGCTGTTCGACAATATCGGACGTGCATACGGAATCCTGACTCACGCGTATTCAATGACATCAAAGGAGGCGCTTAATTTGTTGTCATTCATGAAGCTCGGTATTGACCTCGGGTTCTTCCCGGGAAGCTGTCTCACGGCTGTGGACGAGCTTTTCATGGAAACCCAACCCGCCCACATGCAGAAGAGCAGCACACAAAAACTTGCTGCTGAAGAACGTGACTCCTTGCGTGCTGAGATAATTCGCGCGAAGTTGAATGCGTTTCCAAAACCGGATATTGCCGGACCACCTGACGAAGTTCCTAACACCGATACCGCCGATGAATAATTTTACACCACGCGCCCAACAGGTTTTAGCTCTTGCCCGCAAAGAGGCAGATCGTTTCAACCACAACTACGTAGGAACCGAACACCTGCTTCTTGGCTTGATCAAACTGGGCCAGGGCGTAGCCGTGAATGTGCTGCTCAAGATGGGGCTGGATCTCGAAACGGTGCGCATGGAAGTGGAAAAACAGGTGGGCTCCGGACCGGAGACCAAGATGGTCGGCAATATTCCGTACACGCCACGGGTTAAAAAAGTGCTCGCGCTGGCTGGAAAAGAGGCGCGCGCTTTAAACCACAGCTACGTCGGAACGGAGCACATTCTGCTCGGACTACTGCGCGAGGGCGAAGGTGTTGCGGCACGCGTGTTGAAGAATCTGGAAGTCGATATTGAGCGCACACGGAACGAAATCCTGAAGGAGCTCGATCCCAACTTCACTCCTTCGGATTCGGATTCGGATTCGGAATCCGAAGCTGCGCCGGAAGCTGGCGGCAAAGGCTCGAAGGAAGTAAAGACTCCTGCGCTGCGTGCTTTTGGTCGCGACCTGACCGAACTGGCGAAAAAAGGCGACATGGATCCTGTCATCGGACGAAAGAACGAAATCGAGCGGGTCGTGCAGATTCTCTGCCGCCGCACGAAGAACAATCCGGTCCTCATCGGTGAAGCCGGTGTTGGCAAAACGGCGATCGTCGAGGGTTTGGCCCAGGAAATCGCCTCGGGCAGTGTGCCGGAAATTTTGCGTGACAAAAAAGTGATTACGCTCGATCTCGCGCTGATGGTTGCGGGAACCAAATACCGCGGCCAGTTTGAGGAACGCATCAAGGCGGTGATGGATGAAATTCGTCGCGCTAAAAACATCATTCTTTTCATCGACGAGTTGCACACCATCGTCGGAGCCGGAAGCGCCGAAGGGGCCATGGACGCGTCAAACATCATCAAACCGGCGCTGGGCCGCGGCGAGATGCAATGCGTTGGCGCGACCACGCTGAACGAATACCGGAAATATATAGAAAAGGATTCCGCGCTGGAGCGCCGTTTCCAGACCGTGAAAGTCGAAGCACCGAGTGTGGAAGAGACGATTCTTATTCTCAAAGGACTGCGTCCGAAATACGAGGCGCACCACAAAGCCAAGCTGACAGACGAATCGCTGGAACTCGCCGCGAAGCTGAGCGACCGCTACCTGACGGGGCGGTTCCTGCCTGACAAGGCCATCGATATCATGGATGAAGCCGGGGCACGCGCGCGGATCGCCGCAATGACCCGCCCGCCGAACGTCAAGGACATTGAGGCCGAGATCGAAACGATCCGTGTGGAAAAGGAAGGTGCGATAAAGGCGCAGGATTTCGAAAAAGCCGCTTCCTTGCGCGACACAGAAAAACAGGCCAAGGACAAACTGGAAAAAATTCTCACCGAATGGCGCGCCAATCGCGAGGAGAAGGAAGTCATGGTCACCGAGGACGACATCATGCACGTCGTTTCGAAATGGACCGGCGTTCCACTCCAGCGCATGGAGCAGAAGGAGACTGACAAGCTCCTGAAAATGGATACCGAACTCAAAGGTAAGGTGATCGGGCAGGACGAAGCCGTGCTGGCGATCAGCAAAGCGCTGCGCCGCAGCCGTGCGGATCTCAAGGATCCCCGGCGTCCAATCGGTTCCTTCATTTTCCTCGGGCCGACCGGGGTGGGAAAAACGTTCCTCGCGCAAACGCTCGCGGAATTCATGTTTGGTGACCGCGACGCGTTGATCCAGATCGACATGTCGGAGTACATGGAGAAATTCACGGCGTCCCGTCTTATTGGTTCGCCTCCCGGCTACGTGGGATACGAGGAGGGCGGTCAGCTTTCCGAGGCGGTGCGTCGCCGACCTTACAGCGTGGTGCTTTTTGACGAAATAGAAAAAGCGCACCCGGACGTCATGCACCTGCTGCTCCAGATTCTGGAGGAGGGCAAGGTGACCGATTCACTCGGACGCAAGATCGATTTCCGCAATACGATTATCATCATGACCTCGAATGTCGGCGCGGAGTTAATCAAGAAATCGCAGACGCTCGGATTCGGTGTGGCAAACCGCGAAGAAGGCGACTACGAAGTGATGCGTGACAAGATGCTGGAGGAATCCAAACGTGTTTTCAAACCGGAGTTCCTGAACCGGTTGGACGATCTCATCGTGTTCCACGCCTTGAACAAGGGTGACCTTACGAAGATCGTGGATCTTGAAGTGCGGAAGGTTGTAGATCGATTGCAGACCAAGTCGATTGCCATCGTCCTGGACCAACTCGCCACGGATTTCATCATCGAAAAAGGCTACGACCCGAGCTACGGAGCGCGACCGATGCGGCGTGCGGTGGAACGTCACCTTGAAGATCCGCTCGCGGAAGAACTCCTGCGTGGAACGATCAAGGCTGGCGACCATCTGCAGGTGAGTGCAGAGAAGACAAAACTCGTTTTCAATGTGGCGACACCCAGCGAACCGAGCGAACCCGCAAGCGCCAGCTAAGCCCCGGCATTTACTCCCAAGGGGTTGGAGGGTTTCGCAGCGAACGCTGAAACTCTTCGGCGGCTGCTTGGCCAATGTCTATGTGATTTGCATTGGCGTAGGGTCGCCATTGGCAGAACTCTGGAAATTCGCGGGCTAACGCTTCGCCCATGGAAAATGGAATGTCGTCATCTTTTTCACCATGGAAAATGATGATGCGTGGTCGGTCTTGCGCTGGGCGCGATGCGATTTCTTGAAGGCGTGCACGGTTGTCCAAATCCGCGCGGAGTGCCTTGGCTAAAACGGGGCCGACGGTGCGTTTGGCCATATCTGCAAGACTTGTGTACGGGGCGAAAAGAATGACGCGGCGAACAGGATGTCTTGCAGCAAACTCCATGGCTACGCCGGTGCCCAATGAGTAGCCCATGACATCAAGGCGCTGGTCCAAGGCCTTGCGGTCCACGGCGATTTTTTTCGCCAGCGCTTCGACAGCTAGTTCTGCCTGAGGCAGCAGCAGGGCGACGGTGGGTTTTCCTTCGCAGAGTCCGTAACCAGGGTAATCCACAAGGAGAAACCCGTCATCCGTTGGCAGTTGGCGCGGCAACAGGTTGAGCCAGTCGAGGGCGATCGAACCATTGCCATGGAATCCGATCCAGATGCGACCGCTCTGCATACCGTCGCGCGAGGGGATAAAAAATGCGGTTTGTTTTTTACCCTCGTGTTCGTAACTGAGGCTTTCGATGAGCCCATGGGATTGCTGAAGAATTTCCGTGAGATCAGCGCGCGAGTGCGGGAGAAAAATCATTCGCTCCTGATTGCGCCAGAGCCAATAAGCGTAAACGACGAATAGAAAAACTGCGGCGAGGAGAAGGGTGGTCACGAGCTTGAAAAAGGTGCGCACGGCGGAAAGTATACACGCCAAGGCTGGTTGGAAAAGGTTGGACGGATGGGTTGGGTTGTAGTGCCGGGAGGTGATGATGTTTATGGTCCGGCGCAGTTCGAGAACCCGAGTGCGCAGCTTTTTGACAGTCGCTTCACGTGAAAGCGGCAGAGGACAGCCGCAGTCCAAGACGCTTCGCGAAGTCCATGAATCTTTCGTCCTGCGCCAGCTCTTGGAGTGCGGCAGTCCTCTGCCGCTTTTCGCCATTGATCTTTCGCTTATTTGAAATGCCCTGTAGTGAAATGACTTTCTCGTTTTTCTTTTCGAGGGAAGCGTCTATGGGTTTGCGTATGAGTTCACCCATCGGCACCACGCGAACCGTCATCCGCCCTCTTTACGCGCTGCTTGCGCCTGATGGACGGGTCAACAGTGTGCTCCCGGGTTGGAATGGTTGCACTGTATGGATTCAGATTTCCTCCGCGATTGGAGCAGGTTTTTGCCAGATACTCATCGACCTGCCCAAGGGCGCTGCAGGGCAGGGGAATCTCTGGGGATTGGAATGGTGCATTTACGTGGTGAGCGGCCAGGTGCTTGTGAACAAGGAAAAGCTTAGCGAAGGGCATTACGCTTTCCTGCCGCCCGGCAGCGATTACGCGATTCGTGGTGTGGGGAAAAATTCCCGCATTCTCATTTTTCAAAAAAGGTATGAACCAATAGCCGAGGTAAACGCGCCATGCGCGCTGTTTGGAGATGCTTCCAAGATCGAGGGCACGCCTTTTCTCGGCGATCCGAATCTCCGCATTAGACAACTGCTACCGGACACCCTGGAGTTTGATCTTGCGGTGAATATTTCCACTTACGATCCCGGCGCGACACTGCCGTTTGTGGAAACTCACATCATGGAGCACGGACTGCTGATGCTCGAGGGGGCAGGCGTTTACCGACTGTCAGACGACTGGTATCCCGTGCAGACCGGAGACGCGATCTGGATGGCGGCGTATTGTCCGCAGTGGTTTGTTGCGACGGGGAAAACGCCAGCGAGTTACGTGTACCACAAAGACGTCAATCGCTCTCCATTGTAGTCTGCTGGCTGGTTTGCGGATGCTGTCGTGCGTTGAGCACCGCTTTGTGCAAGCTCCGGTGACTGGAATGTGGTGGCTTTCGGTTGACGTTGCTTTCGCGGCCTGAGCGCAGGCGCGGTAAAGGGGTGAGCCACTTGAGGAATCAGGATCGTGGAAATCCCGAGCAAATGCGAGAGCGCAGCGGCCTGCGGAATCAGCGCGAAATGTCCGACTGGCTCAGGACTTGGAAACCGTGGCTGCGCAAGACGGCCACTCCGCACTCGTTATCTTCGACGTGGAGCGCGAGGGCGGGTTTGCCGTTGGGTCGCGTCAGAAGTGCGTAACTGCCGTGGATATTGACTTCAGCCATGAGCAGCGCGTTCAGCATTTTGCCAAGTGATTCTGCCCCCTCGGTAAGTTCCACCACGACAAACTCGGTGACGGAGTAAGGGATGTCATTCATCTGGAAGATTCCCTGCACGGTCTCGGGATCGCTGACCACAACGCGCACGATCGCCGAGTCTGCTGAGTCCTGAATATTCAGCGCGAGAACGTCGACGTGATGCTCGTTGAGCACCCTAACAATGCTGAGGAGTGCGCCCGCCCGGTTCTCCAGAAAGATGCTGAACTGCTTTACTTGTGATCCGTCGAGTCCCTCGATGGTTTTTGTGGAATCCATGAATTTGCCGTTAGAGGAGGTTGCGTTATTTGTAGGAATACACGAGGGCGCAGGTGCCTGAATCCCCCTCAAGGGCCGCGACCTGAATGTAGTAACTTCCACTCAAGCCCGGGCTGAAGCCGGCTGCCGCCCGGGCACCTTCACCGAAGAGATCCGCCTCGATGGCCTTGCCAGCTTCATCGAAGATGGCGACGGAGATCTTTTTCACTCCGCCCACTGCTGCTGCGGAAAACCAGTACTCGTTCCCTGCGTACAGATTGACTTGAAGGAGGATCGGTTTTCCCGATGCCAGCGTCGCGGCTTCGTATCCCTCGCGGAGTTTGAATCCGTCGTTGCCAAAGGCCCCGGCGAGTTCGAGTGCGGCGCTGCGGGCGGATACGGCATCATCGGTCTGCCCGTGAACCGCGCAGAGCAGCACGGCCGCGACAAGGAGAGGCGTAAGAAAACGTTTCATTGTTTTGTGGAAATGGCGGTGGAAATTTCAGTGGCCGCTTTGTGGATGTTGTTCACGTCCTCTTGCGACGGGGTGCTGTCGCCTCCAAAAGTCACGAGCTTTTCGATGGCTTCGATTTTTTTGGAAATGAACTTTACGCAAGGATCGTTGCGTTCGGCATCGGGCAGGGTGCTGAGTTTTGAACTGAGAAAAGCTGCGATGCCCGGTTGACGGAGGAGTCTGGCGGATTCGGGGCTGTAATTTGTGGCGGCCCAGCCGGAAACCGCTTCGAGGCCGCGAATCCATCCGCCGAGCGTTACCAGGGTGATGAGCGCCTGATCCTGTAGCTCAGCGAACGCGAGTTTAACCTCGTTTTGAGTCGCCTCGAGCTCCTCCTTGAGCGTGTTCCACTCGTTGTTTTCAGCAAACTCATTGATGCTGTTGCCCCGGCTCATCACCTGTTCTTTAACGCCAAGGGCTTTTGCCATTTCGATGACGTCTTTGCCGATGTTTTTGACCTGTTGCGCATCCTCCGCCTCCACAGCGAGATAACCATCGGCAATCAGACCTCCAAGGCTCAGGGCGTTTTGCGGACGGCTGGAGAAAGCTGGTGGGATCGGTTTGCGATAAAGGGCCTGCCAGTTGGTTTTTCCCGTTTTATCCATCGCGGCAAAAAACTCTCCGGGAGTGGGGATAGATAGAGAATCAGACTGCAGCGCTGAGGTCATTTCATCTGAGGTCAGAGGCTTGGAGGCGACGGGGGTGGACTCGGCGTCTTGGGCCGATGCGGACGGAGTGGCCTCAAAAAGCATCGCAAGCAAGAAGAGAACTGCGATTGAGCGTGAATGCATCCGAGTCTTTTGGCGGAAAGCGCAAAGAATGTCAGCATGGAAATTTTGCAGGGAAATTTTTTGCGCATGGTTGAATGAGGATGCAGCCCGGCAAAACCGCCGTCATGCCTGCGATATCGGTCTCATGAATTTGAGAAAAAACCGACTTCTGCGCCTTCTGGCACGCGATAGGCTTCACATCAACCTGAATGAAGCTATTTCTCCCCAGAATATTTTTGGCTTTGGGTTTGTTCGGCCTCGGGTTGGCTCCGCTTGGAGCCGCGACGCTGGATCTCGGGGCGGCTTCGGCGTTCACTCCGTATGACCGGTACATGAATACCGTAAAATCTGTGCTCTCGCGTCTTGGCTCGGATGCGCCTGACTTGAATCAGGTGCGCGAGTTGATGCGCGAGGGCCGAAGCTTCCGATACACCTACGAGAATCCGTATTTAGCCAATCCCCCTGAGGTCACTGAGACTCGCAAAGCCGGTGACTGTAAGGACAAGGCGCTGTGGCTCGCAAGCCGTCTGAATGACCCGAACTTGAGATATGTTATTGGCAAGGCGAATCTCAATAGTGAGATCAGTCATGCCTGGCTCTATTGGAAAGATAGCACTAACCAATGGTGGATTCTGGATTGCACCAACAAAAAGGAGCCCGTTCCCGTTGCGCGCATTCCATCGAACGAATATGTGCCGCTTTTTTCTTACTCAAAAAGCGGTGCATTCAGGCACAACAGCAGTTTGCAAAATGGTGCGCGTGCGGTGGCGGCAGTTTCGGCTGATCGCTGAGTTGCTGCGTTAACAAAGTTCCTTGCGCCGTGGTCATTTTGTTATTCGTCAAGGAGCCGGTTCCGGGGAAGGTGAAAACTAGACTCGCGCAGGCGGTGGGCATCGAGCAGGCGGCGCAGATTTATCGAGAGCTTGTCGCGCTGGTTTGTTCCCGTTTGCCGGAGGAGACGCCGCTTGTTGTGGCCTTTGATCCGCCCGATCGTGTTGACGCGGTGCGTGCATGGTTTTTGGAAATGGGAAAATCCCCGGTGTTCATTCCGCAGGCGCAGGGTGACCTCGGAGAACGCCTGATCGCCGCTTTAGCGCAATGTTTTTTGCTGGGTTATCGTAAAGTGACCGTGATCGGAAGCGATTGTCCGGAGATCGCGCCGGAGCATTTTGAACAAACGCGCCGGGCGCTTGAGGAACACGATGTCGTCCTGGGGCCTGTGGCTGACGGTGGCTATTATCTCATGGGGTTGAAAAAGCCAGAGCCGCAGCTTTTTAAAAATATTCCATGGAGTACGGATGCCGTTTATCGTTGCACGCTGGAAGCAGCCAACCAGTCTGGTTTGAGCGTATTGCCACTGGCTCAGCTTGAGGATATTGATACGGTCGCGGATTGGATCGCGTGGCGAAAGCGGTCCGGTTTGCTCTCCGCTTGATTTGGCATTGAACATGCGGCGGGGTGTCCGGCTATAGTATTTCATCGGAATGCAAATACCTCTTCCTGTGGAGAAAAATGACCGCGTAACAGGCGTTGAGTTTGTTTTCATCGCGGAATCAGGCACTTTGGAGAAACAGAGTCTCTTGCTTTGCGAAAGTATCCGGCGGTTTGGAGGGCGTTATGCCGATGCGGATATTAAAATTCTGCAACCCCGCAGGGAGCGGACGATAAGTAAGGAAGGACGGGAACAATTTCATGCGCTTCGGGCGGAGATCATGGATTTGCCGGTGGTGTCGCCTTGCCCGGAATATGGGACGGGTTACCGTGTGATGGTATGCGCGGTGTACGAGAAATATTCGCAGGCTGATTGCCTCGTTTTTTTGGACAGCGATTCCGTGATTCTTGCTGAGCCGGATCTGGAGTTGAAAGGGGCGGATGTCGCGGCGCGCCCTGTGGATATCAAGGGAATGTGTACCACCGGGGAGGGGGATCCCAACGATGTTTACTGGCGGGAGTTGTGCGGAGTTTGCGGAGTGGATTACGAACAGATTCCGGAGGTGACCACCACGGTGGACCGCGTTCGGATAAAAGCGTCTTATAATGGCGGCTTGACCGTGGTGAAACCGCAGAGGGGCTTGTTTCAAAAAACTGCGGATTTTTTTCTCAGGTCCATCCGGGAGAATCTTGCTCCATGGCCGGATGTGAGGACTGCTTTTCCAACCGGACACGGCATGGTGAGTGCGGTGGGTGGACGTTTATGGGGCAGTTCGCAGGCTTGCATGTCGCTTGCAATCACGGCCTTAGGGCTTTCTTTGAGAGTCTTGCCGCCGTCGCTGAATTTTCCACTGCATTCGTATGTTGAATTATTGCCGACTATCGCAAATGGGGAATATCCTCACATTTCGCATGTCCACTATCACCATCTATTCCGGGGCAACCACTGCGATAACCCCATGTTTGCGGGAAAGTTGGATGTCCCGAAGGAGGCTATTGCGTGGCTGAGGGCGAATACGGAGAAGTTCGCATGACCGCCGGAAAACGGTTGATTGTGGTGTTGGGAATGCATCGCAGCGGGACCAGCACTGTTATCAAGGGGCTTGAAGCGCTTGGTGTGAATTTGGGAACGGATTTTCATCCCATCAGGCCGGACAATCCGAAGGGTGACTGGGAGGCCAAGGCATTCCATGGATTGAACGAAGAGATGCTGGGGAAACTTGGGCGAAGCTGGGATGATTTGGAGGCCTTGGATGAAGCAAAGGTTCTTGGGTTTTGCGCGGAAGATTTTTTTTCCCGGGGTCTGTCCGCGCTTCATGCGCACATACGTGATGATGCAGTTTCGGGAATCAAGGATCCGCGTTTCGCTCTGCTGCTGCCATTTTGGCAACGCGTCTTTGTCGAGGCCGGGCTTGATGTTTCGTATGTCATTTGCCTGCGCAACCCGCTGAGTGTGGCGCACTCGTTGTCCCGTCGGGATGGTTTTACCACGGCCAAGGGATTGGGGCTTTGGAGGCTTTACAACACGCATATCGCTTCTGGAACGGCGAGCGCCTGCCGCGTAGTGGTGGATTACGATGCGTTGTTGGACGACTCTAAATCGCAGCTTTTACGGGTTGCCCGGTTTTTGAAACTGACGATGAATGATCTGGTTGAGGCTGAGTTTTCCTCGGAGTTTCTCGATCCTGCGCTTCGTCATGCGCGGTTTGCTCATGCGGATTTGCGGATGGACACAAATTACGATCCTCTCGTGCTCCAGCTTTATCAAACGCTCGGCTTCGAGGCGTTGAAAAATTAGCGGGTCAGTCGCGCTCCCGATGCGCGATCTCCTGCTCTACGATGTCCGTAAACCGCGTTATGCTCACGTTTTTCCTCCATTCCGCAGCGAGGCTCTGCGCCTGAAGTGTCAGTTCCAAAAGGTTTGTGACGCAGGCGGAGATGGCTTTTGCGTAACCCTCCGCGCTGAGGTCGTGGCAGATGATTCCCGCAGCGCGCCCAGCTTCGATTTCCCCGGCAAGCCAGGTGCCTGCGGGAACGACAGACGGTTTACCGTAGGCAACCGCCTCGGCGAAAACTGCCGAGGTGCGTTGCCGATAGGGAGTGACCTCGTACGGGAA
>Ga0105048_10012868_pt1 | contig 13088 bp, 8 predicted proteins | sample MAT05_FD_78382 | JGI IMG/M metagenome (GOLD analysis project Ga0105048, IMG submission 78382) | Freshwater microbial communities from Lake Fryxell liftoff mats and glacier meltwater in Antarctica - MAT-05 | ecosystem: Environmental > Aquatic > Freshwater > Ice > Liftoff microbial mat | place...
TAATAAGGTACCGGTAAAACATGGACTTTCAAGCTACATCGTGCTTAATCAAAAAGCATTTTATGCATTAAATTTTTTGATTGATAGACTTGGCGGGATAAAGGACAAAGGTTTAACCATTGAAGCCCTTGCAAAATCAATTAAAAAAACAAGGATTAACGATTCAAAAAACCCTAGTAAAGAAGCGCTCAAACAACTAAAACTTGAATACACTGAAGATGATTTGTTAAAAACAGCGCATCTAATTTTGACCGACTTTTTTACCACTAATAAAATTCACGAAAAATTGTTTGCGGAGTAAAATTTGTGATTTTTTGCTTCACTCATTGAGACCCTACCTTTGCTAAATGAAAATTTTTGCGTTATTTTAATCGGTAGATTAGTAAAAAATAAAACGCTTATGCAAAAATACCGCGCAGTTATTATCGACGACGAAGAAGACAGCAGGAGTAACACCCGCAATATGCTTGAAAATTATTGCGCGGAAATTGAAATTGTAGGCGAAGCCTCCAGCGGTCCCGAAGGAAAAGCGAAAATACAAGAACTAAAGCCGCATGTTGTTTTTTTAGATATCAATATGCCAGGAATGAATGGCTTTCAAATGCTGGAAGGGATTTATAACCGCGATTTTTGTGTAGTTTTTTTAACGGCCTACAGCGAACACGGCATCACTGCTGTGAAAGCCGGCGCAACTGATTATCTTTTAAAACCCCTTCTATTGGGTGAATTGCAAAGCGCCGTTCACAAAGTAGTGCAGCATTACGAAGTTAAAGGCGCTGCGCCAAGTTTTAATAAAACTGAAACCGACAAAAATCTTGTTTTGATCAGCCACAGCAAAGGTTTTACATTGGTAGATTTTAAAGACATCATTTGGTTAGAAGCCAGCGATAACTATACCAATTTGTTTTTGCAAGGCGCTAAAAAGATTGTTGCCAGCAAAACTTTAAAAGAGTTTGAGGCCATTTTGCCCGATTCTGATTTTTTCAGAATCCACCGTTCAGCCCTCATCAATATTAACTTTGTTAAAGAATACAGTAATCACGAGGGCGGGGAAGTCATTCTAAGCGATGGAACCCGCGTACAGGTTAGCAAGGCAAGGATACAAGAGTTTGCGGAATTTATTAAAACAAAGTCCGTTTCACCAAAATAACTTTTTTTTTGAATTAAATATAAAGCCCGTGTAATGGGCTTTTTGTATTTTTATACAGATTGTTTTTTGATAAAAAGAAACGCTATTGCAGAATATAACTAATTAACAAATGCTACTCGTAAAACTATAGGTGAATTATTACAAAATATATTTTTTTGTTTTATTTTTAACATCTGCCTTCAGTTTTAAATCTCAAACACCGTCTTTTAACTTTCATAAATTGGGCAGCGAAGACGGTCTCAACAATGCAAACATTTTCAACATTGAGCAGAACGACGATGGACTGATTTACATCACCACACAGAACGGGATCTATTATTACGATGGATACAATTTTAACAAACTCAACATTGACAGTTTAAAAAGTAATAGTCTTTTAAACGTAAAGATAGCTAGCAGAGACCTGCTTTACCTTTCGATCAGAGAAGAGGGGATATTTTCTCTGGATCGAAAAACCAAAAAATTTAAGACCCTTCCTTCATTAAAATTTAATAATAACGCTGATAATTTTATTGTAAACGACCGTTTTGCATATCTGCTTACCTCAGGCATAAAACTGATACTTATAAATCTTAAAACAGGAAAAAATATTCCCGATCAAATAACCGCTAGTCAAAAACTAAACAGGGCCTATTGCATGCTAAAAACAAAAGCTGGTAAAATACTTATTGGCCGCAGCGACGGTTTGTACGACGTCTCTAATGGCTTACAAAAAAAACTCGATATCCTCATCAACAATACAATTCATTCTATTACCGAAAAAAACAATGGCGACTTGGTTATTGGTACAACTTCGGGCATCTTTATCGTGAACAACGATAAAATTATTGATGAAATTACGCCAGCTTATAAAACTAAAAGTTTCACTTTTCAGCTAGGCGGCGAAAAAAGTATCGATAACGTATTGGCGGATGATTTTGGACGAATCTGGTTTACCTCCTATCCCGACGAAAATCTTTATCTGTACCAGGATCACATCTTGTATGATGTTTTCGATATTCTCGACATAGCGCCCACCCTCATTAAGTGCATTTTCAAAGATGATAAACAAAATATATGGGTAGGAACTTACAACGATGGTATCTATTATATCCAAAATCCATTTTTTAATTCTATCAATTTTTCTTTTAACGGAAACAACTTGAACGTTAACCAAGTTTTTTTAAAAAGCAATCTATTGGTGGCCGCTACGAGCAATGGCTTGTACGGTCTTAATCTTATCAATAATAAGACAAAAGCACTATCTAAGCCCGACGAAGTTTTGGTAGATCCAATTAACAGCATCACAGAGCTCAACGGCGTTTTATATTATTCGAAGAACAGCCAGTTTAACCTGTCTCCTTCTTTATTTTTAGATTCTAAAACAACGTATAAATTTAGACCTGTAGTCGCCAAACTTTTTTACCCCCTCAATAACTATCAAAGCATACTTTTAGATTTCCAAGCCGACGTCCTTTTATGCAATGCCGATGGAACAAGGATTTTAGACACGCTGATTTCATTTCCCGATTACCGTATTTCAGTAAACGCAGTTCTCAAAATAAAAGACTCGTTGTATGTAGCTACCAGTATCGGCCTTTTTATCTACGACTTTAATAAAAAAAAATATAGTCCTGTCGTCGCATCCGCGTTAAATTTTAATATCAATGATTTGGCCATCATCAATAATAAACTTTATGCTGCCCACGAATCTGGCATTACCGACATTTATGAGAAAAAGCTTATTCAACAAGCTGGAAATTTAAGGCTTAACAGTGTTAGGCGCATCAAACAGTCGGGCAAAGAAATATGGCTTGCTACACGCGATGGCGTATTTATTTGTGATGAAAATTTAGAACCTTTAAAAATATTCAACAAATCAAATGGCTTACTCTCTAACTCTATCAACGATATTACATTTAATGAGCAAACTGTTAGCATCGCAACAGCAAGAGGAATTGCAATTACTCAAAGAAAAAATATCAATCAATACACTTCAAAATTAAAGCCAGTAACCATCAACTATATCAATTGTAACGGTAAAAACTTGGTGGCAGTTGACAATTTTCTTGCATTAAGCGCTAGCCAAGAAGACATTACCATCTATTTTTTTAGTCCTGTTTTTAATAAACCTAATAAACAGTTTTTTAGGTATCAGCTCAATGGGAGTGAGTGGAAAGAGCTCGACGCGCTTTCTTTAAATGTGCAGTTAGCTGGAGGAAAACACTTGATCGAAATTTCTGCATCTGCCGATAATATTTTATGGAGCGATAAGACTACTTTGACAATCACAAAAGAAGAAAAATTATCAGAAAAAAAAGAAATATATTGGCTCATAACTATAGGCGCGCTTATGCTCGGCGGTATTATCAGCATCGTTTGGGTGAGGCGCGTAAAGGCAAAATCGAAAAAACTTTTGGCAGAAGAACAACAGGTAAATTTATTGAAACACCAGGCCATGAATTCACTGTTAAGTCCACATTTTATTTTTAACTCGTTAACCTCCATTCAGAATTACATCAATACTAACAATAGTTTAAAAGCTAGCGAATACCTGGCCAAGTTTTCAAGGCTTATTCGAATGATTATTGAAAAAGCTTCACAGAGTAATATTTCTCTGTATGATGAGTTGGCGAGACTGACCTATTACCTAGAACTTGAAAAAGAACGTTTTAAAAATAAATTTGATTACGTGCTCAACATCGATGAAACCATTAATACCCATCACATTTTGATTCCAAATATGATTATACAGCCTTATGTTGAGAATTGTATTATTCACGGTATTCTGCCTAAACAATCGCATGGCACGCTCACGATCTCGTTTAAAAAACAAAACTTAACAAGATTCATTATTAAAATAGAAGACGACGGAATTGGATTGATTAAAGCGAAGGAACACGCAAAAACAGGTCACAAATCGTTAGGCACAAGTACGATTAATGACATTCTTGAAATCAATTCAAAGTTAACTGGAAAAAAACAAAAGGTAAGCATGACGGATAAATCAACAATAGATCCTAAATTGCAAGGAACAATTATCACTATTGAACTAGAACTATAAAATTAAGCAAACGCTCACATATTTGATTTTGTTTTTAAGTAGCGCCGTGTTCGGGCAGCGTTTGGTAAAAATGTTACCTGATACCCTGCGGTTTTGCAGCGACGACTCTTCTGCCTACATAGAGTTAAAGCACGACTTTGAAAAAAACGCGATTATTTATTGGAATACCCCTAGTACAAATGTTTCAAACGTTAAAAAATTAAAGGTATCAAAAGAAAGTGGCAGGTATAGGTTAAGAGTTATTTCTGCACAAAGCACTTTTAGAGATAGCACCTACGTTAAGATGTATACCAAACCAAATTTAAATTTAAGAGATACCGTTTTATGTAAGGGTCAATCGTTTCTGTTGGATGCTAAAAATACGGGCGCCCGTTATGAATGGAACACCCGCGAGAATACCCAAAAAATAAAAATTGAAAACTCGGGACGTTATTGGGTAAAGATAAACAACAAAGGTTGTTCGATAGTTGATACCGTAAGAATTAAATTTTTACAAAATGCTGTTGCTGCGTTTAACAACGAAGTCACATTTTGTTTGAATGAAGAAAATAAAGCCCTTTCGGTAAAGGCCAACACTGCTGGAAAAATTTCATGGAATACCGGTGCTACAAGTCCGAACATTATCGCAACAAAAGAGGGCTGGTACTGGGTAAAAACAGAAACCAAAGAATGTGGTGTGCAAACCGACAGCGTTAAAGTGAAGTTAAAAGCCTGCGAATGCGAAATGCTTATTCCCAATAGTTTTACCCCCAATGAGGACAACCGCAACGACTATTTTCTCCCAGTAGCGCAGTGCGAATACCTCTGGTACAGTCTTACGATTTCTGACCGTTGGGGAAATGTTGTTTTTACCTCAAACAATGTAAATGCGAAATGGGACGGACGATTTAAAGGCAACCTTTGCCCCGAAGACATCTATGTTTACCATATCGAAAGTACCGAAAAAGGTACTGATAAAAAACTGGTCAGGAATGGGCACATCTCCTTATTCAGATGACTGTTGTTATGAAAAAGCAGGTCTTTGCAAGTTTTACCATCCTTTCTGCCTTTGTGGTTTGTGCGCAGGAAAAACTGGGTATTAGCAACAGCAACTATTCAAGCACTAACAGTATCTTTTTAAACCCCTCGTCTTCGGTAGATTCAAGAGCTTATCAGCAATTCAATCTGGTGGGAGCGAACGTTTACGCGATGAACAATTTGGGTTACCTACCTAAATTTAGTTTGTGGGGCGCTGTAAAAAATGAGGGTTTGGATAATTTTAAGATAAGTGACTTGCAGTTAAAAAAGTTTTTATTGGCAGTTGCATCTGTGGAAGGCCCCGCCTTTGTTATCAGTAAACGTAATTATGGCGCAGGATTTTTTATACGGGGACGTACTGTTGCTGAACTGAAAAGAATTCCGTTTGAATTGACCAACTATTTACTCAACCCAGATACCAACCAGGCATTAAAATACCCAGTAGATGTTAACTTGCAAAATGTAAGGTTAAGTAACATGACGTGGGTCGAATATGGTTTAAATTTTGGGATGATGGTCAAAAAAGAAAAAACAAACCTTTTAAGCATCGGTGGAAATATAAAATATATTACAGGAATAAATATAGCTTATGGCAACATTCAGCAATTAAAAGGAAGAATAGAAGACAGGCGCATCGTAGTGGATAATTTGCAGCGTAAACTTCGGTTTAATGAATTTGGTTGGAATACAGGCAGAGGGGTTGGTGTGGACATAGGACTAACCTATAAAAAAATGCTCGCGGTGATCGACCGCTATTATGCTAATTCACAGTTGTCGAATTGCAAGTACGTGGATTATAAATTTAAATTTGGAATTTCCTTAAGGGATGTTGGTGCTGTGAGATTTAAAAAAAATACAAGCGTCACTGATATAAAAACGTCCGGGCAATTTAATACTGACACAACCAACAATAACATAAACTTTGAATCAGATCTTAAAAATAATTTTAATGTCCCTATCAAAAACAGCCCTATACTTTCATCTTTGCCTACTTCGTTATCGATGCAATTTGATTATAATTTCGGTTATCACTTTTATTTAAATACAACGCTTGTTAAGAATATAATTCCAAATTCGTTTACAGGTGTTCAGGGTAATAATCTTGTTTCTGTTTGTCCACGTTACGAATTTAAAAACTTTGAGTTGGCCGCTCCCCTTAGCTTCCAGAAATTTATTTATCCGCAGTTGGGATTTGCATTTAGGGTGAGAACTTTTGTGTTAGGTGTCGACAATGTATTTCCTTTAATCATTAAAAAAAACACCTACGGTTTAAACTTATATTTTAACCTTGGATTCTCTTTGTTCTCAAATCAATCTTGCCGCAAGCGTATCCGCAAAGTAGATGATTGTCCGCCGTTCTCAATCTTTAAAAGAAAGGTGAAAGAAAAAAAAATGTCGAAACCGGCGAAGAAAAAAAGTTTTACAAAAAAACTAAAACGGAAATAAGAATTATTTCGAAGATTTTTTCATCAACACCGAAGCAAAAAACGATCCGGTAAGACCGATGAGCAAATACGGGAACAACTTGGCGGTTGTGCTTCGGGTTGCCGACAAAGAAGTGATTTGTTCGTTAATTATAGCAGGGAAATTTTCGGTTTTTATTTTATCTGGATTCTTTATTTGTTGTTCCGTTAAAACGTTGATGTAATCGCTGCTGTTGTAATATTGGACGGCGATATCTTTGTACTTCCAATTAAACTCCAAATAGTTGTAGGCACTGAGAATAATAGCGCCCACTGCCAGAACTGTAAGCGCCACACGGAAAGCTTCCCTACCACCAATAATGCCATTAAAATCTTTTTCACGAACTTGGTAAATGGCTAAAAACAAAAAAGGAATTACAAAAAATACGGCAACCACGTTGGCGTAATAAAATCCGAATTTCGTTAAAGTAAATCCACCCAATAAAATAACCAGCTTAAATATGATAACAACCAAGCTGTACAAAAGACCACTAACCGACCCGCGCTTATTCATGCTACCCGTTCATGCTAATTAAGAATTCTTCATTGCTTTGACTTCGGCGCAATCTTTCGAGCAAAAACTCCATCGCCTCCTGTGGGTTCATATCTCCCAAGTGTTTGCGCAAAACCCATAATCGCGTTAAGGTTTCTTTGTCTAACAAAAGATCGTCTCTTCTGGTTGATGAAGCCAAAAGATCGATGGCAGGATAAATTCTTCGGTTAGATAATTTTCTGTCGAGTTGAAGCTCCATATTACCGGTACCTTTAAATTCTTCAAAAATAACCTCATCCATTTTGGAACCTGTTTCTGTTAAAGCCGTCGCTAAAATGGTTAGTGATCCACCGTTTTCTACCTTACGAGCCGCGCCGAAGAAGCGTTTAGGTTTGTGAAGCGCATTAGCATCAACACCACCCGTTAACACTTTTCCGCTGGCCGGCGAAACGGTATTATAAGCACGCGCCAAGCGCGTAATGCTATCTAATAAAATAACCACATCGTGGCCGCATTCGACCATACGTTTTGCTTTTTCGAGCACAATGTTGGCGATCTTCACGTGTTTTTCGGCTGGCTCGTCAAAGGTACTCGAAATAACTTCGGCCTTTACGCTGCGAGCCATATCGGTTACTTCTTCTGGACGTTCGTCTATTAAAAGGATGATCAGATAAATTTCGGGGTGATTATAAGCGATCGCATTTGCGACATCTTTAAGTAAAACAGTTTTACCGGTTTTTGGTTGGGCAACAATTAATCCGCGTTGGCCTTTGCCTATCGGTGAGAAAAGATCCATCACGCGAGTACTCATGTTTTCTTGTGGATGGCCAGTTAATTTAATTTTTTCGTAGGGGAATAAGGGAGTAAGATAATCGAAGATAACCCGATCACGCACAAAAGATGGGTCACGACCATTGATTTGGTCTACTTTAATTAAAGGAAAATATTTCTCGCCTTCTTTTGGAGGACGCACGCCACCTTTCACAACGTCGCCTGGTTTTAATCCGAATAACTTAATTTGTGATTGCGAAACATACACGTCATCCGGTGAATTTAAATAATCGTAATCTGAACTGCGCAAAAAACCATAACCATCTGGCATGATTTCGAGTACACCTGTTACAAAAACGATATTATCAAAATTGTAATAAACTTTTTCTGGCTTTTTTTCGGGAACGGCCTCTGTCTCTTCTTTTGGCATGCCTTGAACTGCAATTTCAGTTTCATCAGCTTCTGCCTGGCTTTCAGAAATTTCTTCAGTCGTGTCTTCCGTTATTTTTTCGTCTTCGTTATCTTCTACTTTCGGCGCAACATACACTTGCATTTCATCTTCCGGCACTGTTGTAGGTTGAAAACTATCTTCGATGATAGGATCAAGTTTTACTTTCCTAGGTCTTTTTTCTTTCATTTCCCTATTTTCCTTTAAATCTCTGGGTTCCTTTATTTCTCGAGGTCCGCGGTGTTGTTTATTTACTTTTTTTGAAAAATCTTGGTTTATTTTTTTAGCCATTTCTTCATTCTGAGTTTGCGCATCAACTATTTTTAAGATCAAATCGCCTTTTGATAAACCTTTATTATCTATAGAGAAAGCTTTCGCAATTTCTTTTAATTCGGGTAGTGGCCTACCGCTTAAATCCATTACATTGAACATACAGAGAGATAATGATTAAATTTTGTTTCCAGATTTTTGATTGATGATCAGCCACAAGAAATGCAGCATTCTATAATATGGATGCAATATTAGTGAAAAATGTTTTAAAACAAAAAAATAATTATGAATAATATGAATCTCTCTTTTGAGTCTTCTAAACCCCAATTAAAAAAAATGTTGTGTTCACCTAAAATTAAAAAAGGATAACCCTAAATAACAAAACAAAAAATACCAATTATAATTATGAAATAGCCAAACTTCTGGAACACAAACAGAGCCAATGTTTAGTAAACACCTGAGCGAGCGCGCGATGAAAAAGACAATATGGCCATAACCTGCGTGCCGGCGCGCGGGCATAGGACAACTACAAACATCAATGTCTACATTTCAATTAACCACGAGCGCAGAGGGGATCAGACGGAAAATCTGGGGATCAATTTCCCACTGTTCTGAGAACTCTAAACATTGGGATACTTTGAACTCGTGACTTGTTTTAGTGCTTACTTTTTGTTCAAAAAAAAGCGGCAAATGCGTTAATCCACATTTGAGCGAGTTTGCGCACTGGCAGGTCTTCAACGGTCTTCGCACAGGCTGGCTATTTGGTTCGCACCGCCCTCAGAAAATAATTTATGTTTTTAAGCCGCCTCTTGGATCATATTCCGACAAAGGAGGCTGAAAAGCCGAGCGTCCACCCAAGATCTGTCCAAAAAAGATTCATGTCGACTTACTAAGTGCTGAAGTTCTTTTTAAACTTTTTGTACTCGCTTTTAAAATCACAAAGATTTACCAGAAATATTCTATGAAGACCAACGCCAAGGCCCACAAGCAATAAAGGGGATTACTATATTCTTAATTTTATAGACTGTCATAAATTTTAAAATTAAGATTTCTCTGCCCAACAATTCTAATTGATCCAAATTAACCCAAGCGCCAGTTCCAAGTTTAGCCCTTTGATTTTTTCGTCGCCATACACAAAATCTGCTATAAATTGTTTGCTTAAAAAATTGGGATTATACCAGATAAAACACATAATCAGCCTAACACGAGTTACTACGAATAACATCAAAAAACATTGTCGTGTTATTCACTTTACAAAAAGTAATGCATGTAAGAGTCTAAAAAAATCAGCACAAAGCAATCATTTAGTTCAAATTTTAACCTTCAAATTATTTCTCTTCAAGAAATTGATTTAGTTCGTCGGTCGAAGTGCTAAACGAAAAAACTTCGCTTACAAGATAATATTTGGCTTTTTCTGTGCAATAATCGTAGGCAAATTTTGCAAACATTAATTTATCATCGTCCAGATCAAAAAGCACGCAAATGGCTTTAACCTGGCTCACCGACAAACAGGCGTTTTTAGTAGCTACTTTTGCTGTGCTCATTTTTGAATCCGAGAACGGCTTTGATTCAATAGATTGTTTCATTTTATTAAAATCTACCCCGGCCATTGTTGTGCGGCAGCCAGTTTTCGCAGTTACAGATTTAGAATCTTCCTGACGAACCCTTTCATTTTGCTCCTTATTTCCTGCAGAACTGGATGAAAAATTAGAGCTGGATCTGTTTGTGCTTGTTACGGTTGTAGAGGTTGTTGTTTTTACGTTGGTTGCATTTGGATCCATACCACTAACGTTCAAAGAAATGCCTGCCCCACCCACGGTAATGTTGACGGCGGCCGCTCCATTATCGGTACCATTAAATGTTTGTGTCGACATATTGGTACTTGTACTTGTAATTGTATTATTTGTGGTCATAGAATCAGGGCTTTTAGCAGTCGGACTATTTTCGGCGCTATGATAAACAACTTCTTTAGACCCAGTTGCGGGCGCTTCATCGATAGGCACCTGACCGAAATAAGTAAGTTTCAACTGTTTTTTCATATCGCGTTTTATTTTCGCTGTGTGTTCGAAGCCCTGCTCAAGTGACATATTCTGTTTCAATTGCGTTAGGGCTTTATCGCTGAATTCGATTCGGAGACTAACATTCGGAGACGCTAAGTTGGTGATTTTTACGTTGCTTTCCGGTTTATCGTTTTGTTTTATGCCGTTAACGTATGCAAAGAACTGATCGCCATCTTCCGAAAAAATCACCAAGTTGAGCGTGCTTTGACTAAAGCTGTAAAGTGCGGACATCAACAGTACCGCAAAAATGAATAATGTTTTTTTCATGGGGTTTTTTTATTTAAAAAAGATAATGAAGTAATGTGTCCTAAATAAGTTTTTTAAGTTAATAGACGTTAAAGGTTTTTTGGAAAACGCCTTTTAATTCTAAAACACATAGATACGAATTTTTTGTTTAGCTTATTGCTTTTACGGAAACAAAAAATCTATCAAACAAATTTCTCGCCCTTTTTTACTTTTACGTCGTTTACAAAATTCCTAATCTGTTGCTCATCCTGTTTTTTACAGATCATTAAAACATCACCGCTCTCCACTACAATATAATCTTCTAACCCTTGCAGCACGACTAACTTCTCTTTGGGAACCTGCACAATACAGTTGTTGCAATCGTAGGTAATTATGTTTTTTCCAACGAGGGCGTTTTTATTGGCATCCTGATCCATCTGAGTGTAAAGACTTCCCCAAGTGCCTAGATCGCTCCATCCTAAAATACTAGAGCGTACATAAACGTTGTCGGCTTTTTCCAACACGCTGTAATCAATTGATATGTTTTTACAAGTCGCGTAGGCTCTGTCTAAAAATTGTTTTTCTTTATCTGTATTATAAACGTCCCAGCCTTCTCTAAAAACATTGGCTAACTCTGGATCATGCAGCTCCATTGCGTTAATGATACTTTTCGTGCTCCATATAAAAATTCCGGAGTTCCAAAGGAAATCACCGCTTTCTAGAAAGAAGTTGGCCATTTCGGCATCGGGTTTTTCTGTGAAAGTTTTTACTTTCTTTACACGGCTATCTTTTTCCTTTACATCACTATCAACAAACTGTATATAACCGTAGCCAGTGTCGGGCCGGGTTGGTTTAATGCCAAGCGTAATAAGACAATCTTTTTTTTCGGCTTTTTCGAAGCAAGACTTAATCGCTTTTACAAACGTATCTTCTTTTTTTATTAGGTGGTCACTTGGCGCAACAATGGTGATGGCTTTTGGATCACGTTTGTGAATTTTATAAGAAGCAAAGGCAACGCAAGGTGCTGTATTTTTACGAGCCGTTTCACATAAAATATTTTCCTTTTTTAAGTTGGGCAATTGTCCGGCGACTAAAGATTCGTAGCTGTTACTGGTAACAACATAAATGTTTTCGTTTAAACAAACTTTTAATAATCGGTTGTAGGTTTGCTGAAGCAAGGTTTCGCCGGTACCTAAAATATCGAGAAATTGTTTAGGTTTTTGTGTGGTGCTCATCGGCCAAAAACGAGTACCCACGCCGCCGGCCATTATAATTGCATAATGATGATTCATAAACGCAGCAAAAATAAAGAATAATACTTGTAAAACAGTTAAAAAACGCTTATAACTTTTTAATTGAGATTATTTACTTATCTTTGCCGCGTCTTAAAATTCTATCTCGCCTTTTCTGTAGGCTGTTTCATTGACTGCGGGGTGTTTTTTAGCAGTTAATGTATTATTTAAACAAATTTTTATGACTTTTGAAGAATTAGGTCTTAATAGCGACCTCTTAAAGGCTATTACCGATTTGGGTTTCGAAACCCCAACACCCATCCAACAACAAACAATTCCATTATTAAGCAAAGAACTTACAGACATTGTTGCCTTAGCGCAAACAGGTACTGGTAAAACCGCAGCTTTTGGTTTGCCAATCCTTGAAAAAATTAATGTTGACGAAAAGAGAGTTCAAGCATTAATTTTAGCACCAACCCGTGAGCTTTGTGTGCAAATTACTAACGACATGAAAAACTATGGTAAGTACATGAGAGGTTTCTCAATAACTGCAGTTTATGGTGGATCAAGTATCGAAAACCAAATAAGAGATATTAAACGCGGAGTGCAGGTGATTGCCGCCACACCAGGGCGTTTACTAGATTTAATAGAACGCCGCGCTGTTAATTTAAATACAGTAAATATCGTTGTATTAGACGAGGCCGATGAAATGTTAAACATGGGCTTTAAGGATAGTATTGATGCTATTTTAAGCGAAACACCCAAAGAGAAATTTACATGGTTGTTCAGCGCAACGATGCCAAAAGAAGTTGAGCGCATTGCGAGAACTTACATGAATAAACCGATTGAATTGACTTCAGGTAAAAAGAATGAAGGTTCGGCAAATATTAAACACGTTTATTATGTAGTAAATCCA
>Ga0105048_10012870_pt1 | contig 13088 bp, 11 predicted proteins | sample MAT05_FD_78382 | JGI IMG/M metagenome (GOLD analysis project Ga0105048, IMG submission 78382) | Freshwater microbial communities from Lake Fryxell liftoff mats and glacier meltwater in Antarctica - MAT-05 | ecosystem: Environmental > Aquatic > Freshwater > Ice > Liftoff microbial mat | place...
ACCATGACGCTGCCAGAGGAATTGCGCCGCCGATGTGACGAGTTGGTGCCGCCGGGCAGCGTGGTGGCCAGCTTTTTTAACAGCGCGACATGGATGCGCTGGAAGCGGGTGTGAGTATGGCTTGTTCCAGTGCGCTAAGTTTTTAGGATTTCACTATCCTCGATATTCAAATTCTCAGGTGCGGGCTCGGCTGCACCCGATGGGGCTTGATGATTGATCAACGCAGTCTGAGCGGCAAGCTGTTCGGCCACTTGCTTGCTGGTGCCGGTGCCGGTTGCGCCGAGCTGGCTACTCAGCCACACCTCAACGGTGAAGATTTTGGCGTGATCCGGCCCTTGTGTCGCCGTTAATTTGTAGCGCGGCGTCACATTCAAAGTGGACTGGCTCCACTCCTGCAACCGGCTCTTGGCATCTCGATCACGATTGTCATTCAGGATGATCGGGGTTGCTTTTTCGAGAAAGGGCTCGATAAAGGCACAGGCCGCCTGAATGCCCTGGTCGAGAAAGAGCGCGCCAAGCACGGCCTCGAACGCATCTCCCAAAATGTTGGAGCGATTGCGGCCGCCGGTATCAATCTCACCTTTACCGAGCCGCATCATGTCGGGCAGGTCAATTTGCCGGGCGAATTCGGCCAGCATCCCCACCCGCACCAACGCGGCCCGCATACTGGTGAGCCGGCCCTCGTCAAAGTCTGGAAACCGGTTGTAGAGCCAGGCGCCGGCAATGAAGTCGAGCACGGCATCACCCAGAAATTCAAGCTTCTCGTTGTCCGCCAGACGGGCCTGGCCTTCTTCCTGGTGTTCGTTTGCAAAAGAGGAATGCGTAAGCGCGCGGGTGAGTAGATCGGGGTTTTTAAATTCGGGAAGCATTTGAGGAGTAGGAAGAAGTCAGAGGTCAGAGGTCAGAAATCAGATTGAACTCACTGTGGTCAATCTGACTTCTGACCTCTGACTTCTCAATACTCTTCTAATTAGCCATCAAATCGTTTAAAAATGAGCACACTGTTGTGGCCACCAAAGCCGAAGGAATTGTTCATGGCCGCGACGACTTTGTGTTTGCGCGCCTCCTGCGGCACGTAATCCAGATCGCACAAGGGATCTGGCTCGGTCAGGTTGCGCGTCGGCGGCACAATGCCATCGCGAATGGCGTAGATGCAGGTTGCAGCTTCCAGAGCACCGGTGGCCCCCATCATGTGGCCGGTCATGCTCTTGATGCTGCTCATGGGAATCTTGTAGGCGTAATCCCCAAACACCTCTTTGACCGCGGCCGTTTCGGTGATGTCGTTCAGCGGCGTGGCGGTGCCGTGGGCGCTGATGTAGTTGATGTCTTCGGGGCTGACGCCATAATGGCATGCATCGGCCAACGCCTTCTTCATCGCCTTGATGGCACCGGTGCCGCCTTCAGATGGCGCGATCACATGAAAGGCATCGGCGGTTTGACCAAAGCCCACCACTTCCGCCAGGATCGTGGCACCGCGTTTTATGGCGTGCTCCAAATCTTCAAGCACCAGACAGCATGCGCCTTCACCCATCACCAGCCCATCTCGTTTTTTGTCGAACGGCTTGGGCGAGTGTGAGGGAAGCACATTGTCGTGGCTGAGCGCGCCAATCTGATCGAAACCCACCATGCCCAGATCGCTGACGGTGGCATCGGCCCCGCCGGCAATCATGGCCACGGCTCCACCCCGGCGAATGACGTCCACCGCCTGGCCGATGCTGTCGTTGCTGGTGGCACACGCCGAGGCGGCCGAATAGCACGGCCCCTTGGCTCCCAGTCGAATCGAGATCATGCCGGCCGCACCGTTGCTCATCACCATCGGGATGGTGAAGGGATTGACCCGCCGCGCACCCTGGGTGTTCAACACCTCGTGCTGGTTCAGCATGGATGTGAAGCCGCCGACCGATGAACCCACCACCACGCCGATATCGTCGGCGTTCTCGGGCGTGATCTTCAGGTCGGCATCTTTCACCGCCATCATGGCCGCGGCAATGCCGTATAGCTCATAGAGGTCGGAGCGCCGCACCTCTTTGGCCTCTACGAAAAGTTTGGGGTCGAAGTGTTTGACCTCGCAAGCCACCTGTACAGGGAACTTGCTCGAATCAAAGCGTGTGATGGGTGCAACACCCGTTTGTGAATTGATAATTGCCTCCCAGGTGGATTTCATATCCAACCCCAGGGGCGAAACTGCGCCGATTCCAGTGACAACCACGCGTCGCATTTGCAACGTATACATTAAATCTCGCAACCTCCAACGTGCTTTATTATCGCCTAACGCGAGGATTAAACACCAAAGGTCGCCGGAAGTGACGAAGACATGCGTATGGGATGGCGATGATTCGTGCTGAACCGGCTCATAGGCTGGAATGGGATGAGCGGCCGAAATGCAAAACCCCTGATGTTCCACGAGAACATCAGGGGTTTATTTCGTTTTCAGCGGAGATTTACGCGCGAAGTTTGGTGGTGCGCACGCGCCAGAGGCCCCTCATGTCTTCGATGGCCGTGGACACAATTTTGACGCGGGTGTCGAGATCTTCGATCCACTCCACCGGCACTTCCCAAATGCGATAGCCGCTTTGCTCGGCTCGCAACAGCAGTTCCGAGTCAAAAAACCAGGCATTGTCCTGAATATAGGGCAGCAGCTCCTGCACGGATTTGCGGGTCATGGCCTTGAAGCCGCACTGGGCATCGCTGAACTTTTTGGTGGGGAAGAAGACTTTGATCATCAAGTTGTAGGCCTGGGAGATGATCTCGCGCTTGAGTTGACGGGTGACTCGCGCACCCTTCATCAGCCGCGAACCTGTGGCCACGTGAAAGCGGCCGTCGGCCAGTGGCTCGATCAGCGGCATAAAGTGGCTCAGGTTGGTGGACAGATCGACATCCATGTAGGCGACGATGTCGGCGGTCGAAGTCAACCAGGCTTTCTTCAGCGCCCGGCCGCGGCCCTTTTGATCCAGATGGATGTAATCGACTTCGTTGGGATACTTGGCCTTTAACTCCTGGGCAATCTCCAGGGTGCGATCCTTCGAGGCGTTGTTGGCAACAACGATCTTCCACTTGAAGGTGCAATTTTCTTTGAGAAAAGCACGCAGTTTCTCGACACTCTTGGGGAGATCGCGTTCTTCGTTGTAGACCGGAATAATGACGTCTACAGTTGCTGTTTTGGTGGATGATGTTGATGAGTCCGACGGGCGCTCCATGCTCTCTCCTCGGTTATTCATTCCCTGCCGGATTATATCTTTCGGTTGTGCCACGCTCATGCTCCTCTCCTGTGTTAACGATGTTAGTGATGGGCTACGGTGTGAAAACTGCATTCAGCTAAACAGTCACGGTCGAGCAGACTGCTAATGAGAGTTGCGCCGGTCTGGCTTCACGGGCCGGTTTCCCAGTCCGATGAGCCAAACATTTCTGTCTTTCAGCACAATTCCCGCCCCGATAGTCGGTTTACACAGGCAAAATCCGCACACTTATTGCAGTCGGACCTGTAAGATTCTGATCGTGGCACAGAATCGCCATGATTTAGAATCACTGATGATATCTGACATGGGATATCTGACATGCATTGTCACGCATGGGCCGGCAGTTTGGGCAGACGAAACGCCGCCACCAAACCCAATGCCACCATGACTGCGGCCAGACCAAACACAATACTGTAAGCCGTTGAGCCTCCCGTCGATTGCAAAGCCTGAATCAGAATGCCACCTAACAAGGGTGTTAACGCAACCACACCACTGACTGTGTTGAGGACGCCGACATACATGGCCCGGTTCCGGTCTGGCGCGTAATCCAGACAATACCCGATAAAGCCGAGGACGAGTGAGTGCTCGATGGCGCCGCGCAGAGCCATGACCAGTGCCATGGCGCCGAATGCCAGCCCCGGCACCGTATCGGCAATGACAGGAAACGCCGCAATGGTCAGCGCCAGCACCGGCGAGATGAACTGAAAAAAGGTCGAGGCCTGAACCACCCGCCGCGCACCAAACCGCTCGGACAGCCAGCCGAACAGCAGCAGGCCGACAATCGCCCCAATAATCAACATCTGAGTAAAGATGCCGATGGAGTCATCGCCCAGCCGCAGCCGATCTTTGATGAACACGACATAGAACGAGGCGGCCATCATTTCCACACCAGTGAGCAGACGGGCGGCCAACAACTGGCGAAACACTTTGTCGGTGCCGACGGCTTCCTTGAGGTGGGCCATAAAGCTGCCTTCGTTAGCATGATCAGTCACGCTATCCGAGACAGGGTTCTCCTTGATCATTGCAAATGACAGCAGCGAGAGCACAAAAAACAGCCACGCCAGCGCAATCAACACCGCATAGTTGGTGGGAAATGCCAGTATCTTGGGATCGAGCAAATAGCGCACCAGCACACTCACGGCCAGCCCCACCAGCGACGCCACCAACTGTGCCACCGTCACCACCCGGCCGCGCATGCGCGGCGACAGGGTGCGACTGATGATGTCGAACCAGGCTACGCCGGCAATCGCATCGGTAAAGTTGAAGATGACGATGCCGGCCAGTAACAGCCACACTGTGAGCAGCGGCTGAGCTGCGCCGGTCATGACCAGCCACAACGGCAGCAACAAAAACACCTGCCGGCCGATTAACGCGCACACGATCACATATCGCTTTTGATAGCGCGACCCGCGCACCAGACGCGCGCCGAACAGTTGGGGCAGGTACCACACCGCCAGCCAGGCCGTGCCCACCGCCCCAATCAGCACCTTGTTGTCGGTGAGCTCGCTCACCAGACCGACCAATACGGTGGTGACAGGGATGAAATAGGTGCCGGTGACAAAAAAGAGGATATCGCCGGCAAAGGCTACAAAATTGCGGCGTGCATCGAGCGGCACGACGCGCGAGGACGACTGAATTTGCATCGGGGCAGAAGAGTTTGTTGCGGACACGGCACAATGATATCCGAGGCAGAGGCAGGCAAGATAGGGTGGGCATATCCATCGACGTAAACGCGAAACTCGACGGTTAAGTTCACGTACTCGCAGTCGATTACATCGACGTTTACAGCCACGCCTATAATCCTCCATGCAATGGGAAAAACATTCGCTGAGAAAGCACTGGCCCGCGCCAGCGGCCAACGCGACGTCAGCGTCGGCCAGATCGTCGACGCCTCGCCCGACCGTATTTTGAGCCACGACAACACCGCCGCCATCTTCCGGCTGTTCAAACAACTGGGCGTCGAGAAGATCAAAAACCCCGAGAAGTTGCTGATCACGCTGGACCATGCCGTGCCGGCCCCCACCACCCAACATGCTCAAAATCATGCTGAAACCCGCGCTTTTGTGCTGGAACAGGGTGTGAAGCATTTCTTCGATGTCGGCCGCGGCATTTGCCATCAAGTGCACAGCGAGGAAGCCCTGGTGCTGCCGGGCTGGACCGTGCTGGGCAGCGACAGCCACACCCCTCATTTTGGCTGGATGGGCGCGTTGGGCGCGGGTGTGGGCCGCACCGAAGTTGCTTGTCTGTGGGCCACCGGCGAGCTTTGGTTGCGTGTGCCGGAGAGCATCCAGATCGAACTCACCGGCGAACTGCCGTTTGGGGTGTCCACCAAGGATTTTTGCCTCAAGCTGATTGGCGATCTGGGCCAGGACGGCGGCCTGTATGCCAGCATCGAATTTACGGGCGATGCCATCGGCAAGCTCAGCCTGGAAAGCCGCATGGTGATCCCCAACATGATGGCGGAGTTTGGCGCGAAGACGGCGTATTTGCCGCCGGATGACAAGGTCTTTGATTACTTGAATGAGCGGCTGGCGCGTCGTGAGATGCGCGAGAAGGGCAGCTCATCGACCCGGGTCTCACGCCAGACGGCCATTTACCCCGACAGCGATGCTCATTACCTCGTCCGCCATCGATATAACCTGAGCGAGTTGGAGCCGATGGTGGCCCGGCCTCATCGTGTCGATAACGTGGTGCCGGTCAGTGAGATGCGCGGCACCCGTGTGCAACAGGCCTGGCTGGGCACGTGCACCAATGGCCGGCTGGAGGATATTGCCGCCGCATGTGCGGTGCTAAAAGGCAAACACGTCTCCACCGCGACACGGCTATTGTGGAACCCTGCCTCATCCGAGGTGCTGCTGGATGCGTTGCGCCTGGGCCATGTGCAAACGTTTATCGAGGCCGGCGGTGTCATTGGCACCCCAGGCTGCGGGCCGTGCATGGGCAACCATCAGGGCATACCGGCCGCTGGCGAAGCCACCATCAGCAGTGCCAATCGAAACTTTCAGGGCCGCATGGGCACGCGCAACAGCGAGATCTATCTGGCCTCACCGGCCGTGGTGGCTGCCAGTGCCGTCATGGGCACTATTGCCGACCCGCGTGAGCTCTTGAAGTGAAATGCTGGATCAAGCTTTGATCTGATGATGCTTTGATCTGCGGATCAGCCGACCACGTTTGACGAAACAGGCGATCGAATCTTCTCGAGATTCGACCGCCTGTTTTTAGCTTTTCCAGTCACTACTCAACCTGAATGCCAACTGAATGTAGGACAGGACTGACGAAACATTGCGTTGATGCCGACGCACATGTCGCATAATGATTGATAGCCCCTAGACCCAGATAGGCTCATAAATAGAGTGCATTGGGGAGGCATTATTTATGGTGCATATCTGGGTTATTAACGAACACGCGTCAAGCCACAGCCGGCTCAAGTCTTATGTGCAGAAGGGTTTACACCTGCCGGCGCTGCTGTACATCACTGAAGATGAAGATAAGCGTGGCCTTCAGGTGCAACAAATTGATCAGTCGGCAGCAAACTGGATTTTCCAAAACGGATTAACGTCTGTCACTGGCGAGCCAGGTTCTACGCCGACGGAGCCACATTCCGCCACCCAGGATTCTGCGCAGCCTCACACGAAATTAACTCCATCGATTCCGCCACTCGTGGATTTGCCGGCTGAATGGCAAGATCAGCCATCTTTATCCCAGCCACAACCCGATGCAGGCGATCCACAGACATCTCACACTACCATCACGCCACCATCGCACGAAGAGCTCTCGGTTCGAGAATTGCAGACGCTGGTGTTGTTAGGTCAAGGCATATCGGTGAGCGGCATTGCACGCAATCTGGCATTGAGCGTCAAAACCATTAGCACCTACCGAGCCCGCGCTCTGGAAAAGCTACAACTGAACACGACAGCAGATTTAATTCGCTATGCCGTCGAACACCTGCTCGTTCCGAGTGGCTCCATGACCCAACGATCTATATAAGTAGGCCATTTACTGGGTTCGGCTGCCGTCCGCTGGCCGGCACACCTGACACGGGTTGTCGGTATGTTCCTACAACCTTTTGGCATGCCTCGCTCTATCGCTTTGCCACGGTCTGATGAAAATAAAGGCCATGAATAATTCCAATTCAAACGAGACCAGTTCTTTCTTTGGCGGACTTTTGATTGGCGCACTACTGGGCGCAATCAGTGCGCTTTTGCTTGCGCCCAATAGTGGAGAGCGAACGCGCGCCAAACTTGCCAGCGTCGGCGAAGAGGCATTGGGTCACGGCGAAACCCTATTGAACGATGCCAAGCAACGTGCTGAAGCCATTGTGGCCGATGCGCAGCGCAAGGCTGAGAAAGTAGCAGAATCGGCGCGAGACAGCGTACAGGCCGGCAAAAAAGAGATGAATCGCGTGATTGATGAAGAGACACGCGCGCTCAAGAATTCACACTAGGCAAGTGGAATGATGATCCTAAATGATGATCGTTAATGGGACATTGTTGGAACGTCAACCGACCGTTATTCGTTAATACTGCCGACTTTCAAATAACGGCCCACAGCCACGGCCAGGAAGCTTGAAATAATCAGCCAGCCAAAGCAGGCCAGCATGCCTGTGAACAACCAGTTTAACGGACCCCAACGGCCCTCGGTACGATCTGCCTCACTGGCTTGAGGGGCGGCAGCAGCCACGTTAACCTGAGGCACAACGACCTGTTGTGCTTCAGCCGGTGCCGCCGGCAATGCGCCTGCTATTGGATTCGCGTTCGCGTTTTCAGTGGGTGCGCTGGGTGTGGAGGTCGGCTCGGGGTTCGCACTTAGCTCGGCACTGGGCAAAACAGGTTGGGCGGCCATCTCGTTCGTCTCAACAGGTGCAGGTTCAATGGTTGCAATGGCGATGGCATTGGCCGAGGTCGGCTCAATCATAGGCGCACTAGGCGCACTCGTTGCCATGGGTTCAGCTGGCAGCACAGGCACAACTACTGGCGCGGCAGCAGGTTGCTCTGGTGGTGCCGAGGGCGCTTGTGTAGCAATAGGCTGCACCGAAACCTGATTCACTTGATCAACGATTTGTCCGGGTGAACCCGTGTTGGCTTGAATAACCGCCTGTGCCGTTTGAGCAATATTTGGATCCACTCCAGAAACTTGAATTGGCAGCGGCACGCCACCTGCACCGACAGGGCCGGCAATGACGATTTGAGGCGATTGACTGACCGCGATTCCAGACAGTGGACCGTAGTCGTGAACAACCCCACTCGCCTCCACCTCTTGCAGCCAGTAGGCGTAATGCTGATTGGCCGCAACGCCGGTGTCTACATACTCGTAGCTGGCACCCACGCCGCTACCCTGTGCCCCGATCAGTTTGGGCGTGATCAAAATCGCGCTCATTCGATCATCACTTTCGCTGCGCAGCAACACAAAGCCAAACGTATCGAGTTCCTGACCGGTTTGCCACGATATTTTGATACCGAGTGGATGCGCGTGTGCCTCAAAGCGAAGTAGTGTAATGGCCGTCGGCTGAGTCGGCAAAACCACCGCATTACTGGTGGCAGCCTGCCCGGTCTGTGCATTCAGCGCGCTGGCACTGGCCACAATGCTGGCCGAGACGCGATTCACCCGCACGACATACTGGGCCACAAAGGTTTGGCCGGCACCCATGGGCTGGACCAGCCAGCTCAATGTGCGCTTGGTAGCGTCACTCCCCGGCGCCATGGCAGTGGCTGAACTTGCGTTAGTCGTCGTGGCCGGACTGTTGGCCTGTAATGGCACGGACGAATCTGGGACATAGTCGGTGCCGTCCGGGATGGTTGCCGAGATGAACAGACTGGTGCTGATATTTTGGCGCGTCTTCAACTCGACGGTAAACACAATTTGTTCACCCAGATTGACGGTTCGCGTGGGATCCGAGGCAGAACGAATCGTGACATCAAGCGGCGCCGGTTCCAAGGGAATGACCGCGGGAGTCGGTGCAGATGACACGGGTGTAACTGGGCTGGTTAAGGCCAGGGTTGGCACGGCCGTGGCAGCAGGTGATACACCGGTCGGGGTGGAAGTTCCAATCGCAGCACTTGATGTTGGGGTCGCTGTCGCAGTGCGATTTGGCGCGGGCGTATTTGTCATACCAGATGGCGTCACGACCCAGGGTGTGGCCAGCGGCTCCACCGTTTGCACAGCCGGCGCACCCGCGGTCCCGGTGACCCCTTCAACGGGCGATTTAAAGGCGGTTGCAGTCATGTCGACGGCATTGGCAGTTGGCGTTGCAGTGGGGCGGTCGGCTGCTGGCGCATCATGAACCGTACCAGCGGCATGCGCCCACGAAGCCGGCACCCAGAGCAATGCTGCGGCACAAAGCACACTCGTGGCAACCCACAAGCGAACCTGTCCGAACGTTCTTCTTAAACTACGTGCCGGCATTCGTCCCGGCTCTACATCACATTCGCGTTTCACAATAAGCTCGTCGCGGCTTGGAACACACTCTGCACAATAAAACCAGCCGAAATATCAAAATACTGCAACCTCCTGAGAATCATCTGGCATTGGCAGCCAACCAAATCCCGTCATCTTCCAGGGCTAACTCCCCGGCACATTGGCGCAACCACGCATTCAATGTTCGATAGTCCGCCACCGCGTCTGATTCTGAAATCAGTGTAAACCGCATTGTATCTCCCGGCAATAGTTGCGCCGCTAATGGGAGGTCTGCTTGAATGACATTTGCAACAATTGGATACCCGCCGGTCGTTTGCGCATCCATCATCAACAAAATCGGCGCGCCATCTGGCGGAATTTGAATTACCCCTGGCAGCACACCCAGTGATGGCAAACTGGTTGCATGAGGGAATGTGGCACCCTCCAGCCGGTAGCCCATTCGATTCGATGTGAGTGCCAATTTGAACGGTTGCCGGATCAGGTTCGCAAGAACATCCTTGGCAATTAAATCCTCATGTGGCCCCGGCAGGAGTCGCAGCACCGGCTCCAATGTATAGGCAGGACGCGCATCCATCGGCCAGCGTCGGCCAGCCAGATGAGCCATGTCACCTCCGGGTCCCGTGCTCAACACATCGTCCATTTGCAGAGGCCGGCCCTGCAAGCCCCCAAAACGGCTGGGGAGATACGTGCTGCGCGAGCCCAGAACCAGTGGAATTTCGATGCCGCCCATGACAGCGAGATAACTTCGCGCGCCCCATCGGCGTGCCCCAAAACTCAGACGGGCACGCGCGCGCACAAAAGTGGCCTGCCACAAGGGCATTTCCGCATGGTTTAAGCGCGGCTCAAAATCTGCGCCCGTGATCGCGACCACGGTTGATTGCACAAATTCAATCTCGGCACCACCGCCTGTAATCTCGATTGCGGCAGCATCGAATGTGTTGCCCACCAACACATTCGATGCCTGTAACGCAAATGGGTCCATGGCTCCACCTCGCGGCACGCCATACGCTTCCCAGCCCGGCCGGCCCAAATCCTGCACCGTCATCACTGCGCCAGGGTTCAGAATCTGCAACTGGCTCATGCGTCAGACCCAATCGTTGCCGATGCAGACAAATTGCACCCCACCCGCCGGCTGGATGCGCGATGGCGGCTGTTGCGCCGGATCGAACAACACTTCATCCGTGCGGCCAATGATGTGCCAGCCTCCAGGCAACCGTGCAGGATAAACCCCGGTCATCCCGGCCGCAATGGCCACGGAACCTGCGGGCACTGCCGCGCGAGGTGTGCTGCGCCGGGGAATATTCAGCGCGACTGGCAACGGCCCTAGATAGGCAAAACCCGGCGCAAACCCCATCATCAACACGCGCATGGGCTGGGCCGTGTGCAACGCAATAATGTCTTGCGGCGCAAGGCCGGTGTGCCGGGCGACATCGTCCAAATCCGGGCCAGCTTCACCCCCATAACGCACGCCAATCTGAATCACATTAAGCGCATGGACTGCCAAATCATTAGCGGTCGCATTCACTTGTTGAGAAGCTGTTTCATCAGCCACCTGCCACACCAGCCTTTCCAACTCCACACGCGAACACTGCAATGGGTCGAATCGAATCAACACGCTTTGAATGGCCGGGATGATGGATTCGATGCCGCGAATTTGAGCCTGAGCCGCACGCTGGTGAAGCCGACGCCCCAACTCAATGACCGCGGGATTGGCCACGGCCACCTCTGGCGACCCGTGCTCAATCAAGAGCGCCGCCTCACCCATCGGAGCCATGTGCCAGTTGGGCATGAATTTGAGAGTTGTTAGTTTTAAGGTAACTATTCAGCCCAAAATGAGGTTCACGGGATGGATTCGAATTCAAGCCGAGCATGCCCTGACTGGCCCTCACTTCGCCAACCCCTCTTCTTTCTCAGGCTTTTGGGCGATGGCCGACTGCTATTCTGGCTATGTTGATGCACCAGTGCTTCCAGTCGACTCACCTGCTCCATCAACCCGGCGATTTGCTCTTGCATCCGCGGGTATGCCTCTACCATGGCTTCTTTGCCCTGATCGTAAATCTCACCTACTTCCCTCTCGTTTAGCAGTTTCATCGCTTGCCGCTATATTGTGACACCGTTTCGTCTTTGGACCTCTGAGCCGTTACGCCGTATGTGAAAAATGCAGGTGCATCGTCGGCGTAAAAACGAATCTCCAGGAGTGACCAGTGTAGGGTGCCGGTAGGCCAGAGCCATGCTGACCGGCGTATCCACGCGCTCGATGACGGGGATTCTCGGAGATGCCATGTGTGGTTTCGAGTTCATCGCACATGGGTTTAGCACGTGGCCACCGGCGATACCATCCCCACCCGTGACCCTGACTGGCTGGCCAATCTCAGCCAGGCTGGCCCAGATGTAGGGTTATAGCTGTGGCTAACCAACCATATCTTGGGGATCGTCGCCGTGCTGCGCCCACCATCAGGCTAGCTCAGTGCGTGAGCTGAGACCCAGTTTCTCAAACACGCGCTTGAGATGATTTTGCACGGTGTTGATACTGAGGTGCAACTCGCCAGCGATCTGGCGATTGCTCATGCCGAGTGCCGCCAACTCGGCCACTTTGCGCTCACGTTTGGTGAGCTTGCCCAGCGGTGGTCGTGTGTTGACGAAGTGGCCTGGAAGTGGATGTCAGCCTGCAATTCGTTGGTGCCGAGAATGCGTGGTGGCGTGGGACGTGTCGCTGGAGGACGCGGCTGCTGCGCAAGCAGCAGCCGATCAACGAGGATGTGCAGGGCCAACAGGCCGGCTATCACGAGGAGCCTAATAATGATGAAAACGCGCGTATCAAGTGCCGGCATTGCTATATAGAGCGGCCGTTCTAAGCCTGGCTCAGAATTTATAGGGACATCTCGCAGAAGAGCAGGTGTTGTGCGCCGGGCAGACTGTTCATGCACAAAACACAGCTGAACAGCATGTCTAAAACGACCTTTTTGGTTAACCCAAAAAGGTCGTTTTCGTTTGCCCTTCGCAGCTTTATATCCGACAATTTGTAACTACTCAGTCACCGATTTTTAGACAGAATTTGTAACGACTCAGCCCATCCTATGTAGGTGTCATTCCGAGCCTGTTGCCCAGGGTGAGAGGTCTCCGAAACTGCGAGGAATCCCTTAAGCGTCACTCGACACAGACCGAGATCGGCCAGCCGAGTTTGGCGTCGATTGAGTCCCGTCACAGGGATTTCTCGGCCTGCGGCCCCGGAATGACTCCCCATGGGCTGAGTAGTTACGACAATTTAGAATATCGGAAGGGTCTTGCTGAGTCGCTCCTTCGGATAAGGCACCTTTTCAGAGGTTTATTATGAAAACTTGAGTTTAGAGCCGTGAGCCATCGGACACGCAACTGAAAGGTTGGTGTCAAAAACGGCAGTGCGTGCAGTGAGGGGTTAAATCCGCTTGGCGGGGCGAG
>Ga0105048_10012873_pt1 | contig 13087 bp, 11 predicted proteins | sample MAT05_FD_78382 | JGI IMG/M metagenome (GOLD analysis project Ga0105048, IMG submission 78382) | Freshwater microbial communities from Lake Fryxell liftoff mats and glacier meltwater in Antarctica - MAT-05 | ecosystem: Environmental > Aquatic > Freshwater > Ice > Liftoff microbial mat | place...
CGACGAAAGATCGGGCGACACTCATTTTCGGCACTCCTGATGAAGTTTGTTTCTCCAGCTTACTCGCAATAGAAAACTTATCCTTGATCTGGGTCAAATTGGCGGTGCCTTGCTTGTAATAGATTTCTCAACTGAAGCCCGAGCGGATGCGGCTGGTCACACGATACCTTTAACTCGCCCTTGAGAGTTCGCTGGCGCACAGACGTGGCGAAGATTGAAGTCCAAAAGTAGCCTTGGCTTTTTCAATTGATTCGCCACCCGGCGGTTTAATTCTCGGCAACCGCAGGAGCGTCGCAAGCTTGCAAGCGCGCCGTAAACTCGGGCAATCGTTAATTTGGAGACAAAATAGCCATGGCTGAAAAACTGCATCACCAGGAAAGCCACGCAAAGGCCAATGGTCACCACGACGCCGCGCAAGAACTGAAAGCACTGACCGATCCGGTTTGCGGCATGGTTGTGACGGCGCAATCAACGCATCAGTTAATACACAACGGCGCGCCTTACTACTTTTGCAGCGCCCGGTGTTTATCGAAGTTCTCGGCCGATCCAGCGGCCTACATCCGAAAAACTGCTGTGCCAGGTGCGCCAGCCGCCGCAGCCGCTGCATCATCAAGCGCAGCACCAGCGGATGCGATCTACACCTGCCCGATGCACCCGGAGATTCGTCAAGACAATCCAGGCGACTGCCCGATCTGCGGCATGGCGCTGGAACCCGAAATGCCGTCCCTTGAAGACGAGGAAAACCCGGAACTCGCCGCGTTTTCGCAACGCTTCTGGTGGACGCTGCCGTTGACCGTGATCGTCACAGCGCTGGCCATGTTCGGCCATCTGTTGGGCTGGTTTGACATGGCCACGCAGAGCTTTATCGAACTGGCTTTGTCGCTGCCGGTGGTGCTGTGGGCGGGCTGGCCGTTTTTTGTGCGCGGCGCGCAGTCGGTGCTGCAGCGCAGTCCGAATATGTGGACGCTGATCAGTCTGGGCACCGGCGCTGCGTTTATCTATAGCGTGGTGGCGACCTTAGCGCCCGGCGTGTTCCCTGCCTCGTTCATGCAAATGGGCCGAGTGGCCGTTTACTTCGAGGCCGCGGTGGTGATCATCTCCCTGACGCTGCTGGGTCAGCTGCTTGAGTTGAAAGCGCGCGCGAAGACTTCGGCTGCGATCAAGTCCCTGCTCGGCCTGTCGCCCAAAACGGCTAGGCGGGTGCAGGCCGATGGCAGCGAAGAAGACATACCGCTGAGCAACGTGCATGAAGGCGACAGCCTGCGCGTGCGACCCGGCGAGAAAGTGCCGGTTGATGGCGTGGTTATCGAAGGCAGCAGCGCGCTCGACGAGTCGATGCTAACCGGCGAACCGCTACCGGTGACCAAGCGCGTCGGCGACAAGCTGATCGGCGCGACGCTGAACACCAGCGGCGCCTTGCTGATGCGCGCTGAGCACGTCGGATCGGCGACCGTGCTGGCGCAAATCGTGCAAATGGTCGCACAGGCGCAGCGCTCTAAAGCGCCGATGCAGCGCATGGCCGATGCCGTCGCCGGGTACTTTGTTTATGGCGTCGTCGGCATCGCCTTACTGACGTTTTTCGCTTGGGGACTGTTTGGGCCGCAGCTGGGTTGGGTCTATGGCTTGATCAATGCGGTGACCGTGCTGATCATCGCCTGCCCTTGCGCCCTGGGGCTTGCGACGCCGATGTCGATCATGGTCGCCACCGGTCGCGGTGCGACGCAGGGCGTGCTGTTCCGCGATGCCGCTGCGATCGAGAACTTGTGCAAGGTTGACACGCTGATCCTCGACAAGACCGGCACGCTGACCGAGGGAAAACCGGCATTTGACCGCGCGGTGGGCACGAATGGCTTCAGCGACGACGAAGTCTTGCGCCTCGCAGCCAGCTTAGATCAGGGCAGCGAGCATCCTTTGGCCGGAGCCATCGTCAATGCGGCACGCGAGCGCAAGCTGGCGCTTGAAAAGGCCGAGCAGTTCGATTCCGGATCCGGCATCGGCGTTAAGGGTTTAGTCGGCGGCAAATCCTTAGCACTCGGCAACGTGACACTGATGCAGCAGCTAGGCCTCGATGTAGCGCCGCTGGCAAGTGAGGCCGAAACCCTGCGCGGTCAAGGCGCCAGCGTGATGCACCTGGCGGTCGATGGGAAGTTAGCCGGGCTGCTGGCCGTGTCTGATCCGATCAAGGCGACCAGTGAAGATGCACTGGCGATGCTGCGCAAGTCCGGGCTGCGCATCATCATGGCGACCGGCGACGGCCTAACTACTGCCCAGGCCGTGGGCAAACGCCTAGGCATCGAAGAGGTGCACGGCGAGGTCAAACCCGCTGACAAGCTTAAGCTGGTCGAGCGCCTGCAGAAGGAAGGCCGCATCGTCGCGATGGCCGGAGATGGCATCAACGACGCACCGGCCTTAGCGCAAGCTAACGTCGGCATTGCCATGGGCACTGGGACGGATGTAGCGATGAACAGCGCGCAACTCACGCTGGTCAAAGGCGATCTGCGCGGCATAGCTACTGCCCGAGCGCTGTCGTTGGCTACCGTGGCCAATATGAAGCAGAACCTCGTTTTCGCCTTCGTCTACAACGCCATCGGCGTGCCAATCGCGGCCGGCGTGCTTTATCCGTTCTTTGGCCTGCTCCTCAGTCCGATGATCGCCGCGCTGGCGATGAGCTTGTCGTCGGTGTCGGTGGTGAGCAATGCATTGCGTTTGCGAGGCGCTCGTCTATGAATACCGGTCGAGTAGTTTTAGAAGCCTACCTCGCGAGTCGCAAAGCCACGCTTTTGTTCACGCCCGCTCGAACTTTTAGCATGTGATACTGGACATAATCAGCCATGCGCTACGCGTCTCGCCTCTACCTACTTGCTTTACTGATGTGCATGCAATCAGTTACGGCCGCGTGGGCACAGACGAACGTCATTGGAACACTGCCGTCAGCCACCGAAGCGATTCATACCAGCGAACACTGTGGCGCCATGAAGGCCACAGGGTCGATTGATGCAATTGAATTCAAGGCTGATGCGGCGAGCACGGCGAAATCAGAGTGCCCTTGTTGCGAAAAGCAGTGCTTTCGGGCGCACTGTTCAGCTGTGCAACTGCTGGTGGCGCTGTCGGAAGTTAATACCTGCATGCAATTTGCCCCAGTAGCATTTACGCCGTCGCGGTTTTCCCAAGTAGCCGACAGGCACTACCTCCGTCCCCCAACGCCGCCGCCGAATCACTCCAAAGTTAATTAAATCTGACCCATTGCGTCGACTTTTTTATGTTTGGGGCGATTTTTTAAATTGCCCCTTGGAGTGATTATGAAATCTCAAATAGTCCCGCGCGTTCGCGTAGTGAAGCGCTTACGCTGTTTTATCTGGCTGGCTTTGGCAGCAGGCTTAAGCGCCTGCGTCGGCATCCCAAAAGACCGCGGCGCGAGTTCGGTTGTGTCGCAAATCAATAAAACCATGCCAGGCGACACGGCACTTCAGTGGCCCAATTCGTCAGCAGACGCGCAAGCACCTGCGCTGATGGCGGCGCCGCTTACGGCACAATCCGTGATTCAGCTGGCACTGTTGCGCAACCCGCAGATGCAGTTGCTCTATGCGGACCTTGGCTTGGGCTGGGCTGACGTGGCGGATGCTGCGCGTATTAGCAACCCCGTCGCTAGTTATGAGCGATCACGCCCACGCCCACGGGAGAGTGGGGTGCTGGACAAAATCACCTACGGCGTCACCCAGGAGCTGACCGATTTATTGCTGCTCGGCGCGCGCAAGCGCTTAGCGCAGGGTGAACTCAAGCGAACCTCTGCACAAATCACCGTGCAGGTTTTGAATTTGGCGCGCGATGCGCAGGCGGCGTATTACCAATCGATTGGGGCCGAACAGGTGCGCGGCATGCGCGGCTTGTCGGCCAAATCCATGCAAAACAGCGCGGAACTGGCGCAGCGTTTTTTTGATGCGGGCAATATCACGCGCGGGCAGTTGGCCAGCGAGCAAGCGGGTGCAGCGCAGGCGCAGATTGAACTGGAGCACGCGAATGCTGGCGCATTTGCCGCACGCGCGGCGCTCAATGCGCTGCTGGCTTTGCCTGCGGGCGACACGCAGCTCAAATTGGCCGCAAGGCTGCCGAGAATGCTGTCTGAAGAAGACTCAGCCGCTGATTTGCAGGCCTTGGCCAAGTTGCAGCGTGCCGACTTAGTGGCGGCAGATATCTATTTGGCCAGTTCCCGAGACGTGGTCCGCAGCGCAAAGCGCTGGCGCTGGTTAGGCTCGCTGGAGGTCGGCTATGCGCGCGACCGAGAGGAAGATGGCGCTCGTTTTGCTGGCTTGAGCTTGAGCTTGGGCATCCCGTTGCTCAATCAGGGTCAGGGCAGCGTATTGCGCGCTAGTGCGATGACTGAGAAGGCCGCTGCGCTGCGCGCACAGACGGCTTTGCAGGTGCAATCTGAGGTGCAATTGGCCAGCGCGCAGGTGGCAAGTGCGCGTGCGCTGGTTGACATTTATCGGCGCAAATTGGTGCCCGCGCGTGAGGCGGTGGTGGCGGCACAGCAGCTGCGTTTTAACTTTATGCTGATTGGCGCCTTTGAACTATTGGAGGGCAAACGTGAGGAATACGATGCCTATCAAGGCTTTCTGGAAGCCTTGGGCCAGTACTGGGTTGCCCGTGCGGAGCTAGCGCGGGCGATTGGTGGCAATTTGCCTTCCGATAAAAATGCCGGTGAAGCAGCAGTGGGCCTCCCCGACCAGCCGAACGCCGATGCACAGATGCAAGGTATGGATAGCGGTGACACGAGTGATCCAGGCATGCAAGGTATGGAAATGTCGGGGCCCAAAACGACTCCAGTTCTCCCGCCTGTCGACGAAACGAAGCCCGTTTACGTGTGCCCGATGCATGAACATTCGCGCAGCAACAATGCCAGCGATAAGTGCCCGATTTGCGGCATGTCGCTGGAACTCGAGCAAGGCAAACCCCAACACTTACATGAAGGAGGCGCGCCATGAGCGAGCACAATTCCAGCAGCAATACCGGTAACCGCGGCGGTCGCCGCCAATTTCTTGGCATGGCCGGCACCCTTGCCGGGGGCGCTGCAATCAGCGGTTTGGCCGTTGCGCAAAACAACCCAGCAATGCCGGGCATGGACCATAGCCAGCACTCGATGCCGGCGATTGCGCCGCCGATCGCGCCGCCGCCGGCCACCCCGAACTCAGCGCCACAAAGAACCAAACCTGGCCGCATTTACACACCGAATGGTTGGACGTTGCCGTACAAAATGGTGGGCGGCGTCAAAGAGTTCCATTTGGTTGCAGAACCCGTCGAGCACGAGTTCTCCACCGGCGCCAAAGGCAATACCAGTCGCGCCAAACTGTGGGGCTATAACGGCAGCGCGCCGGGGCCGACGATTGAAGCGATAGAAGGCGATCGCGTGCGGATTTTTGTCACCAATCATCTGCCGGAGGCCACCACGATCCACTGGCATGGCCTACTGCTGCCCAGCGGCATGGACGGCGTGGGCGGCTTAAGCCAAGCGCATATCCAACCCGGCGAAACCTACCTCTATGAGTTCACGCTGCGCCAGCACGGCACGCATATGTATCACCCGCACGCCGATGAGATGACGCAAATGGCGCTGGGCATGATGGGACTTTTTATTATTCACCCCAAAGCCGGTGATCACGTCGACCGCGATTTTGCGATCTTGCTGCACAACTTTGCACTGCATCCGGGCACGTCGCGGCCAGATCCAAGCGTGATGCAAGATTTTGATTTATGGACCTTTAATGGCAAAACCTTCCCGGCCATTGAACCTTTGGTGTGCCGCACAGGCGAGCGCGTGCGCATTCGCGTCGGCAATTTGTCGATGTGGAATCACCCGATCCATTTGCATGGTCACATCTTCCAAATCACCGGATCCGACGGCGGGCGTTGGCCGAAATCGCAGTGGCGCAGTGAAGTCACTGAAATCGTCGGGGTTGGGCAAATGCGCGATATTGAATTTGACGCCATTGCCGGCGACTGGGCCTTCCACTGCCATATGAGCCATCACACGATGGGGCCGATGGGGCATGAAATTCCCAACACCATCGGCGTGGCACAGCGCGACTTGGACGCCGAGCTGCGCGCGCAATTACCGGGCTACATGAGCATGGGCGAAAAAGGCATGTCCGAACACCAGGATCATGTTGACATGGGCCATATGGTCGGGCCAGAAAATACTCTGCCGATGATGACCGGCAAAGGCCCGTACGGAAATTTGGAGATGGGCGGCATGTTTACCACGGTCAAAGTTCGCGACAACATCGCAGCGGGCGATTTTAGCGATCCGGGCTGGTATCAGAGCGCGAATAACCGGGTCGCGTCGCGAGTCAGCAGTGATCCGAACTTTGGCAAACCAACCCGCCGCGCGCCGCTACCCGCATCCGAAACAAAGCCGATGCAGCCGGTTATGGATCACTCAAAAATGCAACACGGATCCTAGTACGAGAAAGCCAGCGTCAGCCGCAGCTCTAAGCGCCCTTTGCTTTACCAGCCAGGGGTTCTGGCTGGCAACTCGACGGTTTATTTGTTAGCTGCGATCCACTTGTCCAGCTGATCGATCTCTTTTTGCTGCGATACGATGATCTTGCGCGACATAGCCTTGAGTTCAGCAGACTTCCCGTGAGCGATCTCGGACTTAGCCATTTCCAGCGCCATTTCATGGTGCTTCTTCATCATCATGGCGAAGTCCTTGTCGGTGTCACCTGTGAGAGTCATCATTTTCATGCTGTCCATGCCACTCATCATGGACTTGTGCATTTGGCTGTTGCAGTGCGCGTGGCCTTTGCCCATCTCCATTCCTGCACCGCAGCTTGAAGGCATGTTTGAAGTCGAGCTCGGAGCGGGATGATTCTGCGCTTGGGCCGTAATGGAGAGAGAAAGTGCGAGTGCCGTAGCAGCCGCGAAAGAAATCAACGACGAGGTAGAGAGACGCATATGAGTTGACCTGTATGAAGTTAGTTCGGCGAGGGGATCAGCGCTCCGGCGATCGGCTTTGTCGTTCGCGCTTTGCTGGTCGTACGTCATAAGCGCAAGACGCGCGTGAATTGCGGATCACAGGTTCCCACCGAAGATCACTCGAGTCAGTGCGTTGGCGCACCTAAACAGATTATCGTCATGCACTGCCGGGTCGGGGGTAGACCCGTGAAAGGCGGGCCACCAGCCAAATGATGGTGACCCAGGTTGGCGATACCCCAGCCATTAGCCGTCGCTAATTCCACTGCCACTCAGAGAAAACACGCTGCAAAGTACCCTACCGCACAGACCCAGCGCTGCATTGCGAACACTCTGGCGTGCGCCCTGCGAGGCGCTGACCAGCTCTAACGTCACGTACTTACTCAGGTCCACTGGCCAAATCTGAAACGCAATCTACCTTCTCGGCTTCCAAGTTTGTCCACAGAATCTCATTAGGAACAGCCATGAAAACAAGTGTTCTCGAAGTGCACGACATGCTGGAAGTATTCAGCGTCGACGAAGTGGAAAAGCGCATCGGCGAGGTACCGGGAGTACTGAGCGTTACGGTAAATTTCGCCGCAGCCAAGGCGACTGTGCGCTACGACGAGACCCGGCTTGAGATCGCCGATGTCAAATCGGCCGTGCGCCAACGCGGCTATGAGGCGCCCGCGCCTGCTTCTAGCGCTCCCGAGGAAGGACACGCCGGACATCTAGCGCCCACAGCAGCTCCTGAATCCCACAAGCCGGCAGCGCCGACGAGCGCATCTGGCTCACCTACGACCAAGGTTGATCCTGCCGTCAGCGCAGCGCCGGACAAGGCAGCGCCGTCAACCACAGCGCATGCGCCACCAGCCGCGCCTTCTGCCGCACCGCCCGGCGATTCCCAACCGGACAAAGCCGCAGCCGAGAAAAGTTAGCGCCGTCTGCTGCAGCCTGTATCTGAGCAGACTTTCAGCGCACCGGCTCGGCATCCGCAAGCCGCACATGCACGATCAGAAGACCGGGGAATTCCAGCCGCTTTCAGACCAGCTTGTGCAAATAGAGGCCGGCTTTGCCGGGTGCTACCTGCCGTCGGCAGAAATTGCTAAGCAAATTGACCGCTTTTCGCCCGTGGCCTGGGTTTGGCGCGATGGCATGTCGATCGCGTCGGCCGTCTGCGAGATGGCGAGCGACGACGAGCTAGACCCGCCGAAACCCCCGTTAAACATACGTATCCCACGCGGAATTAACTGTATTTAACCTCTCGCCCGGTTTCAAGGAATTAGCACCGAAACTTACAGGTGAACAGAACCTGTGGTGGGCAGTGGGCTACAACGTGTTCGCCTTTCCGCTGACCGCAGGCGCGCTCTATCCCTTCACGCTGTCACCGTAAATCTCTGCGATGTCGATGTCGGGCAGTTCAGCGGGTAGCGATCAATGCGCTGTTGCTCAAGCGCACCAGGCTTGCTGGCATCAACATTGCCAAGCCTAAAGATCTAGCTTCAGCGGCGCATGTCACTATCACTGTAGAGCAACGCCGCAATCCACTCGATCGCTACGGTTTTTCAAACTGCCCTTGAGCTGCTAATTAATTCGCTGGCTTTGACGCTTCGGCTTTAACCAGTGCGGCTTCGATTTCATCTATTGGAAAGCCGGTGAGGTCTTTATGTATCTCCAGCAAAATTCGGCTTTCAACTTCTTTGTGATAATGCTTTCGAAGTTCACCCAGCGTACGCGGCGGCGCGATAACCACGAGCGCTTCAAAATCGTGATTTAGCACGCGCTCATTCAAAAGTACCGCCGCTTCGGTTGCGAATTTATCTTCCTGAAGCTGGTGAAAATCAGTTTGCTCCATTGAACTGCGACGGCCGCCAACGCCCATAAAGACGCGGCCTGGCCTGTCGGTACCCTGATCGCGCGTTGGCGGATTTTTCTGTTCCTGATGCGCTTCAAGCTGAAGATCTAATTTCGACCCATTGCCGTAATTGCGTAAAAAAAGCATTTTCCGGCCGTCAGCTACGAGGACGAGGGTATTGTTTGGCAACATCATGGGCGCGAATTCCTGAGAAAATGAGGTTTGAGTCCCTAGCATCGGCGCATTAATCTCAGCAGTCGGTGCGCAAGCACACAAACGGGGTGCGGGTTCTATTAGCGATTTGAAAAACCGTCGCTGGGCGCCACTGACCTAGAACGCGACACGTTCGTCAGATTCCATCTCCCTGAAAGACATCCAGTCGCGCTGCATTGCGAATCGCCAGGATTGCAGGATGAGTAATGCGTCGTTCTGTCGTAATGGCATAAATCTGCAGCCGCACCGTCTCAATGCGACCAACCGCGCGCACATGATATTGGCTGCAAATGTGCTTCTCTTGCGCAGCGGGTGCGGGAAAAAAGCCGACGCCCGCCTGACCAAAAGCCTTCATTAACGCGCTATCGTCGAACTCTCCGCGTACCAACGGATTCACTTTGTTCTCATCTAGCCATTGGCTCAGCTTGGCGCGAATCGCAAAATCCTCGCCAGGCAGCAGAAAGGGCGCTCCTCTCAGGTTTTTCGGAAAGCTTTCTTTGCTTTTAAGTGATGCCAGCAGGTTTGCGGTGCCAAAAATCGTCATTGCGCTCTCACCGAGCGAATGGCTAAAGCCCCGAACACTGAGGTTGCTCGGCATCGATCGATCCGCAATCACCATGTCCAGGTGGTGCACCGAAAGTTCCGACAGCAGTGCGGTCAAGCGGCCTTCGCGGCAGATCAAACGCACTGAATTTGAGAGCTGCAAAGCTGGTTCAAGCAGGCGGTGAGCGATGGACTTCGGCACCGAGTCAGCGATGCCCACACGAAACAGCATGACCCTGTTACTGCGTTCCTCACTGAGCGCACTCAGCAGCGCGTCGCTCAGTCCAAAAATCTCATCGGCGTAGCCAACGATGCGCCGACCGGCTTCGCTGAGCTCCAGATTGCGCCCCTTGCGCTGCAAAAGTTTATTGCCAAGGCTGCGCTCAAACTCGCTCAATTGGCCACTGATTGAATGCGGCGTCAAATGGAGCTGTGCGGCTGCAGCGGCGATGCTGCCAGTTTTGGCAACCATCCAAAAGTAGCGTAGGTGCTTGAAGTTGAGGGTGGCCATTGATGGGTCGTCATTGAAGAGAGCAAGCGCATAACGATATCGCCAGCGGGGTGAAAATACCTCGAAGAACTCGATGTATTGAGAGAATTTATTCGACTTGTTAGAGCTTTATAAGCGCTCTATGGTGAGCCCTCCTGTCATACACAGCGGAGCAAGCAAATGCGTATTGATATCCAAACCAGAGGGTTTGAACTTACCAGCGCCCTGCGCGCGCATGCAGAGCGACGATTGCAATTTGCCCTCGACTGGGCCGGGCGCGAAGTTCGAAACGTCAACGTGTGCTTAAGCGACATCAACGGGCCGCGGGGCGGTAACGACAAACGCTGCTCGATTCAAATAGCGATCGGCGAGAAAAACTTGGTGGTCGAGGATACTGAAGCTGATCTGTATCTCGCGATTGATCGTGCCGTTGAGCGCAGCAAGCGCATGTTGAGCAAGCGCTTAGCGCGACTGCGCGAACACCATCACTTTCGTCCGATGGCCAATGACCCCACCCTCGCCCGATCTACCGAGGCGGAGTTCGCCAAACCGCTGTTTTCTGAATCATATGGGGCAAACTTATGAACCGATTAGGGGCATTCGCTTATGCCGGCAAGCTGGCACCACGAATCATGCAAGTGCGTCGAAAAACCTGGATCCTGCTTGGGCTGGGACTCTTCGCAACCTTTGCGGTCGCAGTTCTCTGTACGGTCGTTTTGGTTGGATGGCTGTGGGGCCAGACACAAACCCTAGCCAGTGGCGCACCGAATTTGATTCGAGTCGCCTCTAATGCGGTGCTTGCAGATGCAAACGTACTGGTGCCTGAAGTAAAAAAGGCACTCAATGAGATCGCGGCACCTGCGGTGACCGAAGCCAATCAGGCGCTGGCCGCGATAAGTGAAACAAAGCAGGCACTCACGGCGCTCGCGGCGCCTGCTATGACCGAAGCGAATCAGGCGCTGGCCGCGATGAGTGAAACAAAGCAGTCACTCACGGCGCTCGCGGCGCCTGCGGTGACCGAAGCAAATCAGGCGCTGGCCGCGATGAGTGAAACAAAGCAGGCACTCACGGCGCTCGCGGCGCCTGCGATGTCAGAAGCGAATCAGACGCTGGATTCGTTAACCGCGGGCAAGCAAGCGCTGGCTGCGCTAATCCCTTCCGTTCTGGCCACTCAGATACCGGCTATTCGCGAGGTTTCCGGCAGTGACTTGGGGCCAGTACCGCGCTACCCGGGAATGCAACGCACGCGCTGGGAACAGAGCGGCTCAAAAGCTGTGGTTGAATTTGAGGGCAGCGCAAATTTCGTCGGGGTCCTGGAACACTACCGCGGCGGCATGGCCAAGCTTGGCTACTCTGAAGCTGTGCGCGCAGCAAGCGCGAAGAGGGAATCGCACGTGTACACGCTAGGCGGCGAACAAATCCAGATGGAGCTAAGCCAACTGCCTGCAGGACGCGTCAAGGTGCGCATCGAAACCCTGCTGGCGGAAACCGCGCGAGCTGAGCTTGGCTCACCCTGAGTTTGGCCTTCCATCGCTAAGCTCGCCCACCAAAGCCATCGGCGAACAGCAGTTCCACCGCTTCGTCATCCACGATTGCGATGACGAGGCTGCTTGGCAGTAGGAAAAGTGCCATCGCGCGGTTGGTGTCTAGATCTAGAACTGGTTCAAGCCTAAAGTCAGCGCAAGCTGGCTGACGCCGTAGGCTCGCGGCGCCCGGCGCGTCGTGCGTAAAACAATGCGCAGATAATTCCCGCCATGCCGCTACAAATCATCCAACGGACTGCGCACGCCTTTACCGCCTTTATTTAAAACATGGGTATAGATCATCGTCGTCGACACGTCCTTGTGCCCCAGCAATTCCTGAACCGTGCGGATGTCGTAGCCCGCCTGCAGCAGATGGGTGGCAAAGCTGTGGCGCAAAACGTGCGGTGAACAGGGTTTGCTGATATCGGTGCGCCTGGCGGCATCGCGCACCGCACGCTGCACGCTTTCTGGATACAAATGGTGGCGCCTTTCAACACCGCTACGCGGATCCACCGAGCGCACATTCGACGGAAAAGCCCATTGCCAGCCCCAAGTTTTTGCTCCATTTTCGTATTTGACGTCCAGCGCATTCGGCAATATGACATCGCCAAATCCCGCTTCTAAATCGCGCTCATGCAAAGTTTTAACCCGAGCCAACTGATTTTGTAACGGCAACATCAGGTTTTCCGGCAGCATGGTCACGCGATCCTTATTGCCTTTGCCCGCGCGCACTAAAATCTCGCGCCGCGCAAACTCAATATCTTTGACCCGCAAGCGCAAACACTCCAAAAGACGCATGCCGGTGCCATACAAAAGGCTGCACACCAGAGACATCGTGCCCGTTGTATGCAGCAGCAAATCCCGCACTTCGCGCGGGGTTAAAACCACCGGCAGGCGCTGGCTGGCTTTCGCCGACACCACCTCATCTAACCACGGCAACTCAATCAGCAAAACGCGCTTGTATAAAAACAACAGCGCCGCCTTCGCCTGATTTTGGGTAGACGCCGAGACTCGCCGTTCAACCGCTAAATGGCTCAAAAACGCCTGCACATGCGGCGCCCCAAGCAGCGCTGGATGCACCTTGTTATGAAACAAAATATACCGCCGCGCCCAGTCGACATAGGCGTCTTCGGTTCGAATGCTGTAATGCAGCGTTCGCACCACCACACGCATCTGATCTAGCAGCTTGGGCTTATCCATCCGCGAATTATTAGGTTTGCATAAATTGTCTGCAAGCTTCTACGTCAGGTGGCTTGACCCCGGGCCAGGGTTTGGCGAATACTTTCGATTCGGCGACTTGTCGTCTAAATGTAGTTGGGCTTGGCTTCGCAGGTGTTTAATCATGGCGAAAACCGAACTTTTAGGCAGTTCATTAAAAGCGTCGAACTGTTTCGCGCCGCTTACGCAGTTGCTTATGAAAGTATCGGTGCTTTTACCAGCGCGCGGCACAAATAACGCGCAGAATTTAATGCATCGCCATGCCGCGCTTATCGCCGCAACCGCTGCGGATCACGC
>Ga0105048_10012874_pt1 | contig 13087 bp, 9 predicted proteins | sample MAT05_FD_78382 | JGI IMG/M metagenome (GOLD analysis project Ga0105048, IMG submission 78382) | Freshwater microbial communities from Lake Fryxell liftoff mats and glacier meltwater in Antarctica - MAT-05 | ecosystem: Environmental > Aquatic > Freshwater > Ice > Liftoff microbial mat | place...
AAAATAGTGTCATTGTTTTCGATTTGATAAAGTTCAAAATTTGGTAATGGCTCCTCATAATAAAGAGGCTGAACAAAAATAATTTTTCCGTTTTTTTTACTCACACTCAAGTTCATTTGAGGAGATTTAAAATAGATCGAATCACCTTTTAGAAAATAGGTAAAATTCAATTCAGGATTATGATGAATAAATTCGTACAATCCCGGTTCCCATAAATTCTCTAAAAAAACAGAAGGTTGATACAGTCCCAAAAGATCAGCGTTTGTATAATAATATCCGGGATATTTTTTTTCAAATTTGGTGTGTTGACCAAAACCAAGAGAAGCAACAAAAATTGAATCTGAAGGATATTGCAAAGCATATTTAAGCAAAGCCGGATCACTTACTATTTCGCTGTACGTTACTGAGCTCGCGACTAAATTGCCCGTGCTATCCACGATCGAATATATTTCTTCCCAGCCATTTTTTGCTAAGCCCGTTTGCAAAAAATAATAGCGTTCATTAGGGTTAACGATGTTGCATTTTGGCTCAATGATCCAACGGTTGTTCTTAAAATCCATCACTCCACTTTGTATAAACCCGGGTGCATCAGGAGGATATACAAGCCAATACTCGCCCGTTATTGGATCGTTATAAACAGAATCTTCTCCCGGATAAAGAATACTCATTAATGGTCCCTTGGGCATATTTGAATATGAAGGACACCAATTATTTACAACGAGATAACCGTTTTTCTGGAGCTCTAATCCAAAAAAAGAATTGGTCCATGCTGATCGTTCATTTACCAAAAGTATAGGTTCTCCAATCGAATCAACATCCATTTTAAACTCTTGTTTTTTTGTCAGAATTATCGTAGCCGAATCTAAATCTAACTCGAATTTCATTCCAACCTCAACGCTGTCAGATGCACGCCATTTCAATGCACTTTTGTTTTGGCCGGTTTGGATGTCGTTCAGATCATAATCATAAATAACCAATGGCTTTAGCGAATCCGAAAACATCGCAACAACTTTATGATAAAATGGCGAGTAAATTATATAATCCGCAGTTGGCCGTATAACGACAGAATAAACAAAATCTGCAGATTGTGAATTTTCAGAATCAAATAATTGTAAACGCACAAGACCTTTTTTTCCACCCAATTCAACAATGAAATGGTTTGGCTCGTCGCATTGATGAAGTGTATCAGCAATTAAGATAGCGGCAAGTAGATTAGGCTCAATTTCTAAAGAAGATTTTGAAATAACACGAACGGAATCCTGAAGCAGTTGAAAAATATCATATGAATAAAAATAGGGATTAGGATGATAAAAATCCGTCTCAAAATTACTTCTCCGATAATTTTCATTCAAACAAAAAACAAAACCATTTAGATGATAGCATCGTTTATACGTTGGTTCAATGATCGACTTTTTTAACTCCAAATTATAAACACCCGATGCTCGCGAGCTAATACGATAATAACCATCAGTCACGGTGGCTCCCGTTTTCTTATCTACTAAAGAATCGGCCCCATACATTTCACCAGCATAATAATGATTCAAAATATAATTTCCATCAACGCATTTTATAATTTCAAACTTTGTCAATGCTCCATCATAAGGTTCTGGCACTCCGAGATAACATGAATCCTCCGAACCAAAAACTTGAGCAGGTGCGTCGTTGTTCAAAAAATGAATACTGAGAAGGTTTGTTTCCAATTCTATTTCAGCGTAAAAATTTGACATCGCAAAATTAATCAATGTACTTTTTGTTGGTGCTATCAAATATTCTTTCAACTCTAAATCATAGACCGAATTCAACAAACCTTTCCGAATCACAACGGTCGTAGAATCATACGAATAAATCAATTCATCATACTTCAACTTTTTAGGAAGTTGAGCATTCGTAGTTGAAACGAACAAAAAAAGAAAACCAAAAAAAACCAAAAAACGCATGTAATATCTTTTAAGTAAAGATAAGTGTTTGCCGTGATTAACGATAAGTGAATACCGCCTAAACGTTAAACCGTTCATTTTTTATTTAAAGATTAAACGAACGATTTACAAATCTGGCCGAATAATTGTAACAACGTTACAAAAAAAAGACTGTGAAAAACTTTAACATCACTTAGGATAATCGCAGAAATTAGTGAAGTAAATTTACAAGGATGAAAAATTTGGTGTTTTCTTTTTTTGTTTTTTGTTTTTTGTTTTTTGGAATTTCTTCCAAAGCACAAACAGATACAGTATGCGTAGGCCTTAGCTGTTATATTATTACGGATATATCGAAACCCATTAATTACGATTCTCTTTTTGCCATTAAACCGGATTTTTTTTTAACACCAGAATATTACATAGCCCGCTATGGCGAAACGGATTTGATGTATAAGATTACCGATAATCGCGGAAACGGTTTTGATAGTTTGTATGGCACACGTAACATGCGTCCTATTTTGCATGGTGTTGCTTACCGAGGTGGCTCAAATAATTATTATCATGTCACTGATAAACGTGACAATCAAAATCCAATTCCATTAGACGGTATGCACGGTTTATGTCAAGAAGGTTTTTCGAATGGCGTGTATTTGTACCGCAATAATTTTGAAGGATACCCCAAAGGTGATACATGCAGCTGTGTTGATAATTCGTACAATCAATTTCAATATCATCAACTCGATTATTTTGATTCGGCCCATGTTTACAAAATGTTGAAGATGACCTATAATTCTGCCATAAACCCTGAAATCGGCCCGGTTTATTTGCATTGTTGGAATGGTTGGCATGCTTCAGGTTACGTGTCTGCCGTAATGTTAAAACAGTTTTGTGGATTCTCAAACTGGGATGCTGTCAATTATTGGGATTTGGGTACAGATGGTGCAAACACTAGTCCGCGTTATCAAGAGCAGCGCGAACGCATAAAAAAATTTACACCTTATCCTGAATTTATGATTTCGGATTCTTTGTCAAAATGTTTGTGTCCACCAATGCCAACAAAAATTGATAGCAGTCAGTTACATGTTGAAATAGAACATTTAGTTGTTGTTCCAGAAGCCATTTCTATTGGTTTTCAAATAGTATTGTACAATGTTATATTTGCCCCTGGCAGAACAACTTTTTCAGGAATAGAAACAAATCAAGATGTGATTTATGTAATGCAAGCTTTAGATATTGATCCGAATTTAGTAATTGAAATTGGCGGTTATACAGATAATTCTGGAAGCTATTCTGAAAATGTTGCTCTCTCCAATCAACGCGCAAAATTTATTTATGATCATTTAATTACAAAAGGATATCCTGCCGAACGTGTTACATATAAAGGCTATGGTCCTGAAAAACCAATTTATAGCAATAAGTACAAATCAACACGAGAAGGCAATAGAAGAATAGAAATAAAAGTGATAAATAAAACTGTGCATGCAGGAAATCAATTGGTAGATGAATCTGTTTACAACGATGCAAATGTTGTCGACGAAGAAAAATTAAAAAAATCATACCTCTCTTACTTTTTTGCGAATCAAGGAACAAGTGATTTAGGAAGTGTTTTTATTATTGACTCACTCATGTTTCCATCTAGTATGGCTGTTCTGCCAGAAACAGGGATTGGAAAAGAAACGCTTGACCAATTAATAATTTATTTGAAAGAAAATAAATATGTAAAAATAACTATCAACGGTTATACAGATGCATCAGGAATTGAGGAGAACAATGTTGCTTTATCTGAACAACGTGCGCGTGCAGTTTACGATTATTTAGTTACTAACGGAATTTCTGCTTCTCGATTGTATCATAAAGGCTGGGGTTCTGGCAATCCAATTGCACCTAACCGTTATAAATGGGGACGTGATATTAATCGCAGAATTGAGATTGAATTTGTTGGTGATTAATATTTGCTGATAAATTATGGAACGCAGATGCTGCAGATTTTCTATGATGAAATATGATTTGATTTGGGTTTCACTTTTAATGTTCAAATAAAATTAAATCCCCAAACTCCATTCTCCTGTGGAGAAGGTGTCCGAAAGACGGATGAGGTATAAGCTCTGGTTGCCCATCATCCGTCTTCCATCAAATTTCAATACTTTTGATTTAGAAATTAAATCATGTCAACTAATCAACAAGCATCAAAACTCTTTAGTCGTAGGCGATTGTTAATTGTTCTTGTTATTTGTTTTTCGCTTTCCGCATTTCTTTTTTACAACGAGTTTTCAAAAAGTAAAATTAATTGGAGCTTAATTCGCGTTACTCCACTTTCTGCACTTTTTCTATTTTTAGCATGTGTGATGATGGTTTTTAGAGACCTTGCCTATATGGTTCGTATTCGACTATTGACTGAAAAAGTATTAAGTTGGAAGCAAAGTTTTAACGTAATTATGTTGTGGGAATTTGCATCAGCTATTACACCGGGTGTAGTTGGCGGTTCTGCAGTTGCCATGTTCATTTTAGAAAAAGAAAAAATACCTTTAGGCAAATCAACAGCACTGGTCCTCATCACAGCCATCATGGATAATTTTTTTTACATTTTTTTAATTCCGACAATTTTCATTTTTATTCCTGTCAGTGTTCTTTTTCCAATAGAGTTGAAAAATATTCAAGATAGTGGATTACTTCTTTTTTGGATTGGATTTGGTTTGATAATCGGAATCAATATTTTACTCTTTTCTAGCGTTTTTATTTTTCCAAAATTGATTGGAAACATTCTTAGAATTATTTTCAAACTACCTTTTTTAAAACGGCGAAAAGACAAAGCCGAAAAGTTTGGAAACGACATTCTCATTGCATCTCATGAATTAAAAGGCAAACCATTTTTTTTCTGGGTAAAAATTTTTCTTGTCACTATTTGGTCATGGACATCACGTTATTTAGTCATCAATTTTATTCTACTGGCATTCATCGAAATTGGCCTTTTAGATCATCTCATTATTTTAGGAAGACAATTGGTGATGTGGTTAGTGATGATTCTGCCAGCATCACCGGGCAGTGCCGGAATTGCCGAATATTTATTTAGCGAATTGTTTTCTGATTATATCCGCAACGGTGCTCTGGCCTTAAGTCTTGCTTTTTTGTGGCGATTGATTTCTTATTATCCGTATTTGATTATTGGAACTGTTATTTTGCCTCGGTGGATGGCCAGGAAGTAAAGAAGAAATGAAGAATACTAGCTTTAAAAATTAACCACAAAGGACACCAAGAAAAAAATACACAAAGAACACCAAGAAAAAAGACTATAAACAAAGGTCTTCATAGATTGTGTGCGACTCCTCACTGCGTTCGGAATCTTTTACAATTTACCAAAGGTTAGAAATTAATCTTTTTGATAAACAAATAACGCCATTCTTGCTTTCGTGGCAATTTAAAACATCAATTCACCAGCTCCTTTAGTAACCGAACAATATCCTTTTCATCAGTAGATAAAGGAAGGTGAACATTTTCTATTCCAAAATCATTCAATTCTTTCTCGGTTGTTTTGCCGATTGCAATGACTTTAGTTGATTCGTTAATTCGATTCTTTGCTAAAAATCCGCAGACATTGGATGGGCTTGTAAATACAACTATATCTAGCGGAACCTCAATTTTTTTTACGTCAAGAATTGTTTCATACGTAACCAGTTCAATTATTTTATGAGTTGTGAATTGAGTAGAAATATTTTTTTTTGAAATATCACTTAAGGGAAATAAAATAGTTTTATCAAGTTCAACTTGCAAAATAAAATCTTTCGCAATATCTATTGGAGCTTTGTGATTGTCGCCTACGAAATGTTGCGCAATTGCCCGTTTTTCCAACTGATCGGCTGTGCCTGTTGACAAGGCTGCAATTTTTTTTGCTTTTAGTTGATAATTTTCAAGATACAACTTTACACCTTTTGGTGATGAAAAAAAAATCCAATCTGTTTCTGGAATAGTCAGATTTACAATTGGATTAAAGTTTATAAAAGGACGATGAATTATTCCAAAATCAACCTGTTGCGCCCACGGAAAATAAGCCGAATCACTAGGCAATTCGCGCGTGACTAGTATTGTTTTTTTATTAAGCATTTTTTAATTCCTGCACTATTTTTTCAGCAAAACCAATTGTTGATTTTGATTCAAAGAAATTTGTTTTTGCTGCTTGAGTTGCACGCGAAGAAAAACTTGTATGTACTTTTAAAACATCTCCTTCGCGTTTACAAAATACTCCTAACGGTAATTGACAACCTCCTTGTAAAAGCCTCATCACGTCTCGCTCCACACTTATTTCTTCCGCTACGTCAACATGATTAATTGAACTCAACACTTCTTTCAAAGCAGTATCAGCTTCACGAATTTGTAAAGCCAAAACACCTTGCGCCGGCGCCGGAATAAATTCTTTCACCGAAAATTCTACTTCAATAAAATCACTCAAATCTAAATTTAACCGATGCACGCCAGCGGCCGCTAAAACAATAGCATCGTATTGTCCGTCATGCAATTTTTGAACTCTTGTTGGAACATTTCCCCGTAAATCTTTCAATTCACAATCAGGACGCAAACGCAACAACTGCGATTTTCTTCGCGCAGCGGATGTTCCAATTATTGCATTTTTTTTAAGTTGAAACCGTTGAGTAGAATCAAAACCTGATTCGTGAATCAACAATAAATCCGTTGGATTTTCTCGGTACGAAACAGCACCAATGGTAAGCCCTTCAGGATTTGTGGTTTCTAAATCTTTGTGCGAGTGAACTGCTAAATCTATTTCATTTTTCAAAAGCGATTCTTCAATTTCTTTTGTAAAAAATCCCTTGCCTTCCATTTTATCAAAACTTAAATCTTGGATGCGATCTCCTTTAGTGACAATGATTTTTATGTCTACAAAATGACCTAATTTTTCTAGCTGGTCTTTTACAAAATGTGCTTGCCACAAGGCTAAATCACTACCACGTGATCCTATTCTGATTTTCATTCTTGCGTATCTTTTGATAGAGCCATTTCTTTTGCCATTAGCATTGGAACACTCACGTATTTTTTTTCCATGTAATCGAGAATTTTACCTAAAATCTCTTTGGAATTAGCATCCAAACTGCTCATCTCTTTCGAAAAAACTTGATTAACTGCAGTTGCGCGAATTTCTTTAACCCGCTCAGGAATCGAACGCATCTTCAATTCCACTTGACGCATTTTAAAAATTTCTTTAAACTCTTCAACCGAATCGTAAATAATTTGACGGACTTTTATTAATTCTTTTCTACGTTCTTTTAAATTATTATCGGCAATTGTTTTTAAAAACTCAATGGAGATATAATCAACATCGAATTTCTCTATCACTTTTGCATCTACATCACACGGCATTGCCAAATCAATGATTACTTTTTTGGTGTTGTCTTTTCCAACAATTTTTTTATACAACGTTGAATCAATAACTGGTAATGTTGAGCCCGTGCAAGTCAAAAGAATATCAAACCCAGTTTCATGATTTGAAATTTCTGAAAGTGGTTTTGCGCTACCGCTTGTAACTCGCGCTAGCTCTTCTGTGTTTGAAATAGTTCGATTATAAATGGTGAAATTAGTATAACCCTGTTCCTTCAAAAACCGACACATATTAGTATTAGTAACACCAGAGCCAACAACTAAAATTCGCGCATTCGTGGCCACATTTTTTTCCACCAAATTATGATACGCTAAAGACACAACAGAAACAGGTTTTGCAGCAATAATAGTATTTGTATAAACTTTTTTTGCCGTTTCAATTGTCTGCCGAATCACAACACGAATAATATCTCCAGACAAGTTATTCTCTTTTGCAAAATCATAAGCGTTGCGAACTTGCGTAATAATTTCACGTTCACCAATTACCATTGAATCTACTGACGACGCTACTTCAATTAAATGATTGACGGCATTGATACCGTTCCAGTTTTTTACTTGGCAAACAAAATGATGAATGGTGTGTTGATCCCAATCAGAATCAAATGCTTTCAAAAAAAGCGCAATAAATTCCGAGTTCACTTCATCATCCGCAACAAAAATAAATTCAACCCGATTACAAGTAGATAAATACATAATCTCAGAAATGTTCATCTCTGATTTTATTTTGTTCATTCTTTTTACAACCGATTCGGTTTCAATATGAAATTTTCCAATCTCATCCAAACCAAGTCCGCTGTGGGTAAAAGCTATAACGTTAAATCGAATCACGGTGCAAAAATCTCTAAAAGTAAAACTGGTTTTGTCATGGAATTGTCAGAAGCGCAAATAGATGAGTAAAATCATAATGAAATTTAGCTAATTGTGTTGCGGTGCAAGAATTGTAGCTTCCCGTTAGATTGCCAAAACACCATGCTAACTAGTTATAAGCTACAGTCCTGTCATTTAATCTAATTAGTGGCTTTCTAAGTTGTAGATTTCGTTTAAATCTCCGCCTGCAAAAAGCACTCGGACAGGCAAAATTGCTTACTTATGTCTAACAAAGCATCTAACAGTTTATTTGAGCTGATAAAGAGTTTAAATAAATCAGAGAAACGATATTTTAAAGTCTTTTCATCGCGCCATACTATTGGCGAAGAGAATGGCTACATTACGCTCTTTGATTACATTGATAAAATGGAAGTGTATGATGAGGAAATTATTTTTAAGGATTTTAAAGGTCAGCTTTTGTTAAATAAATTTTCGATAACCAAGGCAAGACTTTATACAAACATTTTAAAAAGTTTGGATTCATTTCATTCTTCCTCTTCGATTGATGCGCAAATTTTTAGACAGATTCACAGCGGTGAAATTTTGTTTAATAAGGGTCTTTACAACCAAGCAGAGAAAGTACTAGCCAGCGTTGAGAAACAAGCCATTAAACATGAACGTTTTCATTTGCTTTTAGAAATCAGACATCGTCAAAAAATGTTGTTAGAAAATATGCTTTACACAGATGTAAGTAAAAATCAAATTGAGGAATTATATGACGAAGAAAAAAAACTAATTTCAGAAATTGAACGCTACAATAAGGTTTGGCATTTAAAAAGTTTGTTGTTTCAGGAGATAAATCAAAAAGGGAAAATTCGCGATGAAAAATCTGTTTTTAAATTAAAAGAACTGGCTGAAAAATTAGACGGAACTGATATCAAAAAATCGTCTGTAAACACCCAATATCTTTATCATCACGCAAAGAGCGCCTATTATTTTGCAGTGAACGATTTAGATTGTTCTTATTATCATCTTGATACTAATTGTCAATTGATTGAAAGAAATGAAACGTTTCTTGAAGATAAACCAAACGTTTATTTTTCGCTTTTAACAAATATCATTTATGTTTCAACCAAACTAAAAAAATACCCTGAAGCACAAACCTATTTAGTCAAACTAAAAAATCTTGCAAAAATAGGTGAAACACAAAAAACATTGGATTTAGATATTAAATATTTTTCGAGCACTTACAGTCTAGAATTATTTATGTTGTGCGAGCAAGGCGAATTCAAGAAAGCAGAAGCATTGGTGCCATTCATAGCGAAAGGTTATCAACTTTATGGTGATCAAATTAATAGTTTACGAAAAGCATACATTGACTTTAAAATAGCAGTTACTTATTTATCACTTGGCGAGTTTTCAAAATCATTGCATTGGATAAACGGAATTTTAAACGAATCGAAAATTGATCAAAAGCAAGACATTTATTGTTTCGCTCAACTCATCAATCTTATTTTACATTTTGAATTAAACAATAATAGATTCTTGCCATACGCTATTCATTCGGTTAAACGCTATTTCAAAAATCGCGACTGCAATTATAAATTTGAAGAATTGTTTTTAAAACTAATTAATCAATTAACGAAGACCGAAAACATTTTTGATTTACACGAAAAATTAATTCCGATTGAGAAAGAATTAATTGCTTTGAAAAAGGATCTGAAAGAACAAGTTGTGTTTGAATATTTTGATTTTTTGGCGTGGGTTCAAAGTAAATTAAGACGCAAACCGTTTTTGGAAATTAGATCGGAAGCATTGCGGATTGGAGCTTGATACTGAAATTAGTGCTCAGAAAATTTGGGCAAGGAAACTCTTGGAGAAAATTATTTGGTAATAGATGATATAGTAACTATCAATTTTGGAACATCCACTTTACAAATGTCATAGATGATTTCATAATCGAGTTTCTCATAATGATGTGAAATGAAATCACGAAAACGAATAATTTTTTCCCAGTCAACCGAAGGATACTTTTGAAGAATTTGAGGATTGTTCTTATTCATTCGTTTCAAATTTTCACCAACTGCTTGCAGCCTTGTCACAATAGGATCCAATATTGTGTTGCCATTTTCAGATTCGATAAAATCATTTGGTTTTTTGATTTCCAAAAATCTTTTCTCACAAACTTTTAAATGTTCGAGAATGAGTTCAAAATTATATTTCTCAATTTCAGACATAAATCAAATCCTTCCCAATCTGTTCCAAAAATCGATTAGAGATATGAGGGCCTTTTCTAACAATGTCTACTTTAGAATTTAGAATTTTTTCAAGATAAATATAAAGCCCCATTAATTGACTATACGATGGTTTTTCTAAACTTACAAATAAATCGATGTCGCTTTCTGCTTTCTCCTCACCTCTAGCGAATGAGCCAAACAAAGCAATTTCCTCTACACCAAAATGTTCTTTTAGGTAGGCTTTTTCGGCCGAGATGGAAGATATGATTTTTTGCTTTTGCACTTAATCAAAGATACGAATTTTTGTTGTGATTTTACTTGTTGCTCTTAGACTAACGAAGTGTTACGTAAATTATGCAGCTTGTGCAATGAAGTGTCTCGTGGGTGCCGCTTAACGCACCAAACTAAAATGCCCACGAATTTCTCCCGGTAATCCAGACAGATGATCAACGTATTTAATTTGATAAATATATAAACCAATCGGTGCTGGTTTTCCGTTTATGGTTCCGTCCCAAAAAGCATCTTCGCTAGTTGAGTTGAGGATGAGTTGACCCCATCTATCAAACACCCATAACTCGTACGTTTCGGTATCATAGACAACTGGTTTCCACACTTCATTTTTACTATCGCCACTTGGAGTAAAAGCATTAGGAACAAAAATAGTGGTGTACGGAATTACATATACTTGGCCCCATGTTGTATCCGGACAACCATACTGATTGATGACTACTTGATATGGATAATGATAACCAGATTCAACATAAGAATGCCAAACATTTGGTTGCGTACTTGATGCTCCATCTGTAAAATAATACGTTTGCGAAATACCATCCACCGAATAATCTTGAAAATAAAAGTTAGGATAAAACACTGTTGCCTCAGGTGGGTTTACAGTAAAAGAAGAAGTAGGACTCGGAAAAATTTCAATTAAGTCAGGTTCAAAAAGAGTAAGTGTATCAATGCATCCAGACGTTGTCCAAATTGTTAATGTAACATCATAGACACCGGGTGTAGAATAAAGGTGTGTTGGATCTGACAAATCAGAAAGATCTGTTCCGTCACCAAAATTCCATGCATAAAATAAATCTGTAGTTGCAAAAGATAAATCAACAAATTCCGCTAAATATGGAGCACATTTTAACTCGTCACTAATTTCAAAATCAATAGTTGGTTCAGCATAAACTAAAACTGAATCTTTATATGAAACGTCACACACATTATAATAAACGGTATAGGTTATCGGTAAATATCCATACTCTGAAAAAACCACATTGTTCGCATCTTCTGTTGATGCAGTAGCGGGAGAATTTGCACTTCCAAAATCCCACAAAAAAGTTGAACCAACTAAAGGATAAACACCTTGGCCAACGATATCAAAACTATTGCCTGTAATACATTGAGGCGGCGGTGGAACAAAACTTGGAATCAACTCATCAAAAACAGTGAATGTTTGGTAAGTTGTATCGCTGCATGGCGCACCACTTGGATTAACCACCAGCATTACAGTGTAAGTGCCCGGAGCGGGAAAAGTATAAGTCGGTTCGAATGCATTACTCACATCCGAAGTAATTCCAGAAACACCAAAATCCCAAACATAATCAGTTCCATTAAAACTTACATTGTCAAACGTAACTGCTAAGCCATCGCAAAATGACACAAAGCCAGACATATTAATTTGAGGTGTAATTTCAGCATCTAACAATACTTGACAATTCAACACTTGAAAAATAAAATCACGAATATTTGTGCTAAGTAAAACTCCGGCACGGTATTCTTTAACACAAACACCTACTGCAAAAAACCCAGGTATCGTTGGCGTTGCGGTTAATAAACCTGTTGAAGGATTAATGGTAATGGCGCCCGCACCAAATGGATTTAAATGATTAATACCCGGAATCCAATCAACATCGTTGTACGGCGGAGGTAAAGCAGGATTAGGGCTTGGACAAGTTCCACAACCTGGTGGAAAAAGAGTTGTTCCTCCACCTTGAAGCGGTGCAATTAATTCATACACCAAAACATCGCCATCAGGATCTGTTGCCGAATGGTCAAACACCAATTGCTGATTGGCACATAACAAAAGTGGAGGATAATTTACAAATCGTGGACTGCTGTTACAAATAGCATCAGCAGCTGGTGGTATATCTATTGTTAATGTGATTCCTTGATTGTCCGGACTCACTAAATTTTGCGTGCCAGCCGTTCTGCAACATTTTTGATAGGTTAAAGTATAGCCTGTAGCTGAAGCAGGTAGTGTAACGGTTTTAGTATAGATAGCTTCTTCTACACAAATACCTGGAGGAATACTTACACATGGATTATTGAAAACAACATTCAACAAAACGGGTGTCGGTATTGGAATTGTAAATTCAAAAATGTTATTTCCCAATCCATTAAACACTGTCATTGGCAATGGGTCATCATAACCAGAAGTTGAATTACAATCTCGGTAAATTTTTAATGTAATCTTATATTGAGTTCCGCCTAAACAATCATAAAATATTTCACCACCAACAATGTGCGAAGCGTGAATTTTTGTTTGAGCAAAAATCAAAATTAATATGAGCAAGTACTTTTTCAATTCAAACCAAATTTACAAAAAAATAAGTGCTAAATGAAGATGTTATACCATTACTTAGTTCAAATTAGTCCAAAGGATAATTTGGGCTTAGTAATGTAAATGCCGATATAGTAGCTGTTTGAGTTCAATATCTATTTTGATATTGGACTAATACAGATACC
>Ga0105048_10012876_pt1 | contig 13087 bp, 8 predicted proteins | sample MAT05_FD_78382 | JGI IMG/M metagenome (GOLD analysis project Ga0105048, IMG submission 78382) | Freshwater microbial communities from Lake Fryxell liftoff mats and glacier meltwater in Antarctica - MAT-05 | ecosystem: Environmental > Aquatic > Freshwater > Ice > Liftoff microbial mat | place...
ATAGGCTCGCCATGTTCATCAGCAAATGCATGACGCCAAAGTGCAGGAAGCAGCAGGTGAGCAACCGCCACCATTCGCCATGAATCAGGTCAATGGCGCTCAGGGCTCCGAGTTCATGAAGCACCCGGGTGTTGCCCTGGCCCGCAAACTCCGCGACCGGGATGCCGGCGCGAACAGCCACATAGAGACTGAGCCCAAAGGCGATGAGATTGACCAGCAGCAAGATCGGCATCACGCGCGGCGGACTGGGCTCGAAGAGCGACTGCCGCGCGGCTTCGCCACGGTCGTAGGTCGTTTCCTCTTCGTCTTCTCGAACCGGTAGCGGAGGTTTTGGCTTCACCAAACCAGCCCGCAGTTGCGCGAGGTAGATCGGGTTGTTAAGGACCTCGTCGCCCAATTCAGTCAGGACGTAACCCTGGCCGATCGTCTTCTCCCAATCGGTGAGGCGGACCAGACTGGCCACGCGAAGATCGTTAAGGATGATGTTGAGTGCGTTGCGGTCAACGCCGGACGATTGGGCATAGAGCTTGGGCGACCAAGCTTTAGGCGCCGCCTCGGCACACAATCGCAAGATCGCTTCAGGGGTGGGCAAGACGGTATCCGACATCACCAGCCTCGGGGAGGGGAGATCGCCAATGACGCACGGGCGGGACGTTCCGCTATTATTGGACGCGGCAGGCGTTTCGTCGATGTCGATCAGCCCGGTTCCGCTCCCAATCGGTCGCCAGACTGGATCGGATGCCCGCGCAAGTACTCCTCGGCCGACATCCGTTTCTTGCCGGCCGGCTGGAGTTCCAGAACCTGCACGGCCTCACCGCCGCCGGTAAAAACCCACAGGGTGCTGCCGTCGCCCCAGATCAACCCCGACGGCGTGCTCGACGAGGCGGCAATGCACTTGCCCGTGCGGCCAATCATCAGACGTACGGCCGGTTTCCCTTCACGCAGCCGAAATGTGTAGGCCGTGGGCCACGGTTGCATGGCCCGGATCTGGTTGACGATTCGCTCGGCCGGGCGAGTCCAGTCGATCAGGCCGTCTTCCTTCTTGAGCTTCGGCGCCTTGGTGACAAGGGCGCGATCTTGCTTGGTTCCCGTGACCGGACCCAACTTCATTCGCTCGATCGTCGCCAGCGCCATCCGGGCCCCGAGCGGCGCCAGCCGGGCTTCGAGCTCCCCTGCGGTTTCGTCGGGATAAATGTCGATGGCTTCCTGGGCCAGCATGTCGCCGGCGTCCAGGGCGGCTGACATGCGGATGATCGTCACGCCGCTGCGAGTTTCACCGTTCGCGATTGCCCAGGCGATCGGGGCGGCCCCGCGATACTTGGGGAGAAGCGAGGCATGAACGTTGATGCCGCCCTGCGCGGCGGCGAGCAGCACGTCCTTCGAAAGAATCTGCCCGTAGGCTGCCACGGCAAGCAGGTCGGCATGTAGATCACGCAGCATCGCCGCCCCTTCGGGCGCGTTGACATCGGGCGGTTGAAAGACCGGGATGCTCTTTTCCTGGGCGATTTCTTTCATCCCCCGGCCGACTTGGCGCGTCGAACCACGCTTGACGCCGGTGTCGCGATCGGGCTGCGTGAACACACCGACGACCGGATCGGGTCCCGCCAGAAGAGCCTCCAGTGTCGGCTCCGCGAAGGTGCCGGTACCCATCATGACAATTGTCATTTTTGTTGCTCAATCTCCAATGTACGCTCGCGGGGGCAGGCCTCCCGGCCTGCCCCCACGAGTTCGACTTTATTGTAAGACCTCTTGGACAAGCCGGGAGGCCCGTCCTACTCTTCGCGCGGATACCCCAATTTTTCCCGCCTCCTCTCGGCACGCTCCTCCTCGACTTCGTCGACGCTCGACATCGCCTCTCTCGGGGCATTGGGGTCGCCTTCGACGATTAACGGAGCATTCTGCTCGACGCCATCGACAGTAAGAACGATCCGAAAAACGCCGATGCCGGTCCCCGTCAGAAGGGGAATGCCCGCCTCTTCCCCCTTCTTGGGCGGCGGTACCTGTAGGTTCCAGAATAGCCGGTGCAGGCCTGCTGTCGTTTGGGGCTTGAGCTCGGCGACGGTTCGGCCGGAGATGTCGACAATCTTGAGCGATGCCTTGGCTATTCTCTCAGGCAGGATGTAATCGATGGTCGCCCCGAACGGGGGATTCTGGCCGATGAATCGGCGTTGCGAGACACTGAACGGTCCGACCGTGCCTGGTTGGATCTGCCAGCGGATCACAGGCGACGGGTTCAACAATTTGGGCGTCGTCATCCGCGCGACTGTCGGCGTAATCTGCCGCAGGGCCGCGACATCGAGTATCCAGATGCCGCGCCCGTGGGTGGCAACCACGATCTCGTTGGCCGTCGCTGGTTGAGCGATCTCGTGAATCGCCACCGTCGGCAGCGATGTGCCGTTGAGCTTCGTCCACGATTTGCCGCGATTAATCGATGTCCAAATCGCAAACTCAGTTCCCAGATAGAGCAGGTCCTTCACAAAACGATCCTCACGCAACACGCGTGTTGGGCCGTCGGGAAGATTGCCGCGCAGTGATCGCCAGGTCTGGCCAAAATTTTCGGTGACATAAACGTACGGCTCCTCGTCATCCGAACGATGAACATCAAAGACGACGTACGCACGGCCGTCTTCCCAGCGCGACGCCTCAATGCTTGATACCCAGCGGGCGCCGGGCAGGCCGGCCTTGGCGAAGTTGGCGGCCACGTTCGTCCAAATTTTGCCGGCATCGCGGGTGACGTGAACGGCGCCGTCGTCGGTGCCGACCCAGAGGACATCGGGATTGCGAGGTGATTCCGCCAGGGCCGTGCCGCTGCCGCGTTTCGTCCGCGTGATCTCGGGTGAGAAAAGCCGTAGGTCGTCGCCTTGCTTCAACGAACGGAAGACGTAATTGCCGGCCGCATAGAAGATGTTCGGGTTGTGTTGCGAAACAAGCATCGGCGTGTTCCAATTGAAGCGATAGCGGCCGAGCCCCTGCTGAGCAATGGGCCGAATGAAGTTGCTGGCCCCCGTCTTGAGGTTGCGGCGCATCATCGCGCCATCCTGGCTCTCGGCATAGACGAGATTCGGGTCGCGCGGATCGACCTGACACTGGAAGCCGTCGCCGCCGTTGACGAACGACCAATCTTCGTTGATCGGCCCGCGAGCGTTGCGGGTGTTCGAGGGACCGGACCAGGTGCCGTTGTCCTGTAAACCGCCGTAGACGCGATAGGGCACGCGGCTATCGACACAGACATGGTAAAACTGGCCGAGCGCCATGCGGTTGAGATGTTCCCAGTTGGCGGCCGCGTCGTAAGTGACGTAGAGGCCGCCGTCGCTGCCCATCAATAAATGTTTGCTGTTGGATGGATCGATCCACAGGTCGTGTTGATCAGAGTGCAGCCCCGCGTTGATCTTTTCACTGCTGAATTTCTTGCCGCCATCGGTGCTGCGATACAGGTCGACGCCGAGGACGTAGAGATTCTGTTCGTCGTTGGGGTCGACGCGGACGACGGAGAAATAGAACGGCCGGGGATTGATGCTGTTGACGCGAGTCCACGATTGGCCACGGTCGGTTGACTTAAACAAGCCGCCGGTTTCGACGCCTTCCGGCCCCTGCCATTCCTGGGCGTTTTCAACCTGGCCGCCCAGTTGGCCGGTCGAGTTCTGTCGATCGGCAGTCCCCGGTTTGACGATGTCGAGCGTAACGACGACTTCCGCTTTCTCCTTGCCGCGACGGTAAACCACTTTCACCTTTTCCCCCACCTTCTTCTCGGCGAACATTTTGCCGATGACCCGGCGATCGGTCATGTCGGTGCCGTCGATCGAGATGATCACATCGTCCACTTTGAGCCCTGCTAGCTCAGCCGGGCTTTTGGGCAGAATTTCCGTGATGAGCAAGCCGCCCTCGCCTTGATCGAGCATGATGCCGAGACTGGGTGCGGGCGGATTCGCGGCTTTGCCCACGGGGTTGCGCACACCTAGCGTAGCAGTGATCTGCTTGGTGTCCTTGCTGCGAAGGACCGTGAATTTGATCTGGTCGTTGGGCTTCTTCTTCCGGAGTTCGGCAAGAAGTGCCTCGTAATTCTTGACCGGTTGCTCGTTAAAGTGGGTGATGACGTCGTCCGCTTTCAGGCCGGCTTTCTCGGCCGGGCTCCCCTCGCTGATGGTCGTCAATTTCGCCCCGGACGGAGAATCCTCGCCGATGATCCCGAGGTAGCCGACATTCTGCGGCGCCTTGGGCGGGTTGCCCATCCCCGCTTTCTCGGTGTCGATGATGGCGAAGATCGTTGCGGGATTCTGGACCGACCAGTCGAGGCCAATGCGGCCCATCTTGCAGGTCGGCAGACCGTCCGTCAGCTTGACGAAACTTCGGCCGCCGTCGGTCGTCCGGTAGAGCCCGCTCCCGGCGCCATGGGTGACGCTCGGGGCGTAGGCGTCCGTGCCGCCCGGGTGCTTGGCATCGCCGCGAAAGCTGTCGAACTCGTCGCGCCGGCGCTCCCAGGTGGCGACGACGAGTGTTTCGGGATCATTCGAATGCATGGCCACGTCAATGACGCCGGTATGCTCGTTGACGAAGCCAACGCGGTCCCAAGTCTTGCCGCCGTCGGTGGTCTTGTACAGGCCGCGTTCGTGGTTCGGTCCGTAGAGTCGGCCGAGCACGCCCACGTAGACAACATCCGGATCCTTGGGATGAATGACGATCTTGCCGATCTGGAACGACTGTTTCAGCCCCATGTTCTTCCAGGTCTTGCCGCCATCGGTCGACTTGTAGACGCCATCGCCGAATGAGACGGAGTTACGCGGGTTGGCCTCGCCCGTGCCGACCCAAACGACGTCTTTATTCGAAGGTGCGACGGCGACGGCCCCGATCGAAACGGTCGCCTCGCGATCGAATTGATGCTCGAAGGTGACGCCGTTGTTCACGGTCTTGAGCAACCCGCCCGAAGCGGTTGCCACCCAGTAAGTACTGGTGTCGGTAGGGCAAACTGCAAGCGACGTGATGCGCCCGCCCATCGTTGCCGGGCCGATGTTGCGCCAGCGCATGGGGTTGATCCAACTCGCGGGCAGAATGTCCGTATCGATCGACTTCGGCTGGGGCAGCAACTCGCGGTCCTGAAGGGCGTGGAGCTTCGCTTCGAGGTCCGCGATCTGCTTTTCGATCTTCTTGATCTCCTCCTGCCGATCGGCCGGAAGAGGATCGGCCGCGAGCGTGCCGATGGCGACAAGGAGGGCGGAGAATAAGAAAAGATGCTTCATGGAGGTCGTTCGTGAGAAGTATTGGCTTCGCCAGACTGCGTGAATGACCGATTTTAACAAATCCAAGGTCGTGATGCGACGTGATTCTGAATTGAAAGCCCCAATTGAGAGCAGGAACCTTTCTGCAGATGAGGTAACCCGCATCAACGGATGGGTGTCTGTCGCGCCTAGGGTCTGTGAGCGAGAGACAGGTTTTCTGAACGCAAAATCGAACTCATCCAGTGGAATCTCGCCGTCCACCTTGCGATAATACACTCCGAACGTCCCTCCGCCTTTTTCACGTTGAACGACGAGGCAACCCATGAACCGCATTGGGCTCGGCATCATTCTGTCCGGCATCCTGGGCATGACGGCTTCCGCCGCTGATTGGACTCGCTTCCGCGGGCCGAACGGGACGGGCGTGGCTGACGACAAGAACATCCCCGACCAGTGGACGAAAGACAATATCCTCTTCAAGACGGAAATCCCCGGCAAGGGACACTCCTCGCCGATCGTCTCGAAGGGGAAGGTCTTCCTCCAAACGTCTTCCGCTGATCTGAAGGAACGCTATCTCGTTTGCCTCGATGCCATCAAGGGAAACATCATTTGGTCGAAATCGGTCCCCGGCGGCAAGGCGAAGACTCATCCGAAGAACAGTTACGCATCCTGCACCCCCGCCGCTGACGGCGATCGGGTTTACGCCATTTTCTGGGACGGCGCCGACATCCTGCTGACGGCCTACGACTATGAAGGCAACCTAAAATGGAAGCAGCCGCTCGGCCCGTTTGTTAGCCAGCACGGACCAGGTATGTCGCCGATGCTGGTTGGCAGCACCGTTGTTGTTAACGTGGATCAGGACGGCAAGGCCGAGCTCATGACCTTCGACGCCAAAACCGGCAAGCCGGGCTGGAGCCACATCCGCGATTTCGAACGAGCCAGCTACGCGACGCCGTTGTTACTTGAAAAGACCGACGCGGGCCCGGAGCTCATTGTGTCATCGACTGGCGGCGTCACCTCTTACGACCCCAAGGATGGCGCCATCAACTGGCACTTTGTCTGGAAATTCGACAAAGCGCGCATGCGGAGCGTTGGCTCGTCCGTCCTGCATGAAGGCATGATCTTCGCCATCTCAGGCGACGGCAGCGGCGACCGCAACATGATCGCAGTCAAGGCCGAGGGCAAAGGCGACGTGTCGCGCACCAATCTCGTCTGGCAGAAAAAGAAAGGGACGGCTTACGTTCCTTCGTTGCTAGCCAAAGACGGCATGATTTTCTGGATTAACGACAATGAGAATGTCGCCGTCTGCGTCGACGCCAAGACCGGCAATGAAATCTGGAGCGAACGCCTCGGCGGCGGCAACGTCTCCGCTTCCCCGATCATCGTCGACGGCAAGATCTTCTCCGTGAACGAACAGGGGACGGTTCATGTCTTCCGAGCCGCCAAGGAATTTGAGCAGCTCGGCAAGTACGATCTCAAAGAACAGGTCTATGCGTCCCCGGCCGTCGCCAACGGCCGGATGTACATCCGTGGTTTCCAGAACCTCTACTGCATCGGGACCAAGTGATTCATGAACTTTTACGATCGCTTCTCGGCCGGCCTTTCGATGAACGACTTCACTGCCAAGTACGGCACGCCGCCTCAGCAACAGAAATGGCGGCAGTCGTTCGAGGTCATGACCCTCACGCCCGCTCAGAAGTCGCTGCTGGCATCCTTCAAGCGTGAAATGCACGTCCTCGTCCTCGCCGGCGCCTGGTGCGGCGATTGTTCGGGCCAGTGCCCGATCTTCGACCGCTTTGCCGAGGCCGCCCCTTCCATCAAAGTGCGCTACATCGATCGCGATGAACACGCGGATGTGCAGAAGGCTCTGCAAATCAACGGCGGCAACCGGGTTCCGGTCCTCATTTTCTTCAGTGAAGACGGCGCGGAGGTGTCCCGTTACGGCGAACGCACCTTGAGCAAGTATCGCCAGATGATGACCGATTTCGCCGGCGCGAGTTGCCCGACGGGATTGGTCCGCTCGAGCGATCCGCTCGTCGCCCAGGTGAATCAAGATTGGCTCAACGAATTCGAACGCGTGCAGTGGATCTTGCGCCTTTCGCCGAGACTGCGAACGAAACACGCGGATTAATCGTAGCCGTCTCGCTCCGCGAGACGGGGTTCATCACGGAGTTCATCACGGAGTTCATCTCGGAGTTCATCTCGCGGAGCGAGATGACTACGGTAGTTCATCTCGCGGAGCGAGATGGCTACGATTAATCGTAGCCGTCTCGCTCCGCGAGACGGAGTTCATCACGGAGTTCATCACGGAGTTCATCACGGAGTTCATCTCGCGGAGCGAGATGACTACGGTAGAAGAAAATTAATCGGAGATGCTCATGTCGCGATTGACACTTTGTGCGCTCTTGCTCGTTCCCACCATTCTCTTTGCCGATGAACCCCGCAAACTGACTCCCGAAGAGACTCGCAAGGCGTTCCTGAAGATGCTCGATCGTCCGAAAATCGGCGCGGAATTCACGCCCGGCAACCGGACCGTGGCCGACGGGTTCGTTACTGAAACGTTCACCTTCGCCAGCGAAAAGAAACGAGATGGCACGATTGAGCGCGTACCAGTCCTTGTCGTTCGGCCGGAAAAAGCCGATCGCTATCCGGTCATGATCGTCCTGCACGGGACTGGCGGCAGCAAAGAGGGCGTGAAGACGTGGCTCGCCGATCTCGCAAAGCGTGGGATCATGGGTGTGGCGATTGACGCCCGCTACCACGGCGATCGTTCGGGCGGGGCGAAGGGCTCAGCCGCTTACGTGGCCGCCATCGCGAAAGCCTGGAGGGAGAAGCCTGAAGAGATGGAACATCCCTTTTACTACGACACTTGCTGGGACCTTTGGCGGCTGGTTGACTTGCTGGAAACTCGCGAGGACGTCGATGTCAAACGCATTGGCATGATGGGCATCTCGATGGGCGGCATTCAGACCTGGCTGGCGGCCTCAGTCGATGAACGTATCGCTGTCGCTCTGCCGTTGATTGGCGTGCAGAGCTTCCGTTGGAGCCTGGAGAACGAGAAGTGGCAGGGGCGAGCAAACACGATCAAGGCCGCCCATGACGCGGCCGCCAAGGATCTCAACGAGCCGATGGTCAACGGGCGTGTCTGCCGGGCTCTCTGGAGCAAGGTGATTCCGGGCATCCTCCATGAATTCGATTGCCCGCAGATGCTGAAGCTATTCGCGGGCCGACCTTTATTCATTGCCAACGGCGATAAGGATGGCAACTGCCCGGTCGAAGGCGCCCGGATCGCGATTGAATCCGCCAAGAACGCCTACGCGAAAACCCCAGACCGGCTCAAGGTTCTCGTGGGCGAAAACGTTGGCCACACCGTGACGGCCGAGCACCGCGCCGAGGCCATGGCCTGGTGCGAGAAGTGGCTGTTGAAGCCCGGCGGGTGGGCTTTGCCCCCGTGAGCGTTGAATGCCCCCTGGGCGGAAAGCAACCACGATTCTTCTGCCGGAAAGGGACACACCCCTCCCTAGAAGAATCCAACATGTCCAGAAGAATCCAACATGTCTGGAAGAAACGAACCAAAACAGAAGAAATGTCGTTCTTTAGAACGTCTCATTGCTAAGTGATGGCTTCACGCAGATACCCCTTGGTGCCGACAAACACCGGTGAGCGGATGGAAAGATATTTAGGCAGAAAATGACAACTGTACAAATATTCTTATCGTTATAAACTTTTACTGTGAATGAACTTAGATCATGTCAGATTCTACATTTTCCCGCGAAAGGTATGTAGGGAGGATGGGGGGGCATGGCAGAAGTAAACAGTTAGCCGCGACCCGTAGGCTTTGCGAAGGGGAGCGCTCGGCTACAACCTATTTTCCCACATTCTCTAGCGCCTGGGCGATCGCTTCTTCGATCTTCGAACTGTTGCCGCCGCCGACCCAACGGCCAATAACCGTGCCCTGGTGATCGATCAGTACGAACGTGGGAAAGCTCTCCACATTCCATTTCTTGCTGATGCTGCCTCGGACGTCGTAGATATTCACCCAGGGCAGAGGATTTGAAGACAGATACTTGCGCAACTCATCAATGCTGCCGTCACGGCTGATGCCGAGAATCGCAAACGGCTTGCCGGAGAACTCCTTCGCGATGGATTTCTCGTGAGGGATCTCGTTAATACAGGGTGGGCACTGCGTAAACCAGAAATCGAGGAGCACAACCTTGCCGCGATAAGAGTTCATTCGAGCGGTCATGGCGCTCTCGCCTTCCTCAATAATCGAGACATTATTTCCCGTAGTCGGGCTCTCACCGATCTGGCAGCCGGCCATCATGAAGGGAAGAACGAGGAACAGGTATGTCAAGCGCTTCATGAATGTTCTCTCAACTCGCTATTTGGTGGGGTGAAGTTTCTAAGCTCTACCTACATTATATTTCAAAACAGACGCAACTGTCTGGAATCCTTTGCAAGTTCGTTCGCTAATTTTCGCTGCGGCGTGCTGACGGGGTAATCATGCCATTCAGCAGGCGACAGCCACTTCGCGTCCGGATAAGCAATCTTGCCGATGGTTCCTGATCGATAACGAGCTTCGGTACATACCATCGTGATGCGAAATCGGGTGACGGCATGGCGGATGGTCATGATCTCGCCGCCGAGATCCGCCTTCAAACCGAAAGCATTCAGCAATTGAAGTGCCGCGGCATGGTGCGTCTGACCTTTTTCCAGCGTGACATGGGGGAACTCCCACATGTTGGACCAACGGCCGACCGAGGGACGTTGCACCAGCAACGCTTTCACCCCACGGCGAATGACGACAGCGACTTCGTCGACTTTTTCCACGGCAGGCCGGGCTGACTTCTCGGGGATCTCGCCTTGAATGCCTTGTTGGAAAGCCTGGCAATGGCGCGCCACAGGGCAAATGTCGCAACGCGGGGCCGTGGGAATGCAGACGGTCGCGCCCAGTTCCATGAGCGCTTGATTGAAATCGCCCACTCGACGGCGGGGGAGAATCTCCTCGGCCTTTTGCCAAAGCCATTTCTTGACATCGCCCTGAGCCGGGTCGCCGCGCCGGGCGAAAAGCCGGCAGAGCACACGCTGGCTATTCGCCTCGACGATTGGCAACCGGCGATCGAATGCCTGCGAGAGCACGGCGCCGAGAATATAGCGGCCGACACCCGGTAGTTCCGACCAGACTGCCGGGTCATCGGGAAGGTCGCTGCCTAATTTTGCGAGCATGCGTGCCGCGCGGTGCATGTTTCGCGCACGCCGATAATAGCCGAGGCCTTCCCACTCAAGCAGGACGGCCTGTTCATCGGCTTGTGCCAAGTCGATGATGGTTGGAAATCGCGTCAGGAAGCGAAGGAAACGAGGAGTGACAGTCGCGACGGTAGTCTGCTGAAGCATCACCTCGCTGACCCAGATGTGGTAGGCATCGCGATCGCGCCGCCAGGGGAGGTCGCGCTGGTGCTTCTCGAACCACCGTAGAAGCTGTTGTTGAAAAGTTAGGGCCATAAAAAAGCCCCCGGGAAGAGCCGGGGGCCGTTGAATGCTATTCACGTGGCCGGCGCATGTACTTGGACAGCAGATCGGCCGCCGACTTGGACGAGTCGACGATGGCTGGCTTGCTGGTGGGCTTCGAGCCCGGAGGGGACGCCGCGCCAGGGATGGGCATGTCCGTCACCGTCGCGCCGTCAGGAATGTTGGCCTCGGCCGTCGGCGTGTTGACGCCGTCGTCCATCGACATTAACATGGCGGCCGCTTCTTCATCATCGTCGGAGAAGATCGAGCGGTCGGGGGTCTCCTCGTCCGGCTCATCGATCGGGGGCGAAGCAATTTTGGTCGCGGCGACGGCAACGGGCATCGCAATCGGCTTGATCGTCGCCTTGACGGTGGGCCGAGCAACGCTCGCTTCAAACTTCAGGGTGAATTCGAGCGGACCGGCTTTCATCAGGTCGCCGTCCGATACTTCGCGCTCGCCCACAACCTGTTCGCCGTTCACGAATGTGCCATTCGTGCTGCCGTAATCCTTGACAACGACCTTATCGCCGCTGATGTGAATACCGCAATGCATCTTGCTGATCGCAGGGCTGGCAGGACGCAGATTGCACTGCTCGTCCCGGCCTATCAGGAACCGCGCCGTGCCTATCGGTATCACCTTCCCCGCGTGCACTCCCTGTGCAACGACCAGATTGACTTTCATGAAATCGACCTCTGGAAATGAGACAAGCCCTGATCATCCGTTGACCCTACCGTCACACGAAGCATGCACACCCCGGAACCGAAGCCCAGGAATGATGAATACGCTGGAGGCGATAGATATTCGACACTTGCCACAAACTAGACAACGAATCGAAAACCGCAACAGACGGAAATGGCGAACTGGCCGAGAACATGTGACGAACCGCAGCGGTCGTCCCATATAATTTCGGCATTCCGCTCACCTGTCTGAATTCTAGTTTGAAAGTTAACTCATATGCAACAAGAATGCCGAAGAACTCAAATTCTTTTTCACTTCTTAGGAAAGTCGCATTTACTTGAAAAGGGTCGTGTAGTTTTGTTTTTATGGGTGATTTGCTTGCTTGGTGGTTGTGGCCAGACCTCAACGACACTCGATCCCGCTCCGAATCGACCATTTCGTGAACACAAACTGTCAGTATTCTGTTCACTTCCCGTCGATCCGCATTTGTTCGTTCATGAATCGCAAGCCTGGTCGCGGGAGCAGGATTGCGACGTCCGGATCGAGCGAAGCGACCTTTCCCATTTTTCAGGCGATGTCGCCCTTGTGCGTGCCGCGGAACTGCCCACCCTGGTCGAGACCGGCCAATTCCTTCCGGTCCCCGATTCGTTTCGCCAGCGGGATCACTTCCTGCAATGGGAAGGCCTGCTCCCCTATGCCTCGGGTCTCCTGGCGAGCTGGAACGGGACGACTTATGGAATTCCGTTGCGCGGCGAAGGGTATATGTTGGTCTATCGTCTCGATCGGTTCAAGGAAGCCAAACTAACCGTCCCGCAGACCTGGGAAGAATTCGTGACCGTCGCCCAGAAACTTGCGACGCCGGAGCGTCCGAGTCTGCCCCGGTTGCCCGCCTCGGCGATTGATTTAGAGACGACCTTTTACCAGATCGCCGCCTGTTACGATCGACCCGCCCTGAATCAGAGCGAGTCGGGCACCCGCGCCCATGATTCATCCGGCATCGACCGGCTCTACTCCTTTCATGACCGTCTGAAAACCGGTGAGTCGCGGATCGACACACCAGCCTTCCGGCATGCACTGGAGCTCCTGCAAGAAATGCAGCCGTTTCGCGGCGGCGATTTTGCCACAGGCGGGGCGTCGCTCGCCATCGTGTCGCTTCAAGACATTGCCCGATTCCAGACGCCGGGGAGCCCGATTCGCAATCAGTTCGGCATTGCGCCGCTGCCCGGAGCGCGGCTCACTTACGATTTCGACACCGGCGAATCTCGGCCAACCCGCGCGAATGAAATCAATCGCGTGCCCTATATCGGGGCCGATATCATTTATGGACTTGTGAGTCGGTCGTGCAAGGAACCGGAGATGGCGTTCGCTTTCCTGGCGGACCTCGCTCACCCCGAGAAATCAGCCGCGGAGATCATCACCGCCGCACGATGGGGAGCCGGGCCGCTCCGAGTCGCCCAGACCGATGAGCGCGCACGCGGACAATGGCTCGGTTATGACCTTACTCATGACGAGACCGAACATCTCTTGGCGGCGCTCAAGCAACACCTCGCGCCGAGCCTCGTCAATCATCGCTTTTGCCCGCGGACGCCCACGCAAGACGCGCAGCGGCAGTCGTTCGAGCGAATCATTCGTCCCGCGATTGTTTCGCCGAAGGCCGAAGGCGCCAAGGCTCTTGAGGAATTGAAGTCGG
>Ga0105048_10012877_pt1 | contig 13087 bp, 7 predicted proteins | sample MAT05_FD_78382 | JGI IMG/M metagenome (GOLD analysis project Ga0105048, IMG submission 78382) | Freshwater microbial communities from Lake Fryxell liftoff mats and glacier meltwater in Antarctica - MAT-05 | ecosystem: Environmental > Aquatic > Freshwater > Ice > Liftoff microbial mat | place...
AAGTGGCTGCCGATCTGCGGCGAGTTCAGCCCCGAGAGCGTGGCCTTGGAAGTCGATCGCCGCATGGAGAGGGCCGACGTGATTCGCATCCTGGACGCCGCCGTGGCCGAGCGCGGGACGGTATCGGAGTTCATCCGCAGCGACAACGGCCCAGAGTTCATCGCGGCGGCCGTGCAGGCCTGGATCCGCGAGCGTGGGTTCAATACCCTCTACATCGCGCCTGGCAGTCCGTGGGAGAACGCCTCCAGCGAAAGCTTCAACAGCCGGTTCCGGGACGAGTTCCTGAACCAGGAGAGCTTCGTCTCCCTGTTGGAAGCCAAAGTGCTCGGCAAGGAGCATCGGCACGACTACGACCATCACCGGCTGCACTCCTCGCTGGACTACCAACCCCCGGCGGAGTTCGCGCAACGCCCTCCCCACCAACCCACAACCCGGAGACCAACCAAAACTCTCATAGCGAGTGGCTCAAACTTCGGGGGCAGGCCACGCTTCCACCCCTCACTGAGGCGCGGAGCCATCCAGCCGCCACCCATTCTCCTACGCCGCGTAATACTTCGAATACCGGTAGTAATGGTAATCCGGCATTTCCGTATCGAGACAGTTTAGAATGATGCCGAGCACATTCACCTGGCGCTGATACATTGCGTTCAAAGCATTCTTCGTGAGGCGCGCCGGCGTAAACTGCGCCCGCATCACCATGAGCGTGCCATCGAAGTTCGGAGCCAGCGTCGAGGTATCGTCAGTCGCCAGAATTGGCGCCGTGTTAAAAATCACCAAATCATAGTTTTCCTTAAACTCCTCGAGCACCGTGAGCAACATCGGCTTGAGCAGCAGTTCACCGGACTGGTTCGTGGTCGGTCCCCGCGCGATGATCGAGAGGGTGGGAATGTGCGTCGCGGTGACCAGATCCCTCCACGGCACCGTGCCGCGGAGCAGATCGGTGAGACCGAGTGGGATCTCCATTCCGAAAAGTTGCGCGATATCACCGCGCCGCAAGTCCGCATCGACCAGCAGCACTCTAGCTCCGGCCGCCGCCATCGTCACGGCGAGGTTGCTTGCGATCGTTGATTTGCCTTCGTTCGGGATCGCGCTGGTGATGAGGATCGTCTTCATTTCCACCTGATTCGGCATGAAGATCAGAGAAGAACGCAGACTCCGGAATGCCTCTGCATAGGTGTAACGCTCGTCCTCGGTTTGGAGCAGCGGAAGACCAGCTTCGACGCGGGTGTCGGCCACATTGGGGATCTGGCCCACGATCGGCTCGGAAAAGTGCTCCAGCAGTTCAGTCGAAGAAGCCAGGCGATCATCCGCACGGTCAAGCAAGACGAGAATGATTCCCCCGATCACGGCACCACCGAGCAAGCCGATGATCAGGTGCTTCAGCGTGCCTCGCGGAACCTCGATCGCCTCCGTCGCCGGCTGCATGATCACCCAGGGGTCCGGGCTCACCGTCCGAGCTGTTGTGGTGCTTCCCATCGTTTCGATGAGCTTCTCGAGCTGGCTCGCGGTACGAGCGACGTCGCTTTGGAGGGTCTGGTACTCGGCGTCCTTCCGGCTCGCCTCGCGCACCTTTTTGTCCCACGTATCGATGCTGGATTCGAGACTCTTGAGTTCAGCCTTCACCGTCACCGCCCGGGCCGAGGTCGCCTCTTTGTTCTGCGCCTTCACGGTATTGATCGCGAGTTCGATACTCCGGATTTCTTCCTGAATCTTTTGCAACTTTGGATGCGCCGGTTTCCACACTACGCTCCAGATCGCGAGGTCATTCTTGCGCTGAATCAACTCCTGACTCTTCCGCAGATATTCGTTGTAAAGTTCACCATTGAAGGTCGCACTATGCTCCTCTCCGGCCGCCGACGGGGCCGCAGGCGCGCCATTGCTCGGCGCCTGCCTGGGACCCCCTGCTTGACCCGCGCTGGTGAGGATTTGATCTGGCGTGAGGTTCTCCAGGCGCTGCAATTCATTCTCAAGCTGGGCCTGCTTGTTTTTCAGGCTGGAGAGAAAGAGCGCGGAACTCTTTCCCTGCTCCATCCAGAATTCCATATTATTCAATTCGGCAAAGGTCTGGAGCTTCTTCTTTTGCGTCTCCAGTTCATCCTTGGTGTTCTTAATCTGGTCCTGAAGCTTTTCCGTGACTTCGACTCCGGTGGAGTTGCGGCCCTCGGCGCGGAGGTTCATGAACTCCTGAATCGCGGCATTCACGTAGGCCCGTACAAATTGGGGGTCATCTCCCATTCCAGTTACAATGAAAATATTCGTCCGCGGCGTGATGCTGGCCGTGATACTGACCGTCCCCGAGAACTGCGGAGCCTCAAGGTGGACCTTCTCATAGGCACGATTGAGCACGACCGGGCTTTTCATCTGCTCGGTCGAGGTCCCGAAGAAGTTTCCGGTCGGGTCGGACCAGCCGCCCCGGAACTCGGCGACGAGCTCCTCGCGAATGTTCATGCGACTGACGGACTGAAACGAGCGCGGCTTGTTGAGCGCCACGTAGGACTCATACGCGATGCCAAGTCCGACGGTGATTGCAAGGATCCACCAGTGACGCCGAAAGAGTGACCGCAGGCGGTAAATCCGCATTCCAAACGCCGCGCTAATCGGCGTGCCGGGGGCTTCGGGATTGATCGAGTCCATTTAGAAATTGATTAAGTTCCGTGCGACGTTGATCCGGTCTCCGTCCTGGACGTAAACGTCCTTGGCCACCGCACCGCGATCAAGGACCTCTTTGACGTCCACGTAAAATTGCTTCGAGACGCCCCCCTCCGTCCGGGTGACCTGTACTTTCCGCTGGTTGGCGAAAGGGCTGAAGCCACCCGCTTTCAGGACGGCCTGACTTACGGTCAGGCGATCGCCCGATGCAAGATCGAGAGGCCCGACCATTCGAATCTCACCCGAGAGCGTGATCGTCCCCGCTTTCACTGCGGTCGCGCTACGGCGATCCAGCGAAAGTTTCACCGAGGCCGAGTAATAGTAGTCTTTTTCGAGGAGTCGCTTGATCTCCGCAGCAGCCTCAGCGGTCGTTCTCCCTGCGACCTTGACCCGTCCCTTCAACGGGGAGACGTCGATTTCGCCGGTGGCACTGACCACCTTGGGGATCCCGGGCTCCCGGTCTTCTTCGATGACTACAGTCAGGAAGTCGCCCGGTCCCAGTTTGGCATCGGGATCCACTGATTCCATTCGTTCCGCCGGAAGGAAGTAACTTCCAGCTGCCGCGCCCTGATTTCCCGGACGCATCGCCTCCCCGCGCGGCGGCGCACTTTGAGCCAGACCTGTCACCCCGATGGAGAGCAGGGTGATTACGAACCCTGCGGTTACAAGAAGGTGTCTAGGCATAGGCCATAAGGTCGGGTTAGAATTTGTAGTAGGCGCTCAAGAAGACGAGATTTTGGTAAAAATCCGCGCCTTCGAAGTTCGAGTCCCTCAATAGAAAGCGATAATCGAGCCCAAGGGTGATGGAATTTGAAAGATGATGGCGAATTCCAAAGGTTGCGCCGTAGCGATGGGCTTTTTCCGCATTGACACCGGAAGTTTCATAGAACTCGTAAAATACCGAAGGTCCAACTTCGGTCTTTTCGGTGATCTTCCACTCCGCATCGTACTCGATGTGATAGAGATCGTAGAAGTTCGATCCAAAACCGGTCTCGGTGGTCCGTGAACCGAAGATCCGGTGCCGGAAAAGCTCACTCGGCTTGTTTTGAATTTCGAACCTCGCATACCAAGTGTCGTTGTTATTGTCGTTGTCAACGAACCCCAACCCATCCGTCCGAACGCCCGAAGGATCCACAAGGTTGATCGTCGCGTCGTTGAAGGTGCTCGAACCGTCAAAATTCAACCGTTGATAGCCCGCCTCCAGGTAAAGATTGGTGTATTGCGAAAGCTGAATTTCCAGAAACGGGCCCACCATCAAGTTGTCGCCGTCCGAACGGGAGCCGTCGTCGAAATTGATGAAGCTGTAGGCCACGTTCATTCCAACTTTGATTGCCGGCGTGAGTTGGATCGCGGGCCGGGTGTAAACCGTATCGAGCACCCGGTCCTGTTCATTAAAATTGTTTCCCCGGGTCCAGAGATTGTAGTGATCGTAGCCAACGGGCAGCTCAAACGATTGATTGACCTGCCAGTTTGCCTCGATTCCCGCCTGATTCTCATAACGCTGATACCGAGCCACATTGCTAATCGGAGCAATTTGATAGGTGTCTTCCTGATAGCTGAATCGATCGCGGACCGTAAACTTGATGGTGCCAACGAAGAAGGTCAGGGCGATTTCAGAGTTCGGCGAAACGAGGACGCCGTCGGTGTCGAGTTCGGAATTATTAAAGTACTTGGCATAGGACGCCTGCACATTGAATCGGAGCGTATTCAGTTCACTGATGCGCCACCGGGCGTCCAGATCGACGGTAGGACGAAAGATGAAGTCAGACTCCCGATTGTTCTCAGAAAGAAAGACGTTGTCGTTCCATTCCATGCCCACACCGGCCGCAATGCTGAAACGCAGGGGGCCGGCGGCAAAATTGTAACGCTCCGTCTCTTCAGCCTGCTCGACAGACGTCAACTCCTGGCCGGGGCGCAGCGGACTCAGCCCACTCGGGGATCCATCCTCGTAGGTGTAGTCCGAAGGGATGACGGGGCCGATGCCGCCCGAAGACCGGGAGGTTCCCATATCCCGAAAAAAATCTTGGCCCATTCCCCTGACGGGTAGAAAGAGAGAAATGGCACTCGCCAGGATTAGGATGCGACCCGTGGAATTCTTCATAATAAACTAGACCGTGATTTTTGTGACATAGAGAGGGGATTGCAACTCGAAAATGCAGGATCCGTCGGGTCCGCCCCGGACAGAGCCTTTCTCATTTCCGACCCGGCTTCACCGAAACCGCTTCCGCTGAACGGACAATCCGGAACCCATAGTTATCCGTACTGCTGTCGGCGGCGGCGTGCACCCGGCAGGAGGCAAGCAGGCTCAGTTTGAGAGCCCCATTATACCACGAGGCCCCGCGGAGGACGCGGGCTTTGGAATCTGCATTCCAAGTGTCCATGCACCACTGCCAGACATTGCCGCCCATGTCGTGGAGGCCCAATTTGTTCGCCGGGAAGCTGCCCACGGGCGACGTCCAGGCAAATCCATCGTCGTAACCTCTGATCGCCACATCGGAACCGGTTTCCTCGCCGGTATAGTTGCCAGCCCCCTTCGGTGGCGGCCAATCAGTGCCCCATGGGTACAGATCGGGCACGCCCATGTCGCGCGCTTCCGGGGTCTTGCCGGTTTCAGTCGCCAATCCGACCCCTTTGCTCCACTCAAGATCATAGGGGAGGCGGTAAAATTGGTTGGCCGGCAACGACCCTTCCTTGTGCTCCTTATCGGTCAGCCACTTGCAAAAGGCGATCGCCTCGTTCCAAGTGACGTTAACGACGGGATGGTCCGGTCCCTGGCGGAAGCCAGGGCCACGCCATGCCGTGGATTTGAGGTTGACCGCGCGGGCGAAGGTATCGAAGTCCTTCCAACGGGTCAGCCAAACGGAAAGTTGCACGTCGCCCACCGGTAGGAAACGCAAGCCGAGGCTGTTCGTCGCACCTCCTGAGGCGGGAGCCGGGACCATGGGAACGATGGGGGCGGGAGTGGCGAGCGGGGCCGCCGGCATCACGGGCGCAGCAGGCGGTTCGGTGCGCGCCGCCATGAGTGCGAGAGGCAGGACTGGCGGGGCAGAAGCGACGGGACGAGCCGCTTCCGAGACCGGAGCCTTGGCGGCGGGTATCGGAACGCTCGGAACTTGTGTTGGAGCAACCGGAGCGCCTTCGAGTTGCCGGCGACGGTCCTCGATGTCCTTCATCTTTTGCTCGAAGAGAGCACGCATCGCTGCGATTTCGTCATCGAGTTTCTTCCGCTCCGAATCCACCGCGACCTTCCGATTGGCCTCCTCGGCAGCCTTGGTTACCGCCGCACGGGCGGTCATCAGTTCGCGTTCGGATTGTTGGATTGCGGCGATCTGCTGTTCTCTCGCGGTCGCGGCGACCGTGGCAGCACGGGCGGACTCGTCGGCGACTTTCCGTCGGCCGTCGAGCGAGCGCTGGAGCGCTTGGATCTCCGCGTCCGCCTTGTCTTGCATGGAGAGTTTCGCGCGATTCTTCGCCTCGAAATCGGCAAAAGCCTTCTTCGCGTCTTCAGCAGCGCGGGCTTTTTCGGCCGCGAGTTGCTGGGCGGCTTGAGCGGCTAGTTCGGCGGCCTTTTGCTCTTCCTCGCGTTGCTTGCGAGCGGCGATCAGCTCCTCCGTCTCCTTTTTTGCGGCGCTCGCAGCCTGGGTTTTGGCCTCGATGGCCTTCTGGACCTCGGCGACCGCAGTTTCGGCCGTCTGCTTTTCCTTTAATCGCATTTCCTGCTGCTTTTCGAAGTTGGCGAGTTCGGCATTCAGTTTCTCCAAGGCAGCAGCTTTTTCCGCGATCTGCTTATCTGCGGGACTCGCCGTGGAAGTAGCGCTCGGAGTCGGCGCGGCCGCGGCAGGTGATTTAGATGCGGGCCCCGCAGCCATGAGCATCTCGGGGCGTTCGGGTGCATTGACCGAAGCCTCGGGGATGGGCGCTTCGATGGGAGGCCGTTCGGTAGGTGCCGGTCGGTCACTTGCAGGGGGCGAAATCGTTTCGCGGCCAGTGTTTTTCACCGTCGTCAACTCGCTCCGGTCAGCCAGATCACTGGTCGCGAGCGCACGCGGCACGTCATTACTTTCCTTTTCGCTCTTGAAAGGACCATTGATCAGGAACAGGACGATTACGACTGCCGCCGCGACCGCCGCCGGGAAACGAAACTGCCTGGGCAGGATGCTGGAAAATGCATCTTCCTCGGTCTCGTAGAGGCGACGCGACACCACATTGCTCGGTGAGTCAGCCGGCGAAGGACTCGCTTTTTCGACCTCGTTCGCGGGTTCGGGCACGATAGGACTCACATCAGGCGAGGCCTTGGCCGACACCTCGTTTGGAGTTTCGATCGAGCTCTGCTCGCCCTCTGCCTCGGCGGAGTGGGCGACCGGGCTCTCCAGCTCGTCCTTTTGGTGCACTTCTTCTTCGGCGTGGACCGTGACGACAGGAGCCTCCCTCTCGATCGATGCGCTCACCGCGGCCGCAGCAATCTCGACATCGGCTCGCTTGGTTGCCTCCGACTCCGGAACGACTGCGCTGGCCGCCGGTTCAACCGAATCCGCATACGCTTCGATGCTCGAGACGATATCCGCCGGTCCCGCGGGCCGTTCGTCGCGATCCTTATTCAAACACGCGGCAATGACATTGTCCCAGCCCACAGGAATCGCCTCGCCGGGCGCGCTGGCATCGAAACGCACCTCCGACAGGCGCGGCGCCAACGTCTCCCGGATCTGCGTCGCCATCTCTCCACCCGCAAATACCGTTCGACCCGCAATCAGAGCGAAGAAAAGGGATCCGATGCCGTAAACGTCGTCAGCCGCAGACGAAGCACCCGCATCGAGTTGCTGCGGGCTGGTATTCGACCAGCGGGAATCGTCCGGGGGGAGCTCCCCGGCTCGCTGGAGCGAGTTGAGGATCGCCCGGCCGATCCCGAAATTTGCCAGCAACAGACGCGAGCCAGGAGTCACGAACACATTCTCCGGGGAAACATCGCGATGCGTCAGGCGGATCCGATGGGCTTCTTCCAGCGCCACACAGATTTGATCGAGCCAATCGTCAACTTCTCTCACCTCATAACGCCCGTGCTCGACCAAGACTGCGGAAAGACGCTGCCCCTCAAAGGATTCCGTGGTCACGGCGGCCCATCCCTCGCCTTCGACTAAATCATAGACGCGAAGGATCCCGGGGTGGATGAGCGACCGGTTCCGCTTCACGTCCAGACGGATCTCGGCCAGGGCCCGTTCGTCAGTTGCCACCGTCACAGGCAAAAAATGGAGGGCCACCGATTTGCCGAGCACCTCATCCTGAGCGAGCCAGATTACGGGACCAGCGCCGGTCTCGAGCGCACGTTGGAGCAGGTAGACACCGCCAAGCTTTTCACCCGGTTCGAGTTTGATGGGAGAGATTTCGTTATTCACAGCGAAGGGGTTCAGGTGGCGACAGATGGAAATAGTGAGGGGCGACTCTTTGCGAGAGTCGTTAGCAAATCGCAGGCCATCCCTACGGGGATACCCGGAGCCTCGGAGGCTGCCAATGGAAAAGTCTTTAAGTGAACGAAACAGCCACCCGCCACCGAGACTTTTCTGAAAAAAAAGGTTGCGGCCAGAGAATATCACTCATATTAACTGGAAATACCAGAACGACGAATGTTGTCGCCTCGTGAAAATATTGATTCCAATCTCCTTCCTTAGATCCTAAAAAGAAACCTCAATGACAATGAAAACCCCGCTCGCTCTCTGCCTCTCGATTGTCTGCGCCTCGCTCGCTTCTGCCGCCGAGCCTGAGCAGAGTGGGAAGCAGCTCCAAGGCTTCCCGAAAAATTTGGCCCGTCAGCACCTCGGCTCGAATCTCTTTATCTACAACCCCACGACGCAGACTTACATCCCGACCGAAGCGGCTGCCGCCTGGCTGGATGATGATCCGACGACGAGTTGGCCTGCGCTCACCGGCAAACAGAGCTATCTTCTTGTCTTCAGCGAACCCGAGACGCTCACCGGCTTTGGCGTGTCCGCCCGGGCGGCGAATGGTACCGTCAGCCTCTTCGCGGGCGATGAACCGACCGCCCCCGGCAGCACGAGTTGGAAGTCGGTCGCCACGAATGTTCCGCTCGAGGCCATCAACAATAAGAAGCTCGGCAAGTCCCTTAACCATTTCGCGAAGTATCTCCTCATCACGACCGACTTCGCCAACCCCGACGCGATCTACAGTCTTTACGTCTATGGCGATAAGCCTGCCGTGAACTATAGCCTCCGTGAGCGTAGCCAATCCATCGATGCCCGCGCCATCTTCGGCCAGTACATTAACGACAGGACCGACTTCAATGTCGCCGCGCTCTACAGCGGCGCCCGGGTCAGCTCGGCAACTTCATCCACGGGCTACGTCGGCTGGCAGCGGGCGATCGATGACAATCCCGAGACCTCCCTCAGCCTGACCAGCAGTGGCAGTAACGCCGGCGCGGTGATCACCTATCCGCAGACCCGCTCGATCTCCCGGGTCTCCGTCCTCACCGAACCCGGCGCCACGGGCAAACTCGAATTCTACGCCTCGACCACCGGAGTCACCTCGATCGGGAACACCGAGCCGACCGCCAGCATGACCGTTGACGGCACCAATGCCCGCGCCAGTGTTGACTTCCCCGCGGTGAACGCCTCGCAATTCTCCGTCCGCTGGACGCCGGAAAATGGCACCGACACGCTCGCCTTGCGCGACTTCGCCACCTTCAACGGCGTATCGCTCAACGAATACGAAATCGGGCTCGCCCCTCAAGCCATCGCCGAAAATCGGCCTAACGGCAGCGACTCGAGCTATCCCTATGACTCGGGCAACTCCGACCCGTCCAAGGATGGAGTGGGAGGCAAGGACTTCAAGGATCCGAAGAAGAATCCTGACCCCGTCGCCCTCGGTCCGGTCGGGGCGCCTTACCTGCCTGGCGCTCTCGGCTTCCCGGCGAATCCCACGTTCCGTCAGGTGGTCGTGGAAGGTCCCGTCAGTCCGTAAATTTTACTCCGACGGTTGGTCGCAAAGAGCGCGAGATCAGATCTCGCGCTCTTTGTGTTTTTAACGGGAACGCCTCCAGCTAAAGACGGGTGTGCTCCTCTGGAACGTCTTCGTCAAAGTCCTGCTCCCGATCCTCGTCATGTTCGGCGCAGGGTGGATCATGGACCGCCGCCACCGGCTGGACCTCGCCACACTGGTCAAGCTGAACATCTACCTGCTCGTCCCGGCGTTCATCTTCGTCCACATCGTGGAGTCGCATCTCACCGCCGGCGCGGCGATGAAGGTCTTCGCCTTCACCATCGCGATCATTTTCGGCATGGCGATCCTTAGCGCGATCATCGGCCGCGCTATGGGCTACACGCGGCCGCAGACCCGCTCGCTGCAACTCGCCACGATGTTTTACAACTCGGGCAACTACGGCGTTCCGCTCATGGCCCTCGCCTTCCCGGGCACCGGTCCGCTGCTCCAGGTCTTCATCATCGTCGCGACGAATGTGAGCACCTTCACCATCGGCCTCTTTCTCGCCTCGTCCACGCACCGCTCCGGCTGGCGCGCTCTTTTGCCGATGTTTCGCCAGGTGTCGCTCTGGGCCGTCGGGGCCGCGCTGGTCGTGCGTCTCCTGCACCTGCCGGTGCAAGAGTGGCGCTGGTTTTGGGTGCCGCTCGAATACTTCTCGGACGCGCTCATCGGCCTCGCCCTCGTCACCCTCGGCGTGCAGATCGCCAAGACCGAGCGGCCGCAGCACATCTCGCGGCTCGGCTGGGCACTCGGGGTGCGCCTCCTCGGCGGTCCACTCCTCGCGTGGGCGCTCGTCGGCGTCTTCGGCTTCACCGGGGAGACGGCGAAAATCATGATCCTCAGCTCCGCCTTTCCCACCGCCGTGAATACCGCCTTGATCGCCCACGAGTTCGATGCCGACCCGCACTTCGCCGCGCAGGCGGTCTTCACCTCCACGCTGCTCAGCATGTTCACCGTCACCGTCCTGATTTCGATCCTGCAGTCCGTCTGAGCAGGACAATCTACTCGCCCGCCCTCCCCCATCACGCCTAGTTTTCTCCCCCATGGCTGCACCTTTTCTCCTCGCCCAAGGCACCGAACCCATCCTCTTCCAGCCGCGCATGGGGAATCGCCACGGCCTCATCGCCGGCGCGACCGGCACTGGCAAGACCGTCACGCTCCAGTCACTTGCCGAGCATTTTTCCACCCTCGGCGTGCCCGTCTTCATGGCCGATATCAAGGGCGACCTCAGCGGGATCGCCATGGCCGGCTCGGCGACGCCGAAAATCAGCGAACGCCTGAAAAAACTCGGCATTACCGACCACGCCTTCGCCGGCTTCCCGGTCACCTTCTGGGATATCTTCGGAAAGAGCGGCCATCCCATCCGCGCCACGGTGAGTGAGATGGGCCCGCTGCTGCTCGCCCGCGTCTTGAATCTCAACGACACGCAGGAAGGCGTCCTGGCCATGCTCTTCAAGATCGCCGATGACCACGGCCTGCTCCTCCTCGACCTCGAAGACCTGCGCGAGATGCTCAAATTCCTCGCCGAAAACGCCAGCACCTTTCAGGTCGAATACGGCAACATCAGCACCGCCAGCATCGGCGCCATCCAGCGCGCGCTCCTCCAGCTCGATCAGCAGGGCGGCGCCCAGTTTTTCGGCGAGCCCGCGCTGAATCTCGACGACTTCCTCCAGACCGGCCCGGATGGAAAAGGCGTGATCAATCTGCTCGCCGCCGATCGGCTCATGCAGAGCCCGCGCACCTACGCCACCGCGCTGCTCTGGATGCTCAGCGAGCTCTTCGAGCGCCTCCCGGAAGTCGGCGACCTCGATCAGCCAAAACTCGTTTTTTTCTTCGACGAAGCCCATCTACTCTTCAGCGACCTGCCCAAGGAAATCGAGGACAAGATCGAGCAAGTCGTCCGGCTCATCCGCTCGAAAGGCGTCGGCGTTTTCTTCATCACGCAAAACCCCATCGACATCCCCGAGCGCATCCTCGGCCAGCTCGGCAACCGCGCCCAACACGCCCTGCGCGCCTTTTCACCCCGGGACCAAAAAGCGGTGCAGAGCGCGGCGGAAACCTTCCGCCAAAATCCGCAACTCGACGTCGAAGAAACCATCACCCAGCTCGCCGTGGGCGAGGCGCTCGTCTCGCTGCTCGACGAAAGCGGCACACCCGCGATCGTCCAGCGCGTCTTCATCATCCCACCGCACAGCCAGCTCGGCCCCATCACCGCGGCCGAGCGCGCGGCGATCATCAAACAATCCCTCGTTTACGGCACCTACGAGACCGCGGTCGATCGCGAGAGTGCCGCTGAGAAACTACAGGCCCGCGCCGCCGCCCGCGTCGGCGCCCCCGCAGCCGCCGCACCCACCCCGGGCGTGCCCCGCCCCCTCCCCGGCGATCCCGCCACCGCGCCCGCGGCCGGTGGTGGCCTGTTCGGCGGGATCAAGGACCTCCTCTTCGGCAGCACCGGTCCACGCGGTGGCAAGCGCGATGGCCTCGCCGACATGATGATGAAGACGGCCGCCCGCAACGTCACCAACCAGATCGTCCGCGGCATGATGGGCAGCATCCTCGGCAACAAACGCCGCTAGCAGGATGATCGCGTTTTCCCCGCTCGCACCATGACCGGCCATCCGACCCGCCCGCGCCGGACGGTTCCGAGGACCCCACCCTCATCGGCCCGCCCTCCCGCCTGACCTCTGTGATTTCGCCGGGGGTAGAGGATCGGTGCCACTCCCATTCCACGGGGTAAAATGCATGGCAGGATTCGGGGGGGTGGAATGCCGACGGTCGGAGGGTGCTTCTCGACGGTCGGAGGGAGTTTTTGCACGGTCCGAGGGTGTTTTTGATCGGTCAGACCGCCTTGCATCTCCCTCGCACCGTCGGCGGCCACGGTCGGACCGAGCTTTTACCCGGCCGGAGGGGGATTTAACTCCCTCCGACCGTCCAAAAGGTCGGTCGCAGGGTATTTAAAGTCCCTCCGACCGAGATAAAAGACGGTCGGAGGGACTTTTAAGACGGTCGGAGCGACCTTTCGTGTCCAGAAACCGCCTTTTTATAGAAACTAGAATTCTCGGTCCATTTTGGGGAGCGGCGGGATCGGCCACGGCGGCCGATTGCCACTGCTGGGGACTCGCCAGCCGTCCGCCGGGTGGGCAGGCGGGACGAGGCCCGCTAGGTTTTCGCCGTCACCTGCCGCCCGGTGATCAGCCGGGCGCCGCGGCCGAAGCTGATGTATTGCCAGGTCCAGTTCGAGAGCACGGTCAGCTTGTTGCGGAAGCTGACCAGAAACAGCACGTGGACGAAGAGCCACGCCAGCCACGCGAGCAGCCCCGAGAAGCGGATGAAGCCGGCATCCGCGACCGCGGCGTGCCGGCCGATCGTGGCCATGGTGCCCTTGTCGAAATACTCGAACTTCTTCGTCCAGCCGCCCGCCATCAGCGCCTCGATGTTCACCGCCACATGC
>Ga0105048_10012878_pt1 | contig 13086 bp, 11 predicted proteins | sample MAT05_FD_78382 | JGI IMG/M metagenome (GOLD analysis project Ga0105048, IMG submission 78382) | Freshwater microbial communities from Lake Fryxell liftoff mats and glacier meltwater in Antarctica - MAT-05 | ecosystem: Environmental > Aquatic > Freshwater > Ice > Liftoff microbial mat | place...
AGCCTCCGCAGGCGACGCATTCCCGCTAAGGTCGTAGCAATCCGTACCAACTCTTCCCCCGTCAACATCCCCTGTAAGGCTGCTCTCTCTAGGGAATTGGTGATATTTTCTACTCCCTCAAAGGACAAACCAGTTGTGAGGCGTTGTTCTAGTTGATAAATTTCTTTGGTCTGGGTAAGGAGGTATTGGCTTTCGGCTTGGGTCGTGGCGATCGTCAGATGCTGGGCGGCGATCGTCCCCAATTTAGTCGCTGCAAAAGTCGCCAGATGTTGACAAAGGCGAGACCATTCCAATAGTTCTAGGGTTTCAGTTTGAATCAACGTAAATTTTTAGAGTAAATCTTAGGGTAATTGATACATTTAAGAAGCGAGAATAATGTTAAGTTCTGAACAAGCTCAAAGACGATTATTTTTATTTATTATAAAGCATTAGAAAGAATCAACCCCATCTCCATTACCATTTCTACCACCATTATCTCTAGGGTTCGTTGGCGTAGCCTCTCCTAGAATCGATCCCCTATTCTCCTGCCCTCCTGATCCCCGAACTATATTACCAACTATGCAAAACACCCGCCTCACTACGATCGTCAATGGCACCCTCACCAGATTCACTCGCTTTAGCACCAACCCATGGCGACAAACCTCCCTGATAATTATCAGTTTTCTCTGTGGTAATTTTTTTGGCACAATGATCGTGACTACTGCCGGACAAACTGCTGTCCTAGATGTAGTAGCGGCTTTTTTAATTATGGTTTTCACCGAAATAGTTAGCTGGTTTGCCTACCGGATCCAACGTCCCAAAAATAACTTCCTTGGTATAGAAAGAGGTACTTTTCTGATATATCTATTCAATTCTCTAAAAATTGGCATCACCTACAGTCTCTTTGTTGAAGCGTTTAAGCTCGGTTCTTAAATATTTTCTAAAGATTGATGAAATTCAAACATCTTTTTATATCAAATCCAGTTATAAAGATAGGGGTGTAAGGCTTGCGTCCAGAAGATTTAAGCTAATTGTTTTAGATTTTGGTATGGATAGTAATTCAAATATTAAAGAGCAGTTAGATCAGATTGCTAAATATCTAGTTGATCTTAGAAAATCCATAGATGAACAACAAATTTATTTGGCTTTGGTTGCTCAGATAATTAATTGGCGGCAAGAGATCAATTCTCCACAGGAGGGACTACGCCAACGACCCCTAATTCAAGGAATATTGGGAGGGCAAGGTACTGGCAAAACTACTTTGTGTCGATTACTTTGCAAATTGCTCAAAATAGCAGGTTACTCGGCGGTGAGTTTGTCCCTTGATGACCTGTATAAAACCTATCTCGATCGACAACAACTCCAAATCCACGAACCAAAATTACGCTGGCGGGGACCACCGGGAACCCATGATATCCAGCTAGGAATTGACACTTTGGAGCAAATTCGCCTTGGTAATTCTCAGCAGCAAATTGCCTTGCCAAGGTTTGATAAGTCTCTCTGGGCAGGGATGGGCGATCGAACTACTCCAGAATTAGTGAATCAACCGGATATTGTTTTTTTTGAAGGTTGGTTTGTGGGAGTTTTACCGATTCCTGAAGAGAGTTTTCAAGATAATTACCAAGATGATCGACAACCGTTACTGCCCTTAATAAATCCCCTAAATTCCCTAGTAAATTCTCCGATAATTACCGAGGTCGTTGGCGTAGCCTCTACTGTGGAGAATCGAGCCTTTGCCCTCTACAGTAATCAACAACTTCAAAATTATCTCCCCCTATGGCAGTTAGTAGACAAACTAATTATGCTTTACCCAAAAGATTATCAATACTCTCTCCAGTGGCGGCTTCAAGCTGAACAGGAAATGATTCAATCCGGAAAACCGGGAATGGACTTAGAACAAATTAGAGATTTTGTCCAATACTTTTGGCAAGCTCTACCTCCCCAATTATTCCTCACACCCCTGACCAAACAACCCACTCCGGTAGACTTAATCATTCCCCTAGACCAAAACCACAACTTTGAAAAAATTTGCTATCCTGTTTAAGCTCTTGATCCCCACGATCGATCCGGTGTGGTTGATTTTTTTCAGAAAGACTGTATTATTTGACAGGAGTGCAAACAATCTAAAGACAATCTGTAGATAATTCCTGATTTTTACACTGAGTATTTCTAAAAATGTTAGTAAGTTTATTTGAATATAAAGCTCTCTGAGTATAAATATTGTTAATGTTGTCTCTTTTATCAATTCTCACTATTCCTCAAATTGCTCAAATTTCTCCAACGGCTGATATCCCTGTGATGGTTGCACCCACTGCTTTTGTAGAGCCAACTCAAGAGCCAACTCATGGTGGTTATGGACTAAATAGGGTCTCAAACTTCCAGAACAGCCTATTTACAAGCTCATTTACAAACTCGTTGATCAGCCCAGCCGCAGATACTTTTTCTTTCCCTATCTTCGTTGCCAACACTCCAACAACTTCAGAACCACTACCACCCATAGCGCCACTAACACCCCTAACACCTTTGCCCAGCTTAACACCCAGAATTGTGGTACAAAGGCATGAAATTAGACCCCTGCCGGGACGTTTGGATCAAGTGCCTGTGATCCATAGCAATAGTCCTGAAGTTGTTTTTAATAATGGAATTCTTGTGTCTACTTTTCCGCCCGCCGGGAAGCGATCGCCCCAAGCGCACCTCAATGCCGCCCTCGAAGGAAGATTTGATATTTTTGCCCATCACATCGCCAGAACCAATACCCAAGAATTTGGTCGCCCTCTGTACTTAGGCATCCTGTTGTACAACCCCAACTCTAGACCTGTAATGATTGATGTCATGCAGGCGGCGGCTCTTTTTACCAACCCCGACGCACCTTTTGTTAATCTCCCCAGCTACGTGGATAATTTTGCTGGAAATATTTATTCTGGTCCCGGTTCTCGCTTGTCCACAGATCTATTGCGGGGCTTGCATCAAACTAGATTCCCTAGCCAGATTGTTTTGTTTCCCGGAGAAAGCCGGATGGTGATGAGTGAGCCAATCTTGATTGGGAGTGCGGTTTCTGCTTTGATTCGGTTGCGGAGTAATGGGGCTGTGTATGCGGCTACCCTTGCGCTTCAGGCTCCCATTGTTCCTCCTTCCGAGTTGCCTCCGCCCCCAACGCCACCGACACCGCCTCGATCGACCACTGGCAATTTTGGCTTAGTTACCCCGCCCCGCCCGACCCCACCGCCCCCTCCGGTTTATCGTCCGCCGACTATTTTGGAATGGGAAGACTTGATCCGCTATGGCAGTTTGGCGACCCCTAGGGATTTGACTCCTACTCCTCCTAATCGTCCTACAATTACTACCATCTATGGACGGGTAGCGGGGATTGCTGTGGGTTCGGTGTGGGAAGGCAGGTTAGTAGATCAGGGGGGAAGACAGGATTTGAGTATTCCCAATCGAGGACAAGCCTTTTCCTATGTGATTAATACCCTAAATCAGGGAACTTTTGGGACTGGACAAGACCAGAGTGCGCCCATGGTGGCTCGTTATCCAGACACGGCTTATCGCTCCAATGGCAATTATGGAGTGCAGTATAGTTTGAGTCTGCCTCTCCAGAATATGACTAGACAAACTCAAGCGGTGTCGATCATGCTGCAAACTCCTCTAAAGCGGGATGAGGCAAGTCAAGGGCTACAATTTTTAGAGCCGCCTTCTGCGGAGGAAGTATTTTATCGGGGGACAATTCGCATTGCCTACCAAGATGACTTTGGGCTACCCCGGACTCGATCGATTCACGTTGTCCAGAACCGGGGACAGCAAGGTGAGCCATTAATTACCATGACAATGCCGCCGGACGATCGTCGCTTGGTGACAGTAGATTTTATCTATCCCCCCGATGCCACCCCGCCCCAAATTCTCACCATCAGAAGCACGGATCCGGCAACTACGTTATCTGAGTTGAGAGATAGTAATGGTAATGTCTTTACAGATCAGCCCGGACAATTACCCGGACAGTTACCCGGACAACCCAGACTAGACAGACCAAACTCTGAAGCACGCACCTCTGATGCTGTAATTTTGGATGCTACTGCCTTGGGCGCAACCACTCCAGAAGTTGCTAATCCTGTGCTTAACCCCAATTTTAATTCTTCCGGGCAGAACTCTACCCCAAACCCCAGTCCCCAAAGCCTCATTATTCAATCTGAGCAAAATTTAGGTACTCCAAATCCTCAAAGTTTAGGTAATCTGAATCCTACTAAAAATCTAGATACTCAGAGTTTAGGTAGTCAAAGTTTAGGTAGTCAAAGTTTAGGTAATCTGAATCCTACTCAAAATCTAGATACTCAAAACTTGGGTGTGGAAAATCTTAGTAATCAAGGTCAGACCTTCAACTTAAATAATCAAACTACTCAAAATCGTCGATCGAACTAATCTCAAAAAAGTTAACTGATACCCCAAAACTCTGGTACTTCTGGATTTTTAGGCATGGTTAAATGGTCAGGAATAGCTAAGGCTCCTACATAACCGGGGGCAGGAGCTAATTCCTCGATCGACCAATTCACAGGGTTATCAAGTTCTAAATTATCTAAATCTTGTGAATTACTTTGTGAATTACTTTGTAGATTATTGGGGGAATTATCAGGAGAATTATCGGGGGAATCGGGAAAATCTCGGAGTTGCAAAGAGCCATCAGGGTTAGTGAAAATTTCTACTCGGCTGAGGTGTCGGAGTCCGGCTCCTGTTGCTTTGAGGTAGGCTTCCTTGGCTGTCCAGAAGCGGAAAAAAGTTGTAGTGGGGTCTGAAGACTGGTAGATTTCTGCGTATTCCTTGGGGGTGAACCAGCGATTGGCTAGGGATAGGGCATCTTTCAGGGGACGGAGATACTCCACATCAATGCCAAGGGGTCGATCGAGCGCCACAGCATAAACGGCTAAATCTTGGGAATGGGATAGGTTAAATTGAATATTGGGCAGGGCAGATAGATTAGATAAATTAGTTTGTGGAGTTTGTGGATTCTTAGGGAGCAAGGTTCGATCGAGGACTGGCTTGCCTTGGGGAGTGTAGGTAAATTTAATTAGGGATGGATCCAAATGGAGATAATGGCTGAGGATCGATCGTAGGGTTCCTCTGGCAATAATGTAGCGGTGTCGATCGAGGGGATCATAGAATCGATCGGCTTTAGCTCGTTCATCCGGGGATAGAGTTGCTCTTAGTTCTTGGAATTTATTTTCTGAAATTGTAGAAATCGAGAGGCTTACCTGCCATAGATGGGGTCGATCGACACTCAATGGGGGGACTAAAGTAGTTGGCCAGTCCGGTAATTGCTGATGCATAGCAAACGAGTTTACCTAGAGGGGATCATGAAAAATTGTTAACTTTCGGGGTCTGCCCTGCTCGATCGCCGCCCGGACTTGTTGCGCTCCCTCTGCTTCCAAATCTTGAAGATAGCCGCCCTGATTTGCGATCGCCTCTTCTTGACTGTCAAAGGGGCCAAAATAGTAGGTACATTTAGGTTGTTGAGTGACAACTTTTACCCACCAAGCATTTTGTTTGAAGTCTGAAATGATTAGACACAAGAAAACAAAATAAATGCAAAAGAAGAAGAGTGCCAGCATTTTCAGGAAAGAAGTTAGTGATTTGATGCAAGCTTACAACAGACCGGAGAGTCTTGTGTATACTTTTGAAAAGTTGTTGTCTAGTTTAGAACCCCATCATTAGTATTGGTAGTCTTAATTAGCTATTAAAAGTTATCAAATATACAATTTATGCCTAGGATATTTCTCTTTAGTCAGTGTCTGGTTTTATGTTTTTTGCTCTTTGCTAATGGGTCTGGTTCCCCATCCCAGGAGGCGATCGCCCAACAGATAGATAATCAGGCAGGTAATCAGGTAGATAATCAGGAAAATAATCAACTAAATAATTTAGAAAGTGTAACTATCGTAACTAGTGTAACTCCTGAGCCTAGTCAGAAAATTGAATATCTAGAAAATGCTGAGAACTTAGAAACCCTAGAAAATATTAATGGGAATCAATGTCCTGATCTGTTTGCGATCGCCATCAACCAAGCTGGTACAGCCTACGCCAATTCCCTGAGAGCCACCACTGCCGCCGACTGGGATCAGGTAGCCCTAGGTTGGTTTCAAGCCGTAACTTCCCTCCAATCCCTCCCCCTCAACCATCCCCAAAAATCCTTTGCCCAAAAGAAAGTGCTGGAATATATGGAAAATCTCAGTGTCGCCCTGACCCGGAGCCGAGACACTGCTACCCCAGTACCTTTTAATAGTTTTAACAGCCGTCTGCTAGATGAACAGTTACGGTTATACCTTTCCTACGTAGCGGCGGTGGGTGTGCCGGATGTCTTGATTGTGGGGAGTTCTCGCAGTCTCCAGGCTGTTAACCCCAAGGAGTTGCGCTTTGCCTTGGCAGGGGCGGGTTTAGATGGGTTGCGGGTGTTTAATTTTAGTGTGAATGGGGCAACGGCTCAGGTGGTGAATCTCCAATTAACCCAAATTCTCTCTCCTCAGAATTTACCAAAAATGATTATTTGGGCTGATGGTTCTAGGGCTTTTAATAGCGGGAATCCCGATCGAACTTTTCAAAGTATTCAACTCTCTGGAGGCTATCAACGAGCTATTACGGGCGATCGACCCTCCCTTCCCCCTACTCCCACCTGTGGCGGACAAAAATCTGATAGTAAATTCCCCGACAAAGATTCAGGGCCATTTCTAGGCGAAAATGACTGGCTAAGTAAAATTCTCGCTCCCCCGGCAGTGGCTAGACCCGGTGTGATTCCCCTAAACATCGATGCCTACGGATTTAATTATGTCGAGGGTAATTTTGATCCCAGAACTTATTTTCAACAGGTTCCCAGAGTGACGGGGCAGTTTGATGCCGACTACCAGAATTTTAATTTGGGGGGAGTCCAGGCGGCGGCGTTGAATAACGTGATTAATTTCACGAGAACCCAAAATATCAGATTAGTTTTTATCCATCTCCCCCTCACTGGAACTTACTTAGACCCGGTACGCCGCAATTATGAACAACAGTTCCAAAGCTTTATGCAACGGCAAGCCAACCAGAATAATTTTACTTTTATTGATTTCTCCCAAGCTCTTCTCAACCGTAATGATCTATTTATTGATCCCGGCCATCTAAATTACCAAGGGGCAGCCCTGATTTCTCGGCAACTGGCGGGCGATCGACGGATTCCGTGGGCTACTCTCCGGCGGTAAGATTATATTTCGGCTTATATTTCGGCAATTTTGCGGAGGATTTGACAGGCAAATTCTAATTCTCTTTGATTCACAAGGGGTGCAAAAACTTTTGACATTCCGTACTGCTGATTTTCTAGTTTAATAAATACTTTGATAAATACAATGTCATCACCATTGGTTAACAGAGCAAAATTGGGACGATCGTTCCGGGGACTAGCCATCAGATAGGCAAGGGTTTGGGGTAAGCCCGACCAGACTGAGAGCATGGTTTTTTTTGATTCAACAATGATGATCCAGAGGCGATCGCTCAATATCAGCACATCAATCCGCCCTTGGAGAATTTCTTCACTATCAGCTAAGTTAATCAACACAGATTCTTTAGCTTTGAGGAGAAAGGGTGGATCGTACAAACCAGCGATGGTGAGCAAGGGAGAAACTAGTAATAGCATCACCGTACTTTCTAGCAAAGACCCACTAGATCGATGGTAAAGATAGCGCCGCCAGAGAATTTCCAGATTGATCCGATCGCTAGAATCAAGCTCTGGTAGTTGGTTCTGCCATTCGGTAAAGAAATCCAGAGATGGACTACGGCTCAAGCCAAATTTTGTTTCTGCGGTGGAGATCGTGGTGATGGCTTCGGTGACGGCTAGGGATGGCATGGTTAATCCTATTCGGGGCTGCTATTGATTGTAGGATGAGTTTTCGGGTTGAGTTGAGGGTTGAGTTGAAGGGAGTCATGCCAAAAATTTTCTAGCCAATCCTTGAGGCGGTGGGTGGCGAGGCAGTCGTCTTCATTGTAGCGGCGGACTTGTTCGAGGAGAGCGCAATCGCCCGTCAGTAACCATTGATCGTAGAGACAGACACAATCGGCTCCCGTAGTCTGGGGGTCTCGCCAGCGAAAACCAATCCACTTCGCTACTTGCTTGAGGGAATAACCTTCCACGGGCAGAATAACGGTGTTGGTGACGATGGTATGGAGATCAATAAATCTCGATCGCAACTCCCCCAGACTGCCCCCAGTCATACCGTAGATGTGGGCTAATCTTTTCACGGTTTCTAGTTCATAGTCAGAGAAATGATAGATGGGCGATCGGGGATAGCTCTGGACTAGGGCAAGGAATTGCTGCCAAATGCGGTCTTCCTGCTCTGGGGTTTCTGCCAGAAAAGCGTAAAACTCTTTAGTTTGGGCAACTTTATCAACTACCAAAACTCCCAAAAGATAGTCTAGATTTAACTCTGGCTCCGCTTCAATATCAAAATACAATTCTATCTCACTTACTGGCAAGGGCTGGTGGGGCAATCTTTGGAGGATGGCTTGATTGGTGACGATCGCCTGGGCTTGATGGATCAGAGTTGTGGCGATGGATCTGCCCATGACTGGCTCTAGATCAGCAATCTTGGTCTGGGCGATCGCTTCTTTTGTCGTTAAACCAAAGGCTTGCAACTGTTGATAACGATTGGGAGTCACCCCCGCCAACAGGGATAAATGTTCTTCGGTTTGGGCTTGAGCGTAGCAACTCCGATACCAAGGACAGAGACCACAACGCTGACGAGAGATAAATAATTCTGGAGCCGTATCTTGGCTGAGGGCTTGAATACATTCATCAACAATTTGCTTCGTCACCGGGAGCCACTTGGATAAATCTACACTGTAGGGTGTTACGCCTTGACCGGGTACTTGGGGTTTGCCTCGCAACATTAACCATGCTCGATCGGGAACCCTGCCCTGAATCTGGGTTAACAAATGCACCTGATAACTAATCACCACCTGATACTCTGCCTTCGGTCGCTTCCCCAACTTAATATTCATCGGCACATAGTACCAGCCACCCCATCGGGAATCCCCTTCCCGTCGCACCAATACTTGGGGATAGGCAACTAACTCCGCCCCAGAGCTATGGCTCCCCTGCAACACCCCATCCACAATGTGGGCAACTCCCTGCTGCATCAAATCCAAAGTAGCGGCAAAACCTTGGGCGGTGTCCCCACGAGGATACTGAACTTTTTGGTAGATAAGATCAGCGAGGCAAACCTCTTGGAACGATCGACTCTCCTGTTGGAGCTTGAGGACAAAATCTTGGATTGGTTCTTTTTCTTGGAGATTGCCATAGAGATCTAGGAAGGCTCGCCGTTGACAACGCTTGTAGTGGAGAAGCAGGCTATCAGTCAAGATCATCGGGAAAAATGATAAGTTAGTTGAAGCATAATATTTTTAATTGTACCCCCCACTCGTAATGTCCATACTTTCCGCCCCCGCTCCAGCGATCGCCCCAGATTTCATCCCTTTTTTAGGTCATGATCTCCAAGCTGACTATGATGCTGCTCAGGTAGTGATCCTCCCCATTCCCTACGAAGCCACCACTACCTACCGTCAAGGCTGCCAACAGGGCCCCGAATCTCTCCTCATCGCTTCCCATCAAGTAGAAATTTATGATGATGAACTAGACCGGGAAATTGGCGAAGAGATAGCTATTTATACCCACGGAGCGATCGCCGACACCCGGAGCCAGCCCGTCCCCGATACCACCATGTTAGAGGTAACTCGCAATACTGTGGCTAAATTAATTGCTGATGGCAAATTTGTGGTTGCCCTAGGGGGAGAACATAGCATCACTGGGCCGATCGTCGAAGCCTACCTAGCAGCCTACCAAGAACCCTTTACCGTGATCCAGATTGATGCCCACGGCGATCTCCGCCACGAGTATGAAGGCTCTATTTATAATCATGCCTGTGTGATGCGGCGGGTAGTAGATATGGGCTTACCAACCGTGCAGATTGGGATTCGCAGTGTGTGTAAAGAGGAAGCAGAGCTAATTAAAGCCAAGCAACTACCGATTATCTGGGCAAGAGATATTGCCAACCAACCGGACTGGATGGAAAAAGTGTTTGCCAGCATTACTACCAAAAAAGTTTTCCTCACCATTGACCTCGATGGCATCGACCCGACTTTAATTCCGGGGGTCGGCACACCAGAGCCGGGGGGGTTGACTTGGTTTGGATTGTTGAATATGCTGCAACGATTATTTAATGATTATGAAGTGATTGGCAGCGATATTATGGAATTGGCGCCGATCGTGGACTCCGTAGTTTCGCAGTTTACTGCCGCCAAATTACTGTATAAACTAGTAGGGTATCAGGCAGTAGCCAAGGGTTGGTAATAAATCTAGTAAATCTTCAGAGGAATACCAGTTTTCCCTTGTCAGCAATTTTGTTCACAGTTTTGTTACCTCACAAATTTTCCCCTCTGAGTAAACACTATGGCTTCTACAGCGCATTTTCCCTCCGCCGTTGGCAACTATGCCCCCGATTTTGAAATTCCCGGAGTAGATAAAGAGGTTCATCACCTAGCCCGTTATCTACGTAGCTATAAACTTGTGTGTGTGGTTTTCCTCTCTAATACCTGTACTACAGTTCGATCGCACCTCCCTCAGCTCAAGGCTATTCAAGAAAAGTTTCCTGAAGTCAAGGTTATCGGCATTAATTCCAATGACAGCCACAGGTCATCTGCTGAGGGATTTGAACCCATGCAGGAGTTTTCCCAGCAGATGCAGCTTAACTTTCCCTACCTGTGGGATTCGACCCAAGATGTAGCTTTGGGTTTTCAAGCTAAGTATACGCCCCAAGCCTTCCTGATCGATCCCCAAGGGCTAGTCCGCTATGATGGCTCTATTGATGGCTTAGATAGTGGTTTGAGCTATGGTTTAGATAGTCGCCTAGAAAAAGATACGGGGGCGATCGTCACCTTGCTGGCTGGGAGGGAAATCTCTCAGACTAACCCACCAGAGATAGAAACCCTAGGCAGTCCAATTGTATGGTATTAATTATATGCAGCGAAGGGAATGGAACTACATCTCTGAACCTTGCTTATACCCTACTTATGCCCTAAAAGTTTGTCCCGGAGGCGTTGGATGCGATCGCGCAACTGGGCGGCTTTTTCAAATTCGAGGGCTTTGGCGGCTTCTTTCATTTCTAGTTCTATGCGCTGGATCACCGCCGGAATATCTTCGAGGGACAGGTCGTGGATATTATCAAAAACTTCTTCCAACTGTTGAGTATTGAGACGGCGAGAAGTTTCTAGGAAAGAGAGAATGGAATTGGTCGATCGCTTCTTGACGGATTGAGGAGTAATATTGTGCATTTTGTTATGAGCCATCTGGATGCCCCGGCGGCGATCGGTCTCCTCAATGGCTCTTTGCATACTATTTGTGAGGTTGTCGGCGTAGAGAATGGCCTGCCCCCGGATATGTCTCGCTGCCCTGCCGATGGTCTGGATTAGCGATCGCTCGGCTCTGAGGAAACCTTCCTTATCCGCATCCATAATGGCAACTAAAGACACCTCTGGTAAATCCAAACCTTCCCGGAGCAAATTCACCCCAATTAATACATCAAATTCTCCCTCTCGGAGAGCTTGCAAAATTTCAATCCGTTCAATGGATTTAATCTCGGAATGCAGATAGCGGACTTTGATATCTCGTTCTTGAAAATATTCTGTTAAGTCCTCCGCCATGCGTTTGGTAAGGGTGGTAATCAATACCCGCTCTGATAAGTTCACCCGTTCCCTAATTTCCCCTAACAAATCATCGATCTGTCCTGTGGTCGGACGCACAAAAATCTCTGGATCAATCACTCCCGTGGGACGAATTACCTGCTGGACAATCTGGTCTACTGACAGTTCCAATTCCCAGTTACCCGGAGTTGCCGACACAAACACACATTGATTAACTTTCTGCCAAAATTCATCAGCTTTTAAGGGGCGATTATCCGACGCACTGGGTAGGCGAAACCCGTGATCAATTAATACTTTCTTCCGGGCTTGGTCGCCATTATACATCCCCCGAATTTGCGGCACTGTAACGTGGGATTCATCCACAACTAGGAGCCAATCTTCAGGAAAATAATCAATTAAACATTCCGGTGGTGAACCCGGTTCCCGACCCGTTAAATGGCGAGAATAATTTTCTACCCCGTTACAATAACCCACCTCTTGGAGCATCTCTAAATCGTAGCGGGTGCGTTGTTCCAAGCGTTGGGCTTCGAGGAGTTTGCCTTGAGCTTCGAGTATATCTAACTGAGCTTTTAGTTCTTGGGTAATTGCTAAGTGAGCTGCTTCTAGCTTTTCGTCATCGGTGACAAAGTGACGGGCAGGATAGATATTTACATAGTCCAAATTTTGGGTAGTTTCCCCAGTGATCGGGTCAATAAACCTGATGCCATCCACTTCATCGCCGAATAGTTCAATGCGAATAATTCGGTCTTCGTAGGCGGGCCCCACTTCAATAATATCGCCCTTGACCCGGAATTTGCCCCGTCCCATTTCTACATCATTTCTGGTGTATTGAATATCAACTAAATCTCGGAGTAATTGCTGTTGGTTAATTTCTTCGCCGACTCTAAGGGAAATGGCGGCTTCGAGATATTCCGTAGGGGTTCCCAAACCGTAAATGCAACTAATGGAGGCAACCACAATCACATCCCGACGTTCAAAGAGCGATCGAGTAGCGGAGTGGCGCAACATATCAATTTCATCATTAATAGAGGCGGTTTTCTCAATATAGGTATCTGTGACGGGAATATAGGCTTCTGGCTGGTAATAGTCGTAATAACTCACGAAATATTCCACGGCATTCTGGGGGAAAAAATCTCGTAATTCGTTACACAACTGGGCAGCAAGAGTTTTATTGTGAGCCAAGACGAGGGTGGGTCGATCGAGCTGGGCAATCACTGAAGCCATGGTAAAAGTTTTCCCTGTCCCCGTAGCTCCGAGGAGGGTCTGGATCCGGGTTTGTTTTTGCAGAGAAGCGGTAAGTTGGGCGATCGCTGTGGGCTGGTCTCCCGTGGGTTGAAAGGGCGATCGAAGATGAAAGGTTCCCATAATTAATCTCGGTGATGATTAATCTATTATGAACTGAAG
>Ga0105048_10012882_pt1 | contig 13083 bp, 15 predicted proteins | sample MAT05_FD_78382 | JGI IMG/M metagenome (GOLD analysis project Ga0105048, IMG submission 78382) | Freshwater microbial communities from Lake Fryxell liftoff mats and glacier meltwater in Antarctica - MAT-05 | ecosystem: Environmental > Aquatic > Freshwater > Ice > Liftoff microbial mat | place...
AATGAATATCAGTACAAGAACAGTAGAAGCCATTAAAGACAGGCTGATGGAGCGTTTTGGTGTAAAGAACTCAGTGGGTTTGGTTTTTTATGCCATGAAGAATCAGTTGATAGACTAGATTACATCTCCCTCATTCCATCTCCATAATTGTAGAGGGATGGTGCTTCAAAATAGCGCCAATCATTTAATCTTCCACTTTAGAATTTGTTCTTTATTGAGCGTTACGAAAATTGTTTTTTAGAATAGAATAGTATTACCTCATTCCCTCTCATAAATGTAGAGCGACGGTGCTTCAGGATAAAGCCAACCATTTAATCTTCCACTTTAGAATATGTTCTTTTTCGAGCAGTGCGAAATACTGAATTAGGATAAAAGAAGAAATTTATTTATGGAAGAAGAATTGGTTAGCAATTTTTTTAATCATAATCAATAAGGACACTTACAATAAAGTCCGTTTAACTTTTGAAATATCGAATAATATGATAGATAATTATTATATAAAAAAGTGTTGTTACATAATAAAAAAATGGGCTCACACTTTTGAGCCCAAATAAGTTTAATGTTTCTAAAAAAAGTGTTTCAATTCATAATAAATACAGTATTTAATTATTCCATATCGTTATTTACTTTTTTTGTTTTATAAAAATAAATAAGATATATAAAAGTTAAGCAAACAACCAAGTATATACTTAAAACATAAATATTACCAAACATAACTTTTGGAAAAATAAATGATAATATCATCGTAATGATGTAAAATAAAAAACCGTATCTGGCTATAGTTTTTTTCATATCGTTGGTTTAAAAGTTTTAATCGCAATAACTATCATTACATTGTACAATGGCGAATGACTGAAGTGTCCCACATAAAAGAATACAAGCTGGAATACCGAATCCTGCTGTAGTAGCTAAAGCAGTAGTGTCACATCCTGCATGGCATAAAATCGCACCGGCAGCGGCGGCACCCGAACAAAGATAGTATCTCCAGCCGCAATCATTAGGTGCATATAAACTCTGAGGCTCATTTAGATTTTTCTTTTCTTTTATTTTTTTTCTGGACAAAATCTCAGAACATTCTTTTTCTAATATCTCTTGGTTAATCACACTGTATTTTGATTTTATGGTATTCCAATTTAAAGAATAAGCTTTCATATGTGAGTTTAATCTTTCAGATATATCTCCTTTAAATATTATGTCAATGGATATCATTTGCTCATTAAAAGGAAGATTTTTAGATTGAAGAGATGAAAGCTGTGATTGTAAATCTAATGAAGTTAGATGGTTTTTGCTCACTTGCTTAGAAATAAAAATAAGATAGTCATATGTCTCGGTTGCAAGTTCAATAAATGCCTTATCCTCACTTAATTCCGAAGGGTTTTTAAGATCGGGTTTATTGATATTTTTAGAACAACCCATAATCAAGGTTATAGACAATATTAAAATTGCAATTGTTGTGAGAGATGTTTTTTTCATTTTTGTTTTATTTAAGTGTTAATTAAGAATATTCCTATGCATTTCAACAGCGACCTTTTACCTTGCCAATTTGTTTTATACGGGCAAAGCTGTCAGAAATTATTTAAGCCCAGTAGCATCCACTATACTCCTTTATATTCTCAACTGTCTTTAACTAAGGTTTTTTATATGTGCCTTTTATGAACAGTTTAAGTTTAAAGTGCTGTATCGTTTCTGTTTACTTATGTAAAGATGAAACAGCCAGAAATGATGCGCAATGGAAAAGCCACCTTATTTGAGGGGAATTTTCCATTGCACGAGTTTAAAAATAAAAAAGTAGTATTGTAGTGTGGTAAATTTTATTAAAACAGTTGTATTAATTGGCACGGTTGTGATTTTTATTTCTTTCGTACTTGCTTTGTGTATTAGAAAAAATAAAAACATCCCTGGTTACCTAAGAAATTTTTATCTGTATCCTTTTATAGAATTACTTCTTTCTTTTCTGACTGTAGCTCTTATACTTGATTTACATAAATTTCAGCATGGGTATGCTAATGGAATTGAAAAGATTTTTTCTGTAATTGATTTTTTATTTTGGGCGTATTTCTTTCTTGAGTTATTTAGAAATTCCACTTTTAAGAAGACAGTAAAAATAATTCTGGTAGTTTTTATATTTTTCATTATACCAGTCGTTCTGGTTTTTAGTTTGCATTCTCTTAATTACGATATAGTTGGCTATACAAATATTGGCAAATGCATACTTTGCATAGTTTACTTTTTTTCATTATTTACTGGACTTCCAAATGTAAATTTAAAGAAAGACCCTACATTCTGGATTTTATCCGGTGTTCTTTTTAATACTACAATATCAACACCTATATTTTTAAGCATCGGGTATTTCCGTTCAAATAATATTTTTTATATGAATAATATGCTGGCAATTGGAAATATTTCCATAATCATCATGCACTTGCTTTTTATAAAAGGTTATTTATGCATTATTCAACAACGGAGAGCACTATAATATTTGTAATAGTCAGCTCCCTGCTTATTTTATTACTTATCTTTTTTATAGCGGTTATTATTTACCGGTACCAACAAAAGCAAAATGCTTATTTTAAGAGTATAGAAGAAATGAACGTTATACACGATAATGCGTTGCTGCAGACACAGGTAGAAATACAGGAGCAAACCTTTCAGAATATCTCAAGGGAAATACATGATAATATTGGCCAGAAACTAACGCTGGCAAAGCTGCATTTAAATACTTTAGACTACGATGCCATAGATAAAACAAGGCATAAAGTAAACGATGTAGTACAAACTATTGGTGATGTAATAAACGATTTAAGCGATATAAGCCGCAGCATGAGCAGCGAGATTATTTTTGATAATGGCCTTATCAAGGCTTTAGAGTTTGAGCTTGCACAGATAGAAAAATCGGGTCAGTACCAAATTAATTTGAGCGTAACGGGTAATACCATTTTTTTGACCAACAGTAAGGAATTAGTGCTATTCAGGGTAACACAGGAGGCCCTGCATAATATTCTGAAGCATGCACAGGCCACCCAGATTAATTTGGAGCTTCATTATATGACAGTACTGCTAAAGCTTACTATTACAGATAATGGTAAAGGATTTGATACTAATGAACTTCAAAAAACCGGCACGGTGATTAAAAATATGGAAAAAAGAATAAGGCTACTCAGTGGCACCTGCATAGTAAACAGCATGCCTAATAATGGTACCGAAGTAAAAATTGAAATTCCCTTTGTATGACAACAACCGAAAATTATAAAATAATTTTGGCAGATGACCATATTGTATTAAGAGATGCACTGGCAAACTTGATTGATTCATTTAAGGAGTGTAGTGTAATTGCAACTGCTGATAATGGGAAGGATGTAATTATGGTTATCAGCAATAATAAAATTCCCGATCTGGTTATTCTTGATTTGAACACGCCAGTGATGGATGGATATGAAACTGCTCATTGGCTGCATCAAAATTACCCTGAAATTAAAATAGTAATACTAACCATGTACGATTCTGAAATTGCGCTAATTCGTTTGCTGCAAATAGGTGTGCGTGGCTTTTTAAAAAAAGATATTCACCCTGCAGAATTACAAAAAGCTTTACTTGCAGTTGCACAAAATGGTTATTATTACTCTCATAACGCCACCGCAAAGCTGGCCAATATATTTCAAAAAACACATCAATCCAAGCAGTCCTTAGAAAAAGGAATTTTAACAACTTTAGAAATAGAATTTTTAAAACTTGCCAGTACGGATATGACCTACAAGGAAATTGCCTTTGAATTAAAACTTTCGCCCAGCACTGTTGATAATTACCGGGAAACCCTGTTTGAAAAACTGGACGTAAAAAGCAGGGTAGGGTTGGCTATATATGCTGTAAAGAATGGATTAGTTAGTTTTTGAATAAGCTATTTATAGTACAATCTTTAAAACCAACATGCTTAAACGTGGATAGGGAAGGTCCTTTCATCTTTGCAAATTTGTTATAGTTAGATTTTAGGCAATAATAAAATTTAGGCAACTCATTAGCCAAAAATATCGCAACACTCCTTTCCCCAACGGGTAAGAGAGAATGGGGGCGAGCTGAGGTATTTAAAAAAGTCCAAACAACTGCGCATCTATTTTACCAATAATCTGCCCCAGATCCTCATCATTTTCTGCAAATTTATTGTTGTCTGAATCTATAATAAGCAATGGACCTTCTTTGTAATTATCTATAAAATTATTGTAGTAATCATTCAGCTTTTTCAAATAATCCAGGCGGATATTTTCTTCATACTCCCTTCCTCTTTTTTGAATTTGGGATACCAATGTAGGTACCGATGCTTTTAGATAGATCAAAAGATCCGGAGGTTGCACCATGGTTTTAAGCGTTTCAAAAAACTTATAATAATTTTCAAAATCACGCTTGCCCATCAGGCCCATATCATGCAGGTTGGGAGCAAAAATATTGGCATCTTCATAAATGGTACGGTCCTGTATAACCGTTTCTGTGCCCCGCTGAATTTCCAGCAGTTGGTTAAGCCGGCTGTTTAAAAAATATATCTGAAGGTTGAAACTCCACCTGGGCATATCTTCATAAAAATCGTTTAGGTAGGGGTTATGATCCACATCTTCAAACTGTGGTATCCATTTATAATGTTTGCTTAATAATTCGGTAAGAGTGGTTTTTCCTGCCCCAATATTTCCTGCAATAGCAATATGCTTTGGTTTTTTAATTTTAGCCATACTCTACATCCGCCAACTGCGGAGTTTATTTAAATTTGTAATAATGGTGACTTGTAATTGTATCTGCAATGAATGTATGAAAAGTTATGGAAACGGTTTTATAAAACTTAATCTATTCCTTTTTCAACAGTAGAGTTAGTCGTAATATTTTAATCCTATAGCCTTTCTAACAATTGCCATGGTAGCACCGGCACTTTTATTGGCCTTTTCTGCCCCCAGTTCCATCACAGATTTAATGTATTTTTCATCATTCATAATATCCAATGTCCTTTTTCTTATGGGGGAGATAAAGTTTACCATATCTTCTCCCAACTGCTTTTTCATATCTCCGTAGCGAATGCTGCAGTTATTAAAATCGGCCTCAAATTTATTAACAACTTCCTTACTGCTTACGAGGTTCATCAGTAGAAAAATATTTTCTATATATTCAGGTTTAGCCGAATTCATTTCTGTTGGGCCACCGTCAGTTTTGGTTTTCATTATTTTTTTCAGGATAGTATCATCATCATCAGCCAGGTAAAGAGTAGCCATCTGGTTCTCACTTTTGCTCATTTTACCTGTTCCATCAAGGCTGGGCACTTTTACCAGTTCACCGCCATAATTAAAGGCATGAGGTTCCGGAAAAACTTCTCCATAGCGATGATTAAACCGGTTGGCAAAATTGCGGGCCATCTCCAGGTGTTGCTCCTGGTCTTTGCCCACCGGTACAAGGGAGGCCCTGTGCAGAATAATATCAGCCGCCTGTAATACGGGATAAGTTAATAAACCTGCATTTACATTTTCTGGATGCTGCCTGATTTTTTCTTTGAATGTAACTGTTTTTTCCAGCTCGCCTTTATAGGCCAGCATGTTGAGGTATAGGTAAAGTTCTGCTGTTTCATGCACCTGGCTTTGACAGTATAGTGATACTTTTTCAGGATCTAATCCACAGGCCAGATGTTCTGCCACTACTCTTATTACACTATTTCTAAGTTCTTTTGTATCGGGATGTGTAGTAAGCGAATGCCAGTCGGCCACCATAAAATAACATTCAAACTCTTCCTGCATCTTCACAAAGTTTTTTATAGCGCCAAAGTAGTTGCCCAGGTGAAGGAAACCGGTAGGCCTGATACCGCTCATGACAATTTTTTTATCCATCGTATTATTTGTAATAGTTGTATTATTAATTTATCCGAAAGGGTATAGATAGAAAATATATTATAAAAATATTAGAATAAGCTGTCATTTCAGCTTACCCGTTAAAACATATTTATCTAAAAAATGTGCTGGCGGCGAAGATAACAAAACTCGGGTGCCATATAGCAGAACAAACGGGTAAAGTTTACAAACCATTTGAATAAAATCAGGAAGGCTGTGCGCCGAATCCTTTATTTTTGTTTGATGGAAGTAAATGACTCAATGATAAACAAGTTGGCCACACTTGCCAGGCTTAGATTTAATGATACTGAAAGGGAATCAATCAAAAGCGATCTGCAAAAGATGATTGCTTTTGTTCAAAAAATGGATGAAGTGAATACAGACGACGTTCAACCTTTACAACATATGAATAACCTTGCCAACGTGTGGCGTGAAGATGTGGTGCAGGGAACCTGTAATAAAGAACACGCTTTACAAAATGCTGCAAAACATAACAATGAATTTTTTATGGTTCCTACAATGATCAAAAAACAATAACATGAATTCATCTATGATTCATCTTGAGAATATACTCAAGAGCTATTACCTTGGTAAACAGGAATTGCCAGTGCTCAAAGGCATTTCTATGGATATCTTTAAAAATGAATATGTAGCGTTGATGGGGCCCAGTGGAAGTGGTAAATCTACCCTGATGAATATATTGGGATGTCTTGATTCTCCAACCGGAGGTAAATATATCCTTAATGGTAAAGATGTGAGCGGCATGCCCGACGATGACCTGGCAGGCGTTAGAAATAAAGATATAGGATTTGTATTTCAGCAATTTAACCTGTTACCAAGGCTAACAGCAGCAGAAAATGTAGCCTTACCCCTTATCTATAGTGGCGTAAGTAAAAAAGAAAGAATTGAAAGAGCTGCTGATGTATTGGGTAAAGTAAAACTTACAGACAGGATGCATCACAAACCCAATGAACTAAGTGGCGGACAGTGCCAGCGTGTGGCTATTGCCAGGGCGCTTATAAACGATCCTGCTATTATATTGGCAGATGAACCTACCGGTAACCTTGACTCTAAAACCTCCCACGAGATAATGGATATTCTCGGTAAGATACATGCAGACGGGAATACAATTATCCTGGTAACACATGAAGAAGATATATCGCATTTTGCCCACCGGGTGATAAGGCTTAGGGATGGAATGATTGAATCTGACGAGGTAAATGCAAACCCAATGATGATACCGCAAATGATTTAAATAAATTACAGAACTATTCTGATATTTTTTTGTTGCACTGAGATTGGGGCATACCCTCAATACTAATCTATTATCATTATAAAAATTTTTCATAAAGAATGGCTTTTAAGGTATATACTAAAACAGGGGATTTAGGCAAAACAAGTTTGATTGGTGGCACAAAAGTGCCCAAGAGTCATTTACGAATTGAGAGCTATGGAACATTAGATGAACTAAATTCTTATATAGGATTGAGCAATGATCATATTGCCGACGCTTCCATAAATTTATTGCTAAAAGAAATTCAGGACCGTTTGTTTACCATTGGTTCTTCGCTGGCATGCGACCCGGACAAGGCGTCACTGATGAAGATACCTGATCTTAAACGGGATGATGTACTTCTTTTAGAGAATGAAATGGACAGGATGGATGAAGTGTTGCCAGAGATGAAATCATTTATATTACCCGGAGGGCATGTAGCGGTATCCACGCTTCATGTAGCCAGGTGTGTGTGCAGGAGGGCAGAAAGGATATGTGTGCATATGCAGGAAGAAAATCTCTTTGTAGATCCATTGGTAATTGTTTACCTCAACCGCCTTAGCGATTATTTATTTGTTTTATCAAGATATGTGGGACATTTAAAAGGGGTAGGAGAAATTCCATGGAAGCCAAGAATTACTAAATAGTTTAAAAAAAATCTCCTGAAAACAGGAGATTTTTTTTGTTGTACCGGAGAGCAGACTTGAACTGCCGACCTTCGGGTTATGAATCCGATGCTCTAACCAGCTGAGCTACCCCGGCAAACGGGCGGCAAAAATAAAGATATTTACCTATAACTTAAAATGATTTTAAAAGTTATTGCTAAATAAAGAAAAAATGCCCTCGTTAAGGGCATTTTTTTAAATGAGGCATTACTATTTCATTTCTGTAAAGTACTTATGAAACCATGGAATGGTTTCAATCCCTTTATAAAAATTATCAATATTAAATTTTTCATTCGGACTGTGAAGGTTGTCACTATCCAGCCCAAAACCCATAAATACAATCTTAATGCCCAGTTCTTTTTCAAATAGTGCACAAATTGGTATGCTTCCACCGCCTCTAACAGGTATGGGCGTTTTGCCAAAAGTGGTTTCCATAGCCTTGGCCGCCGCCTTATAAGCGATGCTGTCTATTGGAGTCATGTAGGGTTCGCCACCATGGTGCAATGTTGCTTTTACGGTTACATTGGCCGGAGCAATTTTTTGTAAATGATTGATGAGTATTTCTGTAATTTTTGCTGAAGTTTGATTGGGAACTAATCTGGCAGAAATTTTTGCAAATGCTTTAGCAGGCAAAACGGTTTTAGCGCCTTCTCCAATATATCCACCCCAAATACCATTTAATTCAATCGTAGGTCTGATGCCGGTTCTTTCACTTGTTGTAAAACCTTTTTCACCCCACAATTCTTTAATGCCCAGGTCTTCTTTAAATTCATTTTCATCAAATGGAGCTCTTGCCATCAGTTCTCTTTCTTCTGCTGTAGCAACTGCTACATCGTCGTAAAAACCGGGAATAGTGATATGGTTATTTTCGTCATGTAAAGAGGCGATCATTTTTGCAAGGATGGTAATGGGGTTTGCTACAGCACCACCATATACTCCACTGTGAAGATCCCTGTTTGGTCCGGTTACTTCTACTTCAATATAACTTAATCCTCTTACCCCAATATCAATACTAGGTGTGTCAAGGCTAATCATAGCGCTATCGCTTATCAAAACGCAATCTGCTTTTAGTAATTCTTTATTGGCAGCAACAAATTTACCAAGGTTGGGCGAACCTACTTCTTCTTCACCTTCAATACAAAATTTAATATTGTTTTCAAGAGTGTTTGTTTGTACCAAAATTTCCAATGCTTTTACATGCATATACACCTGGCCTTTGTCATCGCAACTGCCACGTGCAAATATTTTCCCATCAATAATGGTAGGGTCAAAAGGGCCGCTTTTCCAAAGTTCCAGCGGTTCTGCAGGCTGCACATCATAGTGGCCATATACCAATACAGTGGGTTTTGAGGGATCAATTATTTTTTCACCATATACAATGGGATGCCCTTCTGTGGGATAAATGTCTACTTTGTCTGCACCTGCTTCAAGCAGTCTTTGTTTAACCGCTTCGGCACAGCGTGTCATATCAGTTTTATTTTCACTTTTAGCACTCACACTTGGAATGCGCAGCAGTTCTAATAATTCTTCTAAAAAACGGTCTTTATTTTTTTCCTGGTAATCTTTCCAAGCCTGCATAATATTATTTTTTTAAGGATTGATATTGTAATGAGAGGGTACGAATATATAGCTTTTTTTTAAGCAGTATTTTATTTAAAATCTTTCTGTTTTTTTAGCAAATATTTCTGTAATTCATTTGCAAATTCCATTTATGTTCCATTAAATTTGCATTACGATTGCTTGTCAATTTATCAGCCTTTGTGTGGTTTCATTCACTTTCTTTTTTTGAATGTTACTATGCAAAGGCTGAGTCAATATTAGCCTTCCTGTTTTCTGCTTGAGTTTAATTTAACCATAAAACCGACAATTATTAACAGCAATACAAATATTACGAGCAACCATTTTATAAGAGAAAATGTGGCGGTAAACAGGGCTATTCTTTCAGATCCATTACCGGCTAAGCTAATTAGCATGCCTGTATTTTCAAGAATATCTAAAAATCCGGCAATCACAGAGGCTATTGCAAATTTGTTAAGCCATTTTGAAATACTTTTTTCCTGGGGTAAAACCTTTGCCAATTGAATACAGCAACTATATAAGAAAAGAGCATAGAAAACGAGAAATAAAAAATCAAAGTAAGTATTGATTTTGGCTGCAGCGATGATATCATTGTTCCAGGAAGAAAGCACGACCTGAACTTTTGTATGAGTACACGCTAATTCCAGGTTGATAATTCCGGATGGCGTGTTTGCAGTGGTTAGAGGCCTGCCTGTTATTATCATGATAAAAATCATGGTAATAGTGCCCGATAATAAAAAATAAAGCGTTGATCTTTTATGAAACAGATTCATATCGTTGTTGTATATAATCCCAATTTACAAGGTTCCACCAGTTGTTGATATAATCGGCTCTTTTGTTCTGGTATTTTAGATAATAAGCATGTTCCCATACATCAAGGCCCAATAAAGGGAAACCTTTAATTTCGCTGATATCCATTAATGGATTATCCTGGTTGGGGGTACTTCCAATTTTTAATTTTTTAGCATTATCAATATAAAGCCAGGCCCAGCCACTACCAAATCTTTTTGTACCCGCATCAGTCATTTGAGTTTTAAAATTTTCGAATGAAGTAAATTCCTGTTCAATGGCCTGTAATAATTTTCCGGATGGTTTATTGCCGGTAGATTTTGGTCTCATTGATTTCCAAAACAATTCATGATTATAATGTCCTCCTGCATTATTTCTCATCTTGGAAGAATATTTAGAAATTTTAGACAAAATATTTTCTACAGCATTTTCTGTTTGCAGTCCTTCTGCAGCAACAGCTTCTTTTAGAGATTTACTATATGCAGCAGCATGCTTGCTGTAATGAATCTCCATTGTCTTTGCGTCTATAATATCTTCAAGTGCTGTATATGCATATGGTAATGGCTGTTGGTCAAAGCCTGTTTTATAAGCTGAAGTCCCCATCAATTTAACGGGCGTATTGCATCCTGAGATTAAGGAACTGAATCCAGAAAGGCCTAAAGACAGTGAAGCCGTACCAAGTGTAGTATTGATGATAAACTTTCTCCTGCTGTTTTCTTCCTGCTTTTTCATAAATTAAATTTTATCTGGTGAGAAATTATTTTTTCTAAAGCTATTTAAAAAGTTTTGAATCTTCCTGAATGTTCTAGTATAGTATTCTTTGTTAAAAAGCTGTGAGTCGTGCATAGCTTTGTAGGTAAGAAAAATACCTACAGGGGTAAGCACAATTACTGCCAGCCACATTCCAATAAAAGGTGTGGTAAGGTTTTCTTTTACAAATTTCTCTCCAAACATTCCTAATAGGTGAAATATCAAAAAGAAAATAATGGCCACCACTAATGGCATTCCCATGCCTCCTTTTCTAATGATAGATCCCAGCGGCGCTCCAATAAAAAATAATACCAGGCAGGCAACTGAAAAAGAATATTTTCTATGCCATTCTATTTTATGCAACCTTATATTTTTTTCTCTGCTCTCTGCATCATAACTATTAAACTGTATTGCATTTTTAATATCGTTGCCCACGGTAAGTGCCCTGTCGTTTATGATTGCATTTGCCGAGTCGGGAAATAATTTATTTTTAACTGCAAAGGCAGGATTTTTTTCTGCGATGTTCCATATGCTGTCCTTAATAGCAGTAAAATGCATATTTATATTGAGTGTTTGGTACATTTTATTATTTAAACTATCATCCACAATTTTTAATGAATCTATATTTTTAGAAAGTTGCCGTGAACTAAGCATCTGATGACTGTTTTTAAAAATACTGTCATTGGTATTCTGCTTTTGCAGAACACTTAGGTCAAATAATTTTTTAAATTCTTTAAAACCCAGCCTTATATATTCAGTAGCAGTATCAGTAGCGTTTCCCTGTTCCTGGTAACGAAATCCATTTTGCAAATTGAATTCCAGGAAATTTTTATCATCAGAAATCTTCATAATACCATTTTCAGCAACAATACTGTTATCCTGCAAAGGGTTGTTTTGTTCGTAAATGAGTACGTTACGGATGGTTTTGCCATCCGGATCTTTCTTACCTACTTTTATGGCGTAGGTGGGGATATAAGTAAAAAATACACCCTCCTTTAAATCAAAAGCCGGCTTCTTATAATAAATATCTGAGTAGAGTGTTTTAAATTTAAGGTTTGCATAAGGAATTACATAATTGGCAAAAAGATAAGTAATGCCACATAGTAAAATGGTGAACCACATAAGGGGCCTCATAAATCGTAATAAAGAAATGCCTGCAGATTTTATAGCAACCAGTTCAAAACTTTCTCCTAGGTTTCCAAAAGTCATAATAGAAGAAATGAGAATAGCAATGGGCATTGCCAATGTAAGTAACGAGGCACTGGCATACCACAAAAACTGGCCAATAGTGATAAAGTCGAGTCCTTTCCCTACCAGGTCGTCAATATATTTCCACAGGCTTTGCATCATCAACATAAAAAATGCAATGAAGAACGTGGCAATAAAAGGACCTAAAAAAGCTTTTAATATTAGTTTGTCTAATTTTTTTATCATTTCCTTTTATGGCTGTTGGAAAAAAAAATTTTTCCTTAACTTTTCAGTATGACTGAAAAAACAAAAATAATGCTTTCTGTGCAGGAACTGGAGATTGTAAATGATACCAGTTGGATTTTAACGAAACAGGAAATAATAAAAAAAGTGTATAATCTCTTTAATGAGCAATTACCTGTAATTGGCGAATTATTTAGTAGTACAAAAAAGGAATATCCGGGGAAACTGTTTTCTGCTGTTCCTAAAATTTCTAAAGGAGAAAATTATAAGGGCTTACCTTATGTAATACTTGATTATCCAGCCATTTTTGAAAAAGATAAAATATTTGCAATGCGCACCATGTTTTGGTGGGGAAATTTTTTTAGTATTACCCTTCATTTGTCTGGTGAGTTTAAAGAAAAACATGGCAGGGATATTTTTACCAGGCTGGGGTTATACCCTGATGATTACTATGTATGTGTTAATGATAACGCATGGCAGCATCATTTTGAATCTTCAAATTATATTGCCTTAAGTGAACTGCAAAAAAGTGGAGCGCAAAACTTAATTCATCAAAAAGACTTCCTTAAGATTGCAGTAAAAATTGATTTAAACAAATGGAATGATATAGACAGTTTGTTAGAAACTGCCTATAAAAAGATGATCCAATTATTAATTGATTAATTACCGATACGGTGAAACAGGTCTTTTACCTGGTATTCCCATAATTGGCTTTGATCTTTAATATCTTTTTTCTCTGCAAAAT
>Ga0105048_10012883_pt1 | contig 13082 bp, 24 predicted proteins | sample MAT05_FD_78382 | JGI IMG/M metagenome (GOLD analysis project Ga0105048, IMG submission 78382) | Freshwater microbial communities from Lake Fryxell liftoff mats and glacier meltwater in Antarctica - MAT-05 | ecosystem: Environmental > Aquatic > Freshwater > Ice > Liftoff microbial mat | place...
AACGAGTCACTGCATCGACCCCGACATCGACCCAGATCACTCTTTCGGCCGCCACCGACTCAGTGCAATACCCAGGGGCAAGAGTATGGTTGTCAATCCGCAATGTATCTATTCGGTCAGCATCCACGGCGGGAAGTCAGCCTGTCATCACTGCGGCCATAGGTTGCGCGTTTGGTTGTGAAATAAAAAATACAGCTGGTTCGGGGACTACGTTTTACGGTTACGGTCTCAGCGCCAGCAGCAACAACACTGTTCCTGGAACTATTTCAGGATGCAGTCAGGGCATCAATGGCAGCAACAACAATATTATCTCTGGCCTGATTGTAGCGTGTAATTACGCACTCAACAACAGCAACGGAAACACTATCTCAGGATCGGTCACCGGGTGCAGTTACGCCATCATCAACAGCAACGGAAACACTATCTCAGGATCGGTCACCGGGTGCATCTACGGCTTCAGCGCCAGCAGCAACAATACTATTTTTGGAACGATTGCAGGATGTAATTACGCTCTCAGCAACGGCAATGGCAACACTATTTCTGGCTCTATTTTGTGGTGTGCCTATGCAGTTCGCCCAGCCGTTTTTGACGCCGCCACATTTCGCAATGCCTTGGTTCCCGTGCCTTTTACTTGGCACAGCCGAAATGTAGCATCCAACCGCGCAAGGCTCAAATTCGAGAACCACAACCGAGTCGATGGCGCTGATAGGATCGAGGATATGTTCGGCAATATCATCAAAGTCCAGTGCGGATCTGGATCACCAGTACCAGCGACTGACCCTGATGGTGGAACTGGTTTTATCTTGGAGTGTTCCAGCATCCAAAGTAACTGCTCGATAAACAACCCGCTGTTCATCTTTGATAATTACAGAATATGGTTTGCTGCGGGTACACGCACTCTACGGTTCAAAACGCAAAATACATTCAGCGGTGGATTATATTCCGGCGATGTTTCGCTGTCGGCAGAATACCTAACAACAGGGAACGTACCTGCGACTGTTACGGCCAACACAACAGCCATGACGACGGCCACAGATTGGAGCCAGGGCATTCAGGTTACATTCACCAGCAACGTAGATGGATGGGTATCATTATCGATGTCGCTACAAAAATACGATGCGACTGTTCCCTATTTATATGTTTTTCCTATCCCAACAGTGAGTTAAATTAAAGGCAAACATGACACCAGCACAAGATTATTGTACATTTAGCATGGATCATCCGCTCGGATATGATATTGCATTCTGCTGAGCACTCCACGATCTGCACTATTTAGAGCAAACATGCACACGGCTCGTAGCCGACATGTTGTTGCGAGATTGAATAGTGAAGGTTACATCCAGCCGGGAGCTGGGAGATCTGTATTACACAGCAGTCAGATTGTTTGGCAAGATTTTTTGGCAGTACCATAACCCATGCAGGCCATCTCGGAGGCAGTTTTTCGAGAAAATGAGAGCTTTGAAAGATTTCATGCTGGGGCAAGACTCAAAAATTTCTTTATAATTAGGGGAAGAATATGATATGTTGTTATTGTGGGCATGAGATAGATGATAATTTTGCTGACTGGTGCCCATGTTGCGGGCGGCCAATTTGAACGAGCCTGACCCTGGGCGTGACCCATACGGACCAGCACCAAAAACAAGTGTTATTACGATTATATCAATACCTCTGGATAAAATAATGAAGTTTTTCAAGTGGCTAAAGGAGCGGATATTGTGATTGCAGAATTATACAGGGCGTGGAAGGCCGGAAACGAGTTATCTGATCCAGGCGCATGGAAGAAGGGGCAGGAGTTGACAAATTTGGTCGGCGCTGTTGTTGCCGGAGTCGTAACTCTTCTGCGGTGGCAGTTCCCAGATATTTTAATCCCAGAAGGAATTACAGAGCACGTTGCCGAAATTATCGGCTCAATTTTAGTCGTTGTTAATGTGTATCTCACCCGAGCAACTACAAAAAAAGCGGTTGAACTATGACTGACAAACCCAGTACCGTTGGCCGGCGAAGGTTTTCCGACGAAGACATTGCACAATTATGCGATGCAATTATGGCAAAAACGCATGCTCACACATGCCGATTTGACGCGCTTCGACCTGAAGAGGTGCGTGATGCTGTTCTTTTCCATCGGCACGTAAATTCGCTTATGACTGAAACGGGCAGCACGATTAGAAAGACCGTGATTGTCTCTGGCATTACAGGATTACTAAGTTTGCTCGTTCTCGGGTTGTACTCGAAAATTAAAACTGCCCTCGGATTATGATTTCACCGAGCCTGATTTCCATCATCAAACGCCATGAAGGATACCGCTCGCATGCATATCGAGATTCGGTTGGCGTTTTAACCATCGGCTATGGCCTCAACCTAGACGACGGAATCAGTGAGCCGCTAGCCGAAAAGATACTGATATTAATTCTCAAGGAACGCCAGGAAACTCTTTCAAGTCTGTTCCCATTTTGGAAAGAGCTAACACCTTCAAGGCAAGACGTATTTCTGAACATGGCGTTTAATCTGGGGATTCCTAGATTTTTAGGGTTCCGACGAATGTTATCTGCAGCAGCGTCCAACGACATAGCCGGAGTTTGCCACGAGATGCGGAATAGCAAGTGGTTCCTTCAAGTGAGAGGAAGAGCGGAAGGACTCATCGAGGACTTCCGCAAGGGGTGAATGGTTTCATATTGCTCCCATCTCTCGCAGCTTAACACGGTTGGTTGCCTGGTGGTTGCAGGTCCAGTTTGGGCAATCGTCTTCATACTTGACTCTGGCAACAGCCGCATCGGTTGCTGTTTTGTAGAGGCCGATGTGGATGACCTTTTTGTTGATCTGAATGCTTGCCCTCCATTTTCCTGCGTGCTTGGCCCAGGCTACTCCATTGAATCCGGATTTATTATTTTTACTCATCTTGCAATTCTGTAAATTACACAACCCTGAAACTTCCCTTAAATTTTCCCATCGGTTATCTGTTACGACTCCATTTTTGTGGTCAACTTGGTTTTCGGGGATGTAGCCCTCGACAAAGAGGAAAGCGAGGCGATGCAAGCGATAAGTCTTTCCCTTGATTCCCATCTTAAGATACCCGTCTTTGTCAGGAGAACCGACGACAGCGCCAACTTTACTTCTATTGTTAACTGTAACCAGCCTTACGAAAACACCTGTTGTCTGATCGTAGCTAAGAAGCTCTTTCAATTTCTCTTGCGTTATCATTATTTCCTCCTTGAATTTTCCTTATCTCTCCGAAACTTTCGCCTAAAATATATCGCTCTTCAATAACAATTTCCAAACGTGGATTCTCCTTATCGATTTCGTACCCATCAATAACTGGGAAGACGTGTTTCATATCGTCCTGCAGCAATATCCCAGCTTGTTGCAGTACATCCTGCGCACCCTCGACCATATTGCTAAAATCAAAGCGTCTGTCGTTCTCCCTGAAGAAATAAAATCTAATGTTCACAGGGTATCGCCCAGCCCACTTCGGAAGGAGTCTCAAGTGACTCAGTGCTTTTTTTTGCCATTCGTCGTAGAGCTTGCTAGGCCGGATTGACGCACGGTTGCCAAACCTCACGATCCTCATGCTGTTTTTCTTCGATCTTGTTTGCCCTGGTATTGTTATTCTCATGCGCTCTTAATCGACAGCTGCTTCAGCTCCCAGGTTCCAAGCGGGACGGAGTCAAGTGTACGGCGCTTGCCAAGATTTAAGCATGTAAAGTCGCCTATTTTCTGTTCGTTCACTGGTCGGCCAGATTTCGGCTCGTTCAGAAGATTTTTGCAATCAAACCCTTTTACTCTCGTTCGCGCATAAAACGTGATGATCTTGATACCAGTAGCTTTGCTCAGCTGCTTCAGCGTCATGGGTCCTTGATTCGTCGGCCAGCGTCTGACGCTTTCACCAGCTATGCGAGATCTGCGATAGTTCTTGCCGATGTATGATAGTCCTGTTATTTTTAATTCTTCCATATTGCTCCCATTTTTTTAGCCATTAGAGCGGGTCTCGCCCATGTTCGTTGCCATCTCGCCCATTCTGTGGGTTTTTCTTTTATTTTCAACGGATTGAGAAAAAACATAGCCATTGGCATAAAACCGGATCTGAGAGATTGAACCATCCTTGTCTCTGCTTTTTCTGTCGTATCATCTGGAAAACCACATAGAACATAGGCTCTCAGTGTGTGACTTTCCCTTGTCCACCCTGCATCTAACAACATTTTTCCTGCATGTATTAGCGGCTCAAGGTCGTCAGGGGTATCGTAAGCAAAAAAAAGTTGCTTTGGCCTTATCAATCTTAGTTCATCGACGTGCCATTGTTTCAACCTTGCAGCCTCTAAACCTCCTGTAAATTCGATAGGTTTCTTGTATTTCTTTTTCCCCGACTGCAACATTGCAAAAACTTTTTTGATGTGATCGTCAGAACATGCCAGAATATTATTATCCAGAAGGTTGTAACCCTCAGTGATAGTCAATTCTCTGACTTTTCTCCCTTCGTTCCTCCATGCAGCACAAAACCAACAACTATTTGGGCAACCTCTTGACGTGATAACATACCCTTTTTTAACGAACAGGCCGGGAACAAACTCTCCACCAGGATCTCTATAGGCCGGGCCGCCTACTTCGACATGGGCAACGTGCTTCCATAGTTCAGCCAACCTCTCAGCCTGCGGTATATCTTCAGTAAATAAAACCGATATTTTAATGTTGTCGGCTTCATCAAAAAAACCTGGCGGAGAATTTATCCGAACCATTCTGTCTGTTGGCGTTGCTTTTGTCCTTCTTGGGAAAATCCTTATCGTGAGATCAATAGTATCTTCTTGGTTCATATTGCTCCCATATCTCTGAGTTTGACTCGGTTGGTTGCTTGGTGGTTACATGTCCATCCAGGGCAGTTGTCCTCATATTCGACTCTGGCGATTGCCGCGTCTGTGGCGGTTGCGTAGAGTCCGATGTGGATGAGTTTTCTGTTTATTCTGATGCTTGCATTCCATTTTCCTGCCTGCTTATGCCAGATTACACCCGTGAACCCCGATTTGTTCGCGGTGCTGAGCCGCTGATTCTGCATATTGCAAAATTGGGTGACCTCACGGAGATTCAGCCAACGATTGTCAGTTACAACTCCATTCTTGTGGTCAACTTGGTTTTCTGGGAAGTATCCTTCGACGAATAAAAAAGCCAGGCGGTGGATGAGATAATGTTTCCCTTTGATCTTCGAATGAAGATATCCGTCGCCGTTAGGACATCCGACGACATCTCCAACTCTACTTCTTCCCCCTCTACCGCTCACCAGCCTTACGAAAACGCCTGTTGTCTGATCGTAGCTAAGAATCTCTTTCAATTTCTCTTGCGTTAACATTATTTTTTCTCCTTAAATTTTCCCCAAGCCGACTGTCTCTCGTGTACCAGATCTTTGTCAAGCCAAACATTTATTGAAGTATTAAGCACTGCCGAAATCTTCCTAGCGTTTTGAAAGCCAAGATTTCTCTTACCGGTCAGTGCTGCCGAAAATGTCTTTTCGTTTATTTTCATGAAGTTTGCAAAATCTCTTTGATATTGTTTCATAATGTTCTCCTTTTCTTTTAATAGTACAGTAGCAAAACCCAGCTGTCAACAGAATGTTTCGACAAAGCGAAGAAAATAAAAGCTTGTTTTTTTCGAGTTTCGTGGTACTATTAAATATATTCAAAACACTAAAAGGAGAGCAAATGAACAGAAAGCAATACGAGATTAGAGTAAAAAATTTCCACCTTCATCGGAGAATCATACCTCAGCAGCGGATTTACTCAGAGTATACAACTCCCAAAAAGTCCGATGTTTTACCGGGAATTATCTGCTTTTTCAGCGTCTTTGTAATGGGCGTAATGATATTCATGGCGCTGATAACAGCGGCCGACTGGATCGGCGAGAGGCAGGAGTTAAGCAGACAAATTGTTGCAGAAACAAAAGGAGACACCACAAATGATCAATAAAGTTATTTTAATCGGCAATCTGGGGAGCAAGACAGTTCAGCCATGAGGTACTTCAGGGACAAAGAAATCTTCATTAGAACAGCAAAGGCACTCAAAATAGAAGTTACTTTCTAGGCACAAAAATCAAAGGGGGAATAAAAAATGTCCATCGTAAAAATCCAGAGCCTATCAACTTCCTGTAGATTCCTGGCTATTCGCCCAACCACGGAGAACGTGGACAGAGTGTTTGATCTGAGGGCATTCCTACGAGAAAAAAATCTAATGCTACTCTACGGGCAAAATCATATAGAGATTTTAGATTCAGAGAGTAGTAAGGAGATCGCCACGGCCCATATTTTTTAGGAGATAGAAGTTACTTTCTAGGCATAAAAACAAAAGGAGACACACAATGATAAACAAAGTTATTCTTATCGGAAACCTGGGGAGCGACCCTGAAACCAAAAACACTCAATCTTCAACAGTCGCAACGCTTTCAGTTGCCACGAGTAGGGCATGGAAAGACAAAGAAGGCCAGAAGCACGACGAGACGGAATGGCATCGGGTTATTGTCTGGGGTGCAACCGCAGAATTTTGCGGGAAGTATCTATCCAAGGGGTCCAAGGTTTACATCGAAGGTAGGTTGCAGACTAGAAAGTGGAAAGACAATATCGGCGTTGACAGATACACAACGGAGATCGTTGCCGAGTCTGTGCAAAACCTGTCACCTAGGAGTGATGCACAAGAGCAGCCACCGACACCGCAGCAGAATAATTTTACTGGGGATGACGTACCATTTTAGCATTAGACTTGCGCAAACGCCTGGGGTGTAGTAATATTTATTTAATACACCTCTCCCTAGCAGGAACAGTGTTATCCATATCAAAACAAATTTTAACCCGATTCATCGTGCGATTTCTCATTTTCCTGCTAGGATTTGATTTCGCGGTGTATCGGGTTTTTTTGCGTGATTTTTCTCCCACCTTGCGACAACGGCAAAACAAAAATAGAACACGATATTTACAAACAGTTGGAAGTAAAACCTGAGAGGCGACATAGAAGAACGCAACCCGGTCGCTCTTACGAGATAAAAGGATTCCCGGAAACGGGGCATGAAGGCGCTGCAGCCTATTACACATGTATTTTTGCAGCTTCGTTGGTTTGGGCCAGCCAAAAAATGGTCGTCCGATAATTCTCTCAGTGTTTCGCCACCGTTTATAGCTGTTGGTGGTCTTTCAGTGGTATGACATCCTCTCTCTTATATTAGAGGATCCTTCATGCCTTTACGGGAGTGTTTTAAGGAAAATTCAAAGGAGAAAAAATGCTGACACAAGAAACTTTAAAAGAAATTCTTGACTACAATCCGACAACTGGGATTTTCACGAGGCTGGTGAGCGGGAGCAATAGAAGTAAAGCTGGCAATGTCGTCGGCTCCCCTAATGGTGCAGGATATCTTCAGGTGAAAATCCAAAGAAAGATGTATCAACTCCATCGACTGGCTTTTTTATTCGTTGAGGGGTACCTGCCGGAGAATGACGTTGACCATATGAATGGGACCGTAGACGACAATCGGTGGAAAAATCTTAGGGAGGTCTCAAGGTCGTGTAATATGCAAAACCAGCAGCTCGGAAGCGCTAATAAATCTGGATTTACGGGTGTGTTCTGGCGTAAGCAGTCAGGAAAATGGCTGGCAAGCATTCAGATCAACAAAAATGGCATCCACATCGGCCTCTACAAAACCGCCACCGATGCGGCTGTTGCCAGAGTCAAGTACGAGGACAACTGCAAAGACTGGACATGCAACCACCAAGCAACCAACCGAGTCAAGCTCCGGTCAATGGGATTGTTATGAAATTTCAAAAGATAACATTAATAGATAGAGTTCAGCTTGATGAGATTATGCGAACGTTGCGAACGGCAGTCGAAATCGGACCTCACGAGATAATAATCAGGAAGCGAGTACAAAGCCGGACGTTATCTCAAAACTCCGCATTTCACGCTTACACATCGATCATGGCCGAGAAGATGAACGATGCCGGGGTTACGCAGAGAAGTCTTGTTGGCTCGTTCAAGGAAGGCTTTGAGCTACCGGTGACGAATCATATGATCAAGGACATATTTAGGGAAGTTGTCGGGTGATGTTTCGACGTGAATCAACAGCTGAGCTTACTACTATCGAAATCCAGCGGGTTTATCAGGTTGTTGATCAGAGATTTGCGGAGGTCACAGGGGTGTCGTCGGCATGGCCAAGCTTAGAGCCGCCGGCGTATAAATAACTATTGACAGAAATATTTTTTTGCCGTAGTGTATCACTACAGGGCTACATAACACAAACAAACAAACAAGCGGAGGTGTTGATGGCAAAAGACGAAAGAAAAAATTTGAAAATGAGTGATAACCTACACATAAAAATAAAGGAGGCAAGCATCATGACGGGACTTACGATGCTGGCGTATATCGATGTGTTGGTGAGTGAAGACCTTCTACGTTTAAAATCAATGATCAAAGCAAAACCAGTGAGGATTAAATAATGCTAACGCAAGAAAAAGTGCGAGAACTATTTGATTATGAGCCGACAACCGGGATTTTCACGAGGCTGGTGAGGGTGAGCGGTGCAAAAGGAGTTGGCTCAGTCGTCGGTTCTCCTGACGGCAACGGATATCTTCAGGTGAGAATCAGAGGAAAACTTTATCTCTTGCATCGCCTCGCTTTTCTCTTTGTTGAAGGATACTTCCCAGAGAACCAAGTGGACCATAAAAACGGAGTCGTAGCGGATAATCGTTGGCTGAATCTGAGGGAAGTCTCTAACGCCTGTAATATGCAAAACTGCAAGCTCAGTAACGCCAACAAATCTGGCTTTACGGGAGTATACTGGGACAAGTACGCAGGAAAATGGATAGCACACATTAAGATTAATCAAAAGCATATCCACATCGGCCTATACAAAACCGCCACAGATGCAGCAATTGCCAGAGTAAACTACGAGGACAACTGCCAAGCATGGACCTGCAACCACCAGGATAACAACCGTGTTAAGCTCAGAGCAATGGGATTGATTTAAAAACTCAAGAAGGAGACAACAAATGAAGATCAGTGAAATGATAGAGCAACTCACAGAATTCCGGAACCTACACGGCGATCTTGATTGTGAGAAATGGACTAGGCCAGGGGGTCGAGTGCCCCAGCCAAGTCCTGCACTTGACTACAGTGCTATTCTAGCCCCGAGAGAGAGTGTACCTCGGTTTGCGAGTGAATACCGCCATACTTGCCTTTATCAGGAACGTAGAGGAGAACCGGTTTGCCGGTTGTAAACAAAATGAGAATAATATGCTGGTAAAATTCAAGAAGGAGAAGAAATGAGATTTTTAGAAGCAAGAGAAGCATTAAAAAAATTGTCTAAAGGCAAATACCGCAGTCTCCGGTACGAGGTAACTGACAACGACCTCGGAGAAACGGAGATCAAGTGCGCCGTATACACCGACGGCGACACCTGGTACTATGCCACCACATGGGAAAAGGCGTTGCAAGAACTTGAATTTTCTCTATATCCGGAGAGAGAACCATCTCCGAAGGTTGAGGATATATGAAGGTAAAAGACAAGAGACTCAATGAGCTCGTGGACGTTTGCCACAAAGAGTGCCCGGCCAGAGAATGCTACTGGGCGCGCCCTGATCCTGGGGTTTTCGTCCAAGGGCGTGGGTATAAATCAAGAGGAAGCAAACCATCCACCGACTATATTTGTGGGACCCGAGCAATTCACGGTTGCCCTGACAAATATTGTAAAAAGGAGAAAAAATGTTGAAGAAAGATAAAAATCACCTGGCTAAAATCAGAACTATGCCCTGTTTGATTTGTGGAAGCGAATCAGAGCCGCACCACCTACGAGCGAGTTGGAACGCGGGAATGGGACAGAAGCCAGCGGATATTTTCACTGTGCCGCTTTGCAGGAAGCACCATATGGAACTTCACAGTCACGGTGAGGAAATATTTTGCAGTATGTATGACATCAATCTTTGGGAAGAGCTTATTCACATTTGGGAAGAGCTTGACATGGATAATCTACTCTGCTATTGAATAACTATTGACACGTGATATTTCTTGCCGTATAACTACGCTATCATGAAAGATAAGAAAACATGCAAGGAGGTGATAAAATGAAAAAGCTTATTTGTTTAAAATGTTCCCATAAATGGATACCAAGACTGGATACTCCGCCAGTGAGATGCCCAAGATGTTCTACGCACAAATGGAACGAAAAAAAGAAGGAGAAGAAATGCTAACGCAAGAAAATGTTCGAGAATTATTTGACTACGATCCGGAGACCGGGATTTTCACGAGGCTGGTGAGGGTGAGCGGTGCAAAAGGAGTTGGCTCTGTCGTCGGTTGTCGAAACGGCGACGGGTATCTTCGAGTGAGGATCAAAGGTCCACTTTATTTCCTGCATCGCCTGGCTTTTCTTTATATGAATGGGTACCTGCCGGAGAACCAAGTGGACCATAAAAACGGAGTCGTAGCGGATAACCGCTGGGAAAATCTCCGCGAGGTCTCACGATCCTGCAACATGCAGAATCAGCGGCTCAGCAACGCGAACAATTCGGGGTACACGGGAGTATCCTGGGACAAGCGGGATGAAAAATGGCATGCGCAAATTAAGATAAACAAAAAGACAATCCACCTCGGCCTCTACAAAACAGCAACCGAGGCAGCAATTGCCAGAGTCAAGTACGAAGACGATTGTCCAGCATGGACGTGCAACCATCAGAGTAATAACCGAGTCAAACTGCGAACTATGGGCATTATTTAACGGAGGAAATATGGAAGCATTAATTGTTATTCAAGCAAGTTTAAACTCCCCAAAAAACCAATTCAATACCTTTGGAAAGTACAAATACAGGAGTTGCGAAGACATCCTTGCAGCTCTAAAACCGTTACTCAAAGAACAAAGCGCATTGCTTACAATGAGCGATGATATCGTTCTGATAGGCGAAAGGTATTATGTAAGAGCAACCGCAACAATATCATGTGGCGGTGCCAAGGAATCTGTTCGCGCATATGCCAGGGAGTCAGAGGACAAGAAGGGCATGGATTCTTCACAGGTGACTGGGGCGGCATCGTCCTATGCAAGGAAATATGCGCTAAATGGACTGTTTGCGATTGATGACACAAAAGATGCAGACGCAACGGAAACGCATGGAGATCCAAAGTCCATGTCAAAGTCCCTGCCAGAATTGACTCAGGCAAATGATAAAGCCTGGCAACGGGCTATAGTAAAATATAAAGAAGACGGCAATTTTTCAGCCATCGAAAAACACATGACGATCTCAGAAAAAAACAAATCGTTGATAATGTCCATCCATGAGGAAATCGAAAGGGTAGAGGTTGAAAAGGGTCTGGCGTGGATAGATAGCCATGTGCAAAAAAAAGCGTCTGATATTGACCTGGATGCCGGGTGGAACAAATATATTATCCCTGTTCTGAAAAATTTTACACCAGAGCACCAAAACGAACTGACAATAGCGTATTTAGACACAATGGCTTGCCTGAAAGAATTAACAAATGGGGTGAAATAATGAGTGAATTAACTGCACTGATTTTGAGAGTAACTGGTGAAGTACAGGAGTCAAATATTTCAGACTTTGAAAAATCAGCGAGACTGTTCCTTGATAACATAAATAAAACCCTGGTGACTGATCAAGATTTTGGTACCGCAAAACTCGATATAGCAGCATGCCAGGAAAAAGAAACACAGATTGCTACCGCCAAACAGAAGTCTATTTCATCTATGGCTGAAGTAGCTGAAATATTAGCAACAGTAGACAGATACTCTGATGAGTTTCGCGACACTCGCCTTATGCTTAATAAATTGGTTAAAACAGAAGAGGAAAAACGAAAAAAACAAATTACCGACGGTGGTATATCAGACATAAAAAAAGCAATATCAAGGTCTAGGGTTGGTTATGGTTTTTCCTTTGATCCGTCAGGCATTTTTGCTGCAATCAAAGGAAAAAAATCTTTGTTTAAAATGGAGGAAGCAGTCGCAGAAATTGTCAATAATACTTTAATTGATATTTTGTCGCTTGAGGCAACGTTCGATGAAAATATAAAAGAAATCGAGTTAGCAGAAACAGCATTCCCAGGATTATTCCCGGACAGGAAAGCGATTGCCTTAAACCCGTCTGATAACGTTTCTCTGATGATTGTAGCGAGGGTAAGCGAATACAAAATTTTACTAATTGAGAAAGAGCGCAAAGAAGCCGAGACAATAGCTCGGGAAGCAGAGGCAAAAAGAATTTCACCAGAAACAGAAATTCTGGTTCCGATCTTTAGTACTCCGTCGATAGTGCTTGACCCGCAGATATTGCCAAACCCATTCGCAGACAACCCACATAAACAAATTGAAAGGGTTTTCCTGGAAGTGCTAATTGAGCCTGAATCAAACAATTCATTGGATAAGATTATGAACGATATCCTCAACATTCGCGGGGTATGCTCAGTGAAAAAAAATGATTATCCGGAGGTAGGTAAATGATACATTTTATAAAAGATTGCGCCCAAGGAGAGCCTGAGTGGTTTGCACACAGGCTGGGAAGTGTCGGCGGGAGTTCAGCGTCAGCAATGCTGGCTTTAGGCCAGGGCAAAACACGAACCAGCCTGATGTATAAATTAGCTGCTGAGATTGCCACGGGCCAGTCAACGTATCTAAAACCATCTGAGTACATGTTAGAGGGTACACGTCGGGAAGAGCAGAGCAGGGAATATTTGTCATTTATTGAGGATATTAAAATCGATCAGTGCGCGTTGATAAAAAACGATGACATACCAGGAGCGCATTATTCGCCGGATGGGTTTAACGTCAATGAAATGTTTATTGTTGAGCTAAAAAACCCAGCCGGACACACTCAGATTGAATTATTGAAGACGGGAACTATAGGTAAGGCATACATCGATCAAATGCAATTTGGGCTAATGATTACGGGGTTTGATTATTGTCTTTTTTTATCATATGTACCAGGCATAAAACCATTCATTGCGCGGATAGATAGAGATGAACGCTACATCCAAGATATAAGAAACAAGTTGTCTATTTTCGTGGTTGATCTCGAAAAATTAATATCAACGATAAAGGACTAGATCTCGATGGCTGAACAATATCCAAATCCA
>Ga0105048_10012884_pt1 | contig 13082 bp, 9 predicted proteins | sample MAT05_FD_78382 | JGI IMG/M metagenome (GOLD analysis project Ga0105048, IMG submission 78382) | Freshwater microbial communities from Lake Fryxell liftoff mats and glacier meltwater in Antarctica - MAT-05 | ecosystem: Environmental > Aquatic > Freshwater > Ice > Liftoff microbial mat | place...
CCGATCACCGAGGCCGTTTCAGCCAAAGAGGAATGTTCCCAGCCCCCGCCCGCCGTAGCCAACCCACTCGAACGGATCAGTGAGGCCGTGGCAGCCAAAGTAGAGCTTTCCCACCAATCAAGCCTCGTCTCGAAAACTGCCGAACCGCTTCCCGCAGCCACCCTGCCCGTACCGATCACCGAGGCCGTTTCAGCCATAGTGGAAAATCCCCACCAGCCAAGCCTCGTCTCGAAAGCTGCCGAACCGCTAGCCGCAGCCACCCTGCCCGCACCGATCACCGAGGCCGTTCCAGCCAAAGTGGAAACTCCCCACCAGCCAAGTCCCGTCTCGAAAACTGCCGAACCGCTTGCCGCCGCCACCCTGCCCGCACCGATCACCGAGGCCGTTTCAGCCATAGTGGAAACTCCCCACCAGCCAAGCCCCGTCTCGAAAGCTGCCGAACCGCCAGCCGCAGCTACCCTGCCCGCACCGATCACCGAGGCCGTTTCAGCCAAAGTGGAAAATCCCCACCAGCCACGCCTCGTCTCGAAAGCTGCCGAATCAATAGTCGCGACTGATACCGGGAACAATCTCGCGAAACCGGATGATACAGAGTCGGTCGTCGTGTTGCGATTTCTCGAACCGGGACCTACGATGCCCGTTCCTCCGGAGTTCCGCCATCCACCCGTTAGAAAGCCCGCTGAGTCGCCGGTTTCAGCCGCGGTTTGACGTGTTCTGTGCGTGGATTGTCAAAGTTTTGTAAAGCTGTGTTTTCATGACATCCGAGAGGCCGAGTTGCCGCGTCTTAAGGGCAGGAGGCAGTTATGAAACACACAATCAAGCAAGCGACAATCACCCTGTTTATGGCGGGAGCATTCCTCCTGCCCATCCGGGCCGCGGTACCCACGGCGCCGTCAAGCGAAGAGCGAATCGGCAAGTCCATTCGCAAAGAGCTTCTGACGATGCCCTTTCTCACCATCTTCGACAACCTTTCCTACCGGATAGATGGCGACACCGTTCATCTCTATGGACAGGTAATCCGGCCCACGTTGAAATCGGACGCCGCCAATCGTGTCGCAAAGTTGGAAGGAATCGCCCACGTTAACAATCAGATCGAGGTGCTGCCGCTGTCGCCGTTCGACGACAGAATCCGGCTAGCGGTTGCCCGCGCAGTTTATGGTCAGCCCGCCCTTAACCGATACGCTCTGGGAGCAAACCCTTCCATTCGCATTATCGTGAAGAACGGAAATGTGACGCTTGAAGGCGTCGTGAGCGACGATGGCGCGCGAAATATCGCGAATATCCAGGCAAATGGGGTGTTCGGCGTGTTTTCGGTCACCAACCACCTGCAAGTCGAGAAGTAAAGTTCGCGAGTCTGCCAGCCCCGGTCGTATCGACCGGGGCTTTTTTTTCGTCTTGACGATGGTTTTTTCGATGGCGTAAAGAGATGGCAGGATGACCCGGCGCGTTCTACGCGATCCGGAACAGACTGCTATCTTATTGCAGCCAATACGGTTACGTTTTCTTCGCGCTTTGCGGGAGCCCCTTTCAACTTCCGCGCTGGCGCGTTTGTTTGCGTTGCCCCGCCAGCCTGGAAAATGAAGATTTTGTCGCCGCAACTGCCAAGTCCTTTGTTATCACTCCAAGCAACCGGGGAGCGGGGAAAGGTGCTCGGCTCCCTGCTGCGCGCGACGTCCTTTGAGCGAAACGGCGAGCCAAACGGCGACCAGTATTCGGCGCAGGCGGGCGATTGGATCCCTATTTAAGGGAAGGGTTCTCTTTAAATGGACGCCGGGCGAGCTGATGCTGACGCTTGGGGGTTCTGTTTGCGGAGCGCTGGGGTTATTCTCCGAAATCTGCGGCGGCGATACCATACCACGACGTCGCGGTACTTGAAAGGCGATTCGGTCGAGCAGGGAGAAGCGATCGCCGCGGTCTGAGTGAGACGCTTACGCGCGCCGGAGCGGTGTAAGATGCGCTACGTAATACTTATGTTTCACAATCGGACTAAATAAGTCCGATTGGACTAAAAGTGTCCTATTTTCATCGACCTATCTTTTTTAGAGTGCCATACAAATAGGACAATTACCAGCTCCCTTTTTTCCATTTATCCAGTTACACTCAAGCTGTACGCAGAGGAGCGTGCGCTGTGAGACGACTAGGTGCGATGGGACTTGGACTTGCGGTCCTGCTCGGGTGGGCAGCCGAGAAGCGGGGACTGTTCCGCGAGACGGAGAAGGCGTATTACGCTGACGAAGCGGCGATCTCGTTTGTACGTCCCGGACTGGTTGTCACGGTTACAAGCGCGTCCATTTCCTCTGACGGTACGATCAACGCCGACGTCAAAGTTACGGATCCACGAGGCGCGGCGCTCGACCGGGAGGGAATTACATCGCCCGGGATGGTCTCGCTGAGCTTTGTAGCAGCGGTTCTGCCCAAGGAAGCAACCCGCTACATTGCTTACACTACTCGCGTGCGCGTTGCGGCTGGCACGGGAAGGCAGGCGATTCAAGCCGCGGCGGACACGGGCGGAACCTTCGCCAAACTTGAAGACGGCCTGTATAGGTACACATTTCGGACAAAGGTTCCCGCGGACTTTGACCGCACCGCGACCCATTCGATCGGCGTCTACGCGAGCCGCAACCTCACCGAGTTCGAGTTAGGCGCCAACTACGCGAGCAACGTCCTGAATTTTGTACCGGCGGGTGGAGCGGTTACGAAAACGCACGATATTATTCGCACAGAAAGCTGCAACGGCTGCCATCAAGATTTGAATTTCCATGGAGGTAGCAGGCGGGGAGTGGAGATGTGTGTCCTCTGTCACCAACCGCAGTCAAGCGATCCGGTGACCGGAAATACGCTCGATCTGGGCACGATTGTGCATAGAATTCACAGCGGGGCGGACTTACCCACCGTCAAGGCAGGCGGAAAGTACCAGCTAAATGGCTTCGCCGGTCTGGTCGATTATAGCCTGATCCGCTTTCCAGCCAGCGGCGGGATGAACAACTGCGCGGTCTGTCATAAGGTGGATCCCGACGACAAGAAACGGGCGGCGCAGGCGATGGCGCATCTATTGAATCCGACGCGCGCCAACTGCGGCTCCTGCCACGACGATATTAACTTCGCGACCGGTGCGGGCCACCGCAGCCTGCCCCAGGCAAACGATGCCAACTGCTCGCGGTGCCACATTCCGCAGGGCGACAGTGAGTATGACGCCTCCATTGCCGGAGCGCACGTGCCGCCGAATTTCTCGGCGACATTGACGGGAGTGGCAATTCAGATCGTAAGGGTCGACGATGGCGTCGCGGGCCGTCGCCCGGTGGTTACGTTTACTGTGAAAAATGGCGAAGGAAGTCCGATCCCGTTGGCGGAGTTGGACCGGCTGGTGATGTACCTCGCCGGACCCGCCGCGGACTACGCGACACAGACGAACACCGATGCTCGAGGGGCGACAGCCGTTGGAGACGGAACCTACAGGCTCACGTTCCCAAACGCCATTCCGGCGGACGCGCGCGGAACCTATCGGATCTCGATGACGGCGCGGCGACGGATACAACTGATGGCCGGTACCGAGAAGCAGCGCCAGGCGGACGACATCGCCACCAACGCGCAGACGAGTTTTTCTGTAGACGGGTCTCCGCTGGCGGCACGGCGCCAAGTGGTGGATACGGCCAAATGCAACGCCTGCCATATCAAGCTGACCTTCCATGGAACCCAGAATACGGTGGATCAATGTCTGATCTGCCATACCGCCGATCTGGTGGACGGCGCCAGCGGACAGAGCGCGCAGTTCACATTGATGATTCATCGGATCCATACCGGGAAGGAACTGGGCGTTCCATTCCAACTGGGCAGCGACACGTGGAGCCACGTCGGCTATCCAGGGGTACGCTCCAACTGTAATGGCTGCCACGTCAACAATTCGCAACAACTGCCGTTGCGCGCGGGACTTCGGGATGTAAAAGAACCGGCGGGCCCGTTGAAGGACCGCAAACCGGAGACAAATGCCTGCACGAGTTGTCATGCGTCCGCCGCAACGATCGCGCATACACAGGCTAATACAGCGCCGCTTGGGGAGAGCTGCTCCGTATGTCATGGCCAGACTTCCGCATTCAGCGTGGATAGGGTACATGCCCAGTAAACGCTGTCACCTCCTTCTTCTTTTGGTGGCTTTTCCCATGGCCCTCCTCAGCCAGGAGAAGAAGGAGGATGAATACAAGGCGCCGGATTCCTGTGCCGGGTGTCACGACGAGATCGTTGCGGCGCTTGTTAAGGACCGGCACGCGAAGGTGAAAAACTCCTGCGACTCCTGTCATGAGGGGGCCCGAAAGCATTCTGAAAGCGTCGATCCGGCGGATGTGAAGAACCCATCGAAACTGATCGGACTGGCGGCGGACAAAACCTGTTTAGCATGCCATCAGAATCAGTCGACCCATGCCGGGAGGATCCGCGGCGGTCACGCACGGAGCGAGGTGACGTGCACGAATTGCCACTCCGTGCATACGGCGGCAAAAAAGCCCGACGACTGCGGTCAATGCCATACGTCGACGGTAGCTGAGTTTCTGAGGCCCTATAAACACGGTCTGGCCAATGGCGCGATCCGCTGCACCGACTGCCACAATCCGCACGGGCGAACGTTATCCGGTCCTTTGGCGGCTACGAGCGCCAATGAACCCGGCTGCATCAAATGCCACGGAAATCTGCGAGGTCCATTCGTCTTTGAACATGCACCGGTCCGGCAGGAGGGTTGCAGTTCCTGCCACGAGCCACACGGGTCGGCGAACCCGCGGCTGCTGAACCAGGCGCAAGTTCACTTGCAATGCCTCCAGTGCCACAGCAATACAAGTCCCAACCCCAGTGTGGCCGGAAGCACTCCGCCGGCATTCCACAATCTGCGCGATCCACGGATCAGGAACTGCACGACTTGTCATGTGAAGATCCACGGCTCGCACGTGAATCGAGCGTTACTGCGATGAAGCTATTGCTAGCCTTCCTCGTGCCGTTCGTGCTCGCCGCGCAGGCGGCGCCAAAAGAGAAGGCCGCGCAGGCGGCGCCAGCCTCACCGGCAGTACCAAAAGAAAAGCAGGCGGAGGCTCCCGTCGCGCCCGTGGCGTTGGAGCCAAAGACAAGCGGGTCGGTCGATCTTGGCTACCGTTGGAACTCGAACGTAACGGGCTCGTTGGACACCTATCGAAGTATTGTCAATCTGGGTGAGGGACCGCGCGTGCTGGGGTTCCATTACAGCCTCTTCGAAGCTCCGAAAAAGGCCTGGGACAGATTGGACCTGAGCGCCGCGGGTTGGGGCGGCGATCCGGCAGCCTGGTTCCGCGTGGACGCAAGCAAGCTCGAAGTCTACCGGTTGAAGCTCGACCACCGTGACACTGCGTATTTCAACGCGATGCCGACGTTCGCCAATCCCCTGTTGGAACGCGGAATCTTCCTGAATCAGCATGCGTTCGATTCGCGGCGAAAGTATACGGACCTGTCGCTAGTAATGCGCCCGGGGAAGCGATTCTCGCCCTATTTTGGGTATACAAGAGACTCAGGGGACGGGCGCGGTATTACAACTTTCGTCACTGACGGCAATGAGTACCCGGTGGCGAACCGCATCGACGACCGGACGCACAACTATCGCGGCGGAGTGGAATGGACGCTGGGAAAAGGCCATCTAACGCTGGAACAGGGCGGGTTGATGTTTAACGACGATCAACGCGTATCGACGGCTGACCGGAATGCAGGTAACAGGCAGACGCCGTTTCTCGGCCGGCAGTTGTTTCTGGGGGAATTACTTCAGTCTTACAAAGTAACTGGACAGAGCCTCTACAGCAAGGCGCTCGGCGGCTGGCAGGCAGCCACATGGTTGGACCTTACCGGGAGTTTCCTCTACAGTCAGCCAAAGACCGACATTGTCTACGAACAGGCAAACAAAGGGTTATTCGTCGATTTGAACACCCTGGTATTTGCCGATCAACAGTCGCTGCGGTGGGCGGCGGCGTCCCGGCAACCGCATTCCGCGGGCAACGTGACCGCCGAGGTAAGACCGCATCAACGAATTCGGATTTTAGAAAGCCTCTTTACGGATCGGTTTCACAACGCATCCTCACTGGACCGCCTGGTTTGGAATCAGAGTCAGCAACAATTCGACGTCATGGTCGAGGTCTCCCGCTGGCTCACCCTGCGCGGCGGCCACCGCTATTCATGGGGCGACGGCTCGTCGCGTGGGGATTTGTTTAACCCGGCCGGCGTTTCCGTGGGTAAGTTGCGGCGCCATACCGGCACGGCGGGAGGAACGCTTCGTCTGCGCCCGAAGTTTTCGGTATTTGGGGACGCGGAGGTAGCGCGCTCTTCGGCAATCCTGTTCCGGACGAGCCTGGGAAACTATGAAAAATACCGGGCGCGCGCCAGGTACGAAGTAACGGCAAACCTGAACGTGCAATTGAATTTTGGTACGCTCGATAACCAAAATCCGGCACAATTCGGACAGTTTTCCCTGAAGCAGCGGCAGGCAGCCGCGGCAATCCAGTGGCTTCCCCGCGGAGGAAAAAAGGTGAAGTTAATTGGAGAGTACGCTCGTTCGAGCCTGCGATCCGTAATCGACTATTCCGTGCCGCAGTCCTTGTCTCGGGAAAGATCCGAATTTGCCGATAACGGACATACGGTCTCCGCCTTTGCAGATTTTCAACTGCCTGGAGGCGCGATCCTGAACCTGGGCGGCGCGTCGTATCACTCTTCCGGCAGCCGTCCCTCCCATTTCCATCAGCCTCAGATCCGTCTGACGGCGCCCATTCACAAACACTTGCACCTGCTTACGGAATACCGTTGGTTTTCTTTTTCACAACCGTTTTATCGTGTCGAACTTTTCCGGACCCACCAGTTTCTGGCGGGAATCCGGATGATCCAATAGTCAGCCGGAAGCATCTGCTTCAACCCAGAGGAGGGTTTCATGAAACTCGTACGTATATTGCTCCCAGTCGCGGTCGTCGCATTCGGATTTTTTATCACGACGTCCAATGTCACCGGAACAGTAGAGTTAGCAAAGAAGGAAAAGACAGCCTGCAAGACCTGTCACGTCAATGCGAAGGTGACCAAGGAGTCCCAGGACCTGAACAAGGTAGGCGATTGCTACAAGGGCTCCAAAGATCTGAAGAGCTGCAAGCCATAAAGTCCTCGTTATTTTTGCAGGTACGAAAATGGGCCGCGTCACTTACGGCGTGGCCCGTTCCTATTTTGTATAGCCGAAGTCGGCGAGTACTTTCGGATCCTTCTCATCGGTAGCGAGAAGTTCATGACAACTACTGCAATCCTGAGCAATCGTCTTGTCTTTGCCCGCTTTGTGGTCATCGTCATGACAACGGAAGCATCCAGGAGAATCCGTGTGCCCGATATTATTCGGATACGTGCCCCAGGAAACTTTCATGTCCGGAAAGATGTTGCGCTGATAGATGGCCCGTAGTGTCGCCGCCGAAGACTCAACAACTGTTCTATCTTTATCGAATACAGCGGGATACTTCGACCGGTAGAAGTCGACGAAGGCAGCTGCAATTTCCTGATCGGCATCCTGTTTGAATTGGCGCTTAATTATCTCCAACCCGGCCTTTTTGGCGAAGGGCAGCGCCGGGTTAATTCGTCCCTCAACCATGGCTCGGTCGAGCGCCGCTTCGGGCATGTCATAGTTGTGAGCAGGACGGTTGTGGCAGTCGATGCAGTCCATTTCGCGGACCGTCAGTTTTTCCACATCGGCCATCTTCGCGCCATTGGCCAAATAAACGGCAGGCTCCTCTCCGGATACGGAACGTTCCACCCATGGGATCGTTTGGCGTTTTTCGTCGGCTGGCCGGTAGCGGATAGTAACACCTGCTGCAAGATGAGCTCCGTGAATTCCCTTTTTCACATTGCCGCCGCCGATGCGCATTAGAATGACGCTTTTCGTGACCGAGTTCGACTCATCCTCGGCGTATTTTGCAATCACGCGGAGGCGGTCCATCGCCACTTTCTGGGACCAGTGGCAAGCCTCGCAGGTGTCCCTGGCGGGCCGCAAATTGTGCACCGGCGCCGGGGTGGGGCGAGAGTAACTGTTGAAGACGACCTTGAAGACCTGCCGTAGCCCGGAAATTTTGGCCTTCAATTCCCATTCCGCGCCAGGACCGATATGGCATTGGACGCAATCGACGCGGGAGTGCGTTGCGTTCTTGTAGGCGGAGAATTCAGGTTGCATCACCTGGTGGCAAGCGCCGCCGCAAAAAGTGGAGCTGTCCATGAAATGAACGGCACGGTAGGTGAGTTGGCTGAAGATCACGATATTGATCACGGTGGCAGCGCCGATGAACAGCACGAGTTGCCGGAGCATCGGATGGCCCCAGGAGCGTTCCCGCGGTTCGAGGATCGCCTGCCCGCCACGGCGGCGATCAACGAAGAGTCCGATCGGTATAAGCACCAGTCCTGAGAGGAAGAACAGAGGAAGGACGGCAAAGATCAAAATGCCGAGGTAGGGATGGGAAACGCTGCCTGACAACATCGTGGGCAGCAGAAACAGAAAGAAAACTGTTGCCGCCGATACAATAAAGATCCCAGCCTTGCTAATCCAATTTCGGGAGAGCCGAATCAGAGGGGTGATTAGACCGTCAAATCGACCAGCGCGAGGTTCCGGGTTCATAGAGTGCGGGCTCCGTTTCAGAACAAAGAGTAAAGGGGCGGTCAGTGTGCGCTCGAATCGGCGACTGGATGTCCGCCGGATTAATGTTGGGATCGCCGGACTCGCGGTTGAAAGTCAGGACTGCCATCGCCTGCGCGGATTAACGTCGTCCACACGTCGAGACGTCTAGCATTGAGCTAGGGGCGCAGGCTTACGACCGCAAATTGTCAGAAGACGATCCGTACCGGCATCCATGCTTTTGTACCATTGCTAAAATTATACACCTGGAAGTTACCTTACACCTATTATATTCGGTGAACGAAATGTCTTTTAAATATAGGTCTCTATTAGTCCTACTTACACGAATCAGGTCGCCGAATTACGACAGAATGCCGAAATTGACGGATCACGCAGCTCTGCTCGCTGGGACATGCCGGTGCGGCGCGAATCGCCGCTATGCGCCGGAACCGGGATTGGAGGCTACAAGCGCTGCGATCGCCCGGTCCAGCATTGCGGGCATGAATGGTTTTTGCAGGATTGCGGCGCGGGACCGAACGGCGGCCGGCAAGGCTTCCAGCGACAGCGGAAATCCGCTTGACAGCAAGGACATCAGTTCGGGAAATCTGGCCAGAAGGAAGGCCGCCAGGGCGGCGCCATTCATGCCCGGCAGGGTCTCATCGGCGATGAGCAGATTGGGCCGCCAGTCATCCGACTCCAACGCGTCGAGAGCCAGTTCAGCGGATAGCGCAACGACGACCGTATGGCCCGAACGCTCGAGATGGCGCTTTAGCAGAGCCAAGAGCGCGACTTCATCCTCAACGAGAAGTATACGCAGGACAGGCATGGGCGAACCCGATCGTCCTAGAAAAGGCCAGCCGGGCCACGCTGGGGGAAGTAGGTTAGCCCGATAGAAACCCGATAACCGGTACGGCCAAAGGTGGTTTGCTGCAAATCAAAGGTGCGCCAGTCCAATTGGGTGTTCACTCCGATACTTTCAGTGACTTTGTACGTGACGCTCCCGCCACCGGACCATCCTCTGAAATCACCCGAGGCGAAGCCCAGACTAATCAGCCTTGAATAGCCAAAATTACCGCTCAGGGCCAGATCGCGCGTTACACTATGGCTGAATCCGCCGGTAACCGATTGGTTCATGGAGGTCAAAAAGTAGCCATTGCCGGGAGTAATCGCACGTTGGGCCGAAAACGTGACGTTCGACTGTCGAATGCGCTTTGAAACGCCCGCCGCGTAGCCGTAAAGGAGGTTGTTGGACTCGAAAACCTCCGATCCAGTGCCCCGTCCGAGTAGAGATGCAAGAACCGGATCCAGGGCAACGGAGCGGACGCCGACGGTGGACTGATTTGAAAGGGTTAGGCTCCCGGTGTACATCCAGTCGCGCCCGACCTTGCGGCTGAGATGTCCGCCAATCGTATGGACGTCGGTATCTCCGAAAACCTTTGTGAAATCGAAATGAGTGAATGTGTAGCTCAAGCCCATGCTGGTGGCGCGATTCAAGCGGCGGACGTAGTCACCGGAGGCGCCGTAGGCTTGCATATCGATCAGGCCGCGGGCACGGCGGCGAATAGACGATCCATTGCCGGAAAAGCGAACCGATTGACGGGAATTCAACGAGTACGTAATTCCCGAGGTGACGCCGATGAAATAGCTTCGGGCATCAAAAAGTTCCTGAGTCGGGGCTGCTAGAAATTCAATCTCGCTCGATTGAAAGACTGTCTGACCTCCAATAAAGCGGTTCGAAGTTCCCGCACCGACCTGCGAGCTGATCTGAATTTTTTGCCCAATCTGGGTTGCCCAGTTCATGTTCAATTGATGATTGGTGCCGTTATAGAATGTCTGGCGGGCGAAGTGGCTATAATTTCCGGAATAGTCGAGCGCCAAAAGGCTACGGCGCCAGAGTTTTCGCCCGGAAGCGTCAAGAGTGGCGGTAACTCCAATACTCGACCCGGTGATTAGGTTGCCGTCCGAATTGACCGAGTATCCCAGGATGTTGGAATCGTAGGTTCCATTAATAGAAGCTTGGACATGAATGGGGACGGCTTGGGTGCCGCGCATGCCTGTAGTCGAGCCGCCGCGGCCCAAAATGGAGGGGCCATCATAAGCGGATTGCCCTCCACCGAATCCGCCGAGTACGCCTTGCGCCTCCGCTTGACATAGCAGTCCCATCAGAAGAAAAAAAACCACGAACTTCGTAACGAGCAACTATCAGCCTCCAACCGTAGTATCGGCGCGAACAGCAGACTACTTTACGAAATCGGAAAGAGGACTGAAGTCGCGGGCCACGCAGTACTAGATTACCAGAGGTGATTCGCGTCCCGCCCTGAGTACCGAATGGATTTAAAGGATTGGATTTTACGAATGGACGAAAAAAGGCGTCATTATCTAAGAGACGGGGGAGTGAAAATGCCGGATTCAGTTGAAAGGGAAACGCCCGACGCGGCATCTACACACGAAGGAGATTATATGAACCAGAAGATTGTACCGGCGGTGATGGCAGCATCGTCATTGATGGCGGCGGAACTGCCGGTGAAGCGCGTGGTGCTCTACAAGCACGGCGTCGGCTATTTTGAGCGGAGCGGGAATTTGGCGAGCGGGGAGTCGGCGCGCTTGGACTTCAAGGCTTCCGAGATGAACGACGTGCTGAAGTCTTTGACGGTGGACGAGACCGGCGGGGGAAAAGTAAGCGGATTGCGCTACGACTCGTCGACACCGTTGGACCGGCGGCTGGGCGAGTATTCGTTTACGGTGGGGGCACAAGTTCCTTTGGCACAGTTCCTGGACCAGTTCAAGGGCGCGCGGGTGGAGATGGACGCCAGCGGGCAGAAGCTTTCGGGGTCCATTGTGAGCGGGCGGGCGGTACCGGCGACGGAACAACAACCGCAGCGTGATCTGGTGGTGTTATTGACCGATTTAAATGAGTTGAAGACGATCGATTTGTCGTCGGTAACATCGCTAAAGCTGACGGATGGCGTGTTACAGCGGCAGTTGCGGGACTATTTAGGCGCACTAGCCGGCGCACGGACGAAGGAACAGCGGAGCGTCTATATCGATTCGTCCGATGCGAAAGGACGAAAGGTGGCGGCATCATATTTGATTCCGACTCCAATTTGGAAATCTTCGTATCGGTTGATTTTCCGGGACACGCCGCAGCCGTTGCTGGAGGGCTGGGCGATTATCGATAACACGACAAATGACGATTGGACGAATATCTCGCTTTCGCTGGTTTCTGGCAAGCCGATTTCGTTTCAAAGCCGGTTGTACGATCCCAAGTTCATTACGCGGCCGTTTGCGGATTTGCCGGAGGAAGAGGCAGCGGCGCCGATCCTATATGCCGGCGCCGTGGCGAACGCACCGGCGCCGCCTCCCGCGCCGATGGCGATGAAAGCCGGGGCAGGCCGAGCGCGAATGGCGCCGGCGCAAGCCGAGATGATGGCTAATAGCGCCGATTCGGCAATGGCGCGGGAAAGTTCCATTTCCGTACAAACCGAAGGACGCGAGTTGGGCGAGCTGTTTGAATACGCGTTTGGCCAACCGGTGACGGTGAAACGAAACCAGTCGGCGATGCTGCCGTTTTTGCAGCAGCCGTTGGACGCGCGGAAGCTGTTGATTTATTCCGACCGGTCGAGCCAGAATCCCCGAACCGCCGCCGAACTATCCAATAATACAGGGAAGACTTTGGACGGCGGGCCGATTACGGTATTTGACGCGAATGCGTATGCGGGCGAAGCGCTGGTGGAGACGGTGAAGACGGGCGATAAACGATTAATCAGCTACGGTATCGATTTGGGAACGCGGGTGACAACGAACATCGACTCGGGGAACCAGCGGTATTTGGAATTCCGGGCGACGCGCGGTTCGCTGATCGCGAAAATGGGCGTGGAGGAGACCACGACATATACGATCAAGAACATCGATAACCGGGCGAAGACTCTAGTGATTGAACACCCGCTGCGCACCGGCTACAAGCTGCTGACTCAGAAGCCGGTGGAAACGACCGGCGCCATGCAGCGGTTCAGCGTGGCCCTGAAAGCGGCGTCGAACGAGACCTTTGTGGTGAAGGAAGATTACGTTCACGATGAGTACATGTCGGTTTCGTCGATGTCGCCGGATGCAATATTGGCGATCTCGGTGAACCGGGCGATCTCGGCGACTGGTAAGCAGCAGTTGGGGCGTATCGCGGACCAGAAGCGGTTGGTTGCCGAAGCCGACCGCGCCATCCGGGCGGCCGAGCAGCGGATCCAATCGTTATCAACGGATCAGGATCGCCTGCGGCAGAACATCTCCAGCCTGAACTCGATTGCGGGGCAGCAGGAAACGGTGCAGCGGTATGCTCGGGACCTGGCGGCTCGCGAACAGCAGATTGTAACGCTGCGCGATCAGGCCGCGGAGCAGCGAACGAAGAAGTCTGCGTTAGAATCAGAACTCAATGGAATGTTGGAGCGGCTGGAATTCTAAC